>Ga0307434_1001910_pt1 | contig 10519 bp, 14 predicted proteins | sample SalMarWE160220MG_FD_202156 | JGI IMG/M metagenome (GOLD analysis project Ga0307434, IMG submission 202156) | Salt marsh sediment microbial communities from the Plum Island Ecosystem LTER, Massachusetts, United States - WE1603-220 | ecosystem: Environmental > Aquatic > Marine > Intertidal zone >...
GTCGCAGGAATGGATCGAGTTCTGATCGTGTACACAACCAGGAGTGGTGAGACAAAGAATATCGCGCAACTTATCGCTGAGGGGATTCGCTTCACCGGCATAGAGACAAAGGTGGTGGCTGCCAACGCCATCAACACGGAGGCCGACCTTGCGGGTTATGATGCCTACGTGTTTGGCTCGCCTACCTATCATGGTGAGATGATGCAGGGTATGAAGCAGCTCCTGTTTCTCGCAGAAAAGGCTGATCTCCAGGGAAAGACAGGCGGATCATTCGGCGCCTTCGGTTGGAGCGGGGAGGCGCTCGAGAGGATCTATGACACCATGACGAATATCTTCGGGATGGATATGGCGAGCGGCCCTTTGAGGCTGAAGTCATCTGCCCTCGGAGGCGGCAGACAGATGGCCCAGGATTATGGGCGAGAGGTGGGCAATAAGGTGCAGGAACAACAAGGCTAAAACGGAGGAAGGATATGACGACTCCACGACATTGTCCGGGATTTGAATACTCCAAATACCTGAAGGCCTTTCTGTGCAAGCGCCCCACCTGCGGAAAGGAGAAGGAGATCGGATATGAAGAACTATGAGTATGAGATCACCAAACACCCGACAGATGAGTTTAATCGCCTCACCTATTTCTGCACGGAGAGCGGGGAATGCAGCCTTGAGGAGATACCGGATCGGCAGGTGACTATTCTCCGCGATATACTGAACGAAAAAGGCAGCGAGGGCTGGGAATTGGTGCAGCTTTTTTTCGGCAAAGACGGTGTAGTCGCCGTATGGAAGAGGATTGTCTAATGGGCAATCACTCAGATATCTGTATCATCTTTATAGTATGGCAAGTCCTTTCTGCCCGCGATGCGAACCTGCAAGGCAAGGCAGGAGGGTTTTTAAGTCCCGCTTGCGGGACGTAATATAAGATCGTGAAGCGATTTTATAACATGAGGAGTAGATAGGATGAACGAGAAGATAAAAGATGAAAAGAAGATTATTCCGCTCAAAAGGGTGGATGTGAGAGAGTTGACGAGCTGCGAGAGCACTGCACAGATGCTCGAGAAGGCTCGAAGGGATGGGGTCGAGACCGCATTCGACCGTGCAGCGAGCATGAAGCCCTGCCCGATCGGAGCGGACTCGGCCTGCTGTAAGCACTGTTCGATGGGGCCGTGCCGTTTGAATTCCAAGGATCCGTATGCGAAGGTCGGTGTTTGCGGGGCTACCATTGATACCATCATGGCACGGAACTTTGCCCGTATGGTGGCGAGCGGCGCCGCAGCGCACACCGATCACGGCATGTCCATGCTCGATGTGTTCAGGGAGGTGGTCAATGGAAACATCAAGGATTACACCATCAAGGATCCCGATAAACTGGAAGAGATCGCACAATCGATAGGGATCGAGACAGAGGGCCGTGAGACAAACGACATCGCGCATGATCTCTATGAGGAATTGGAGCGGACCTACACGCAGGTGGAGGGAGAGATACCCTTTACCAATCGCGTGCCGGCTAAGACCTTGGAAACCTGGAGAAAACACGGTGTGGTGCCCAGGGGCGCGATGCGGGAGATCATGGAGTTGATGCATCGTACGCATATAGGAGTGGATCAGCACTACGAAAATATCACCAAGCAGTGCACGCGAACGGCTCTGGCAGACGGCTGGGGAGGGTCCATGGTTGCCACGGAGATCTCGGATATCCTCTACGGCACCCCGACGCCGGTGAGGGCGGAGGTGGACATGGGCTGCCTGAAGGAAGACCAGGTCAACATCATTATCCATGGGCATTCACGGATTCTCCCACGAGTACATCAACTATATGCTGGGCGGCACCTTCAGGTCATCCTATACCCCCCTGAACGAGAATATCATCAACGGCAGGATCAGGGGCGTTGCAGGGGTGGTCGGCTGTACCAACCCCAGGGTCAAGCACGATTGGGTGCACGTGGAACTGGTAAAGGAATTGATCAAGAATGACGTACTCGTGGTCCAAACCGGATGCTCCCAGATCGCCTTGGCAAAGGTGGGTCTGTATAAGCCTGAAGCAGCCCACCTCGCAGGTCCGGGCCTCAGGGAGGTATGCGAGGCGGTCGGCATGCCGCCTGTTCTGGGCGTCGGGTCCTGCGTCGACAACAGCCGCATCCTTATCGCATTGGCGGAGATGGTGCGCGTCGGGGGTCTTGGAGACAGCATTGCGGAGCTGCCGGTTGCGGGAGCTGCGCCTGAGTGGATGAGCGAGAAGGCTATCTCCATCGGCCACTATTTTGTAGGATCGGGCGTGTACACCATATTCGGCGTGACCTTTCCCATTATCGAGGAGACCAAGTTCCACAAGCTCCTCTTCGACGGCCTGGAGGGGATGGGATTCGGCAAGTGGGGATTCGCCGAACATCCCCACGAGATGGCCCGGATGATGATTGCCCATATCGACAAGAAGAGAAAGGCCTTGGGAATCGATACAGCCAGGGAGCGAATCCTCTTCGATATGACAGCACGGCGTGCACTGGAGGCCGTTTAGGGGAACTCGTGTTGGATATCCCGGAAACAAAGACAGGGCGCGAATCTCATAGAAAAGGGGGCACAGATTCTCAGTTGAGAGGGATCTGTGCCCTCAAAAGAGGCCTATTGTGGTCATTAGGGGATAACCGGTGATCCACAGCATGTCAAGAAAGGACCGTATCAGGCGGGAGCATAGGATGATGAATCCAAAGGCACTCCACAAGATAAGCTATGGTCTCTATGTTGTTTCGGCCCATAGGGACGGGGCCATAAACGGACAGATTGTAAATACCGTGTTTCAGATTACCTCCAAGCCTGCAACCCTTGCAGTGAGCATCAATAAGGATAACTATACGCACGAGTTTATCAAAGGAGGACGTTCTTTCCTGGTGAATGTACTGGATGAGGAAACCGCGATGAGCTTTATCGGGAGATTCGGTTTCAGGTGCGGGAGGGATATTGAAAAGTTCGACGGCATCGAGTATCGTATATCATCCCTGGGGAATCCGATCCTCGAGGAACACAGCATCGCGTTTCTGGAGGCAACAGTCGATAAGATCATTGACATGGGCAGCCATACGGTCTTTATCGGAGAGGTGGTTGACGGCGATATTACCGGTGACGGCGAGCCCATGACCTATGCCTTTTACCATCTCGTGAAGCAGGGGAAGTCGCCGAAGGCGGCTCCGACCTATATCGAGGAATAGGATTGACCGGAATTTTCGAAGGATGATAGGCTGCATTATAGTCAGTCAGGAAAGGAGGGTTAGCCATGGATAAGTATGTATGTCAGGTGTGCGGTTACGTGTATGATCCCGCTGCCGGAGACCCGGATAACGGCATAGAGCCGGGTACTTCCTTTGAGGATCTTCCGGATGACTGGACATGCCCTGTCTGCGGTGCGGGCAAGGACGAGTTCGAAAAGGAAGCATAAAACCGCCGGGGGCAGGGGCCTGTTTGCCTTATGAATGTGCCTCGGGAGAGGTCTCCTCTTTGGATCTTGGCAACGGGAAAAGGGGGATTGCTTTCTCCTTTGCCATGCGCCCCATTCAAATTGCAAAGGCTAGATACTGTCACAGAGGCGCGGTATACGGAGCCTCCGTGAATGCTTAGAGGTATAAGGGAAGGAGGTGCTCCATGGATCTTCCGAGCTTTACCCTGGACACGACGCTTCTGGAGACTTCACAGGAGCCGGATCCTGAACGTATTTATGATCTTCTTATCCTGGGAGGAGGGCCGGCTGCAATGAGCGCAACGGTGTACGCAGCCAGAAAGATGCTCAGCTGTGCTCTCCTCAGCAAGGATCTCGGCGGGCAGATACGGGAGACCTCCGAGGTTGAAAATTGGCTTGGATTTCAGAACATCAATGCCAAGGATCTCGCAGACAGCTTTGCCGAGCATGTGAAGAGCTTCTCCGTCCCTGTGGCCATCGGCACCCATATCACCACGGTGACCAAACAGGATGATGACTTCAGAGTCTCCACCGATACGGGCACGCACTATGTGAGCCGTACCCTCATCCTTGCCACCGGCAAAAGGCACCGCTCACTCAATGTGCCCGGGGAGAAGGAGCTGGTGGGAAGGGGCGTTGCCTACTGCGCGACCTGCGATGCGCCTTTCTATAGGGGCAAGAAGGTAGTGGTGGCCGGGGGGGGCAACTCTGCCTTTACCACGACCATGGATCTGCTCAAGGTGGAGGCAGAGGTGACTCTGGTGAATTTCATCAGGGGATGGCAGGCGGACGAGGTCCTTCAGACCAGGATCAAAGAGGGAGGGAAGGCGACTCTCCTCGATTACCATCAGGTGACTAAGATCGAGGGCACTGACCGGGTTACCGGGGTGGTCGTCACAAACAGGGAGAACGACCAGGAGGAGAGGATCGAGGCGAGCGGGATATTCATCGAGGTAGGGCTCCTGCCGAACAGCGACATGGTCAAGGGGCTTGTGGATCTCAACGAGCAGGGTGAGGTGATTGTGGATTGTCTGTGCCGGACCAGCGTGAAGGGCCTCTACGGTGCGGGCGATGTTACCACCGTTCCCCACAAGCAGATCGTTATCGCCGCAGGCGAGGGGGCAAAGGCAGCCCTCTCCGCCTATAGCTACCTTATGGATAAATCCCTCATTTAAGGAGGTGTGCCATGGGAGTGTTGAAGGACAAGGATAAGGAAAAGGTAAGGGAGATCTTCAAGGATATCGACCATCAGGTGAATGTCGTCATGTTCACCCAGGAGTATGAATGTCCTCACTGCGAGATGACAAGGACTATGCTTGAGGAGGTCACGGGGCTCTCGGATATGGTATCGCTGAATGTGTATGATTTCGTGGCCGATAAGGATCTAGCCGAACGCTACGGGGTGGACAAAATCCCTGCCACGGTGCTTATCGGGGACAAGGATTACGGAGTCCGCTTCTACGGGGTGCCTGCGGGTTATGAGTTCAGTGTGCTGGTAGAAGAGATACGGGCCATTGGAAAAAGAGATCCCGCCATGAGCAAGGAAGCAATCACCGAGCTTGGAAAGATTGATAAACCGGTTCATTTACAGGTGATCATATCCCCTACCTGACCCTACTGCCCGGGTGCGGTTCGCACTGCGCACAAGCTCGCCGCGGCAAGCGATCAGATCACCGCCGACATGATAGAGGGATCCGAGTTTCCCTTTCTGATCAACAGGTACAACGTGCAGGGAGTGCCCCATACCGTTATCAATGAAGAACAGAGCGTCATAGGCGTGCGCAAGGATGTGGAACTCGTCCACGAGATCCTCAAGGCCATAGGGAAATGAAGGATTGAAGGATAGCAGGTGAGCGGGCAATCCTCTTTATAGACACGTGGGGTTGAGCCTATTCCGGCTTTTTCTCCGTAGCTGGTTCAGGGTCACCGCAGCGATCCCTGCTGAGACCTCTACTATCACCTATTCATTCATCAACGGATCATTTCATTGATGATCATCAACACTTTCAGGAACCTTCTTGTATATATGAACGCTGCTGCGCGAGACCGCAATGCTCGTCCTGGATCATAAACGATCGACGGAATGGTGCTCAATGGATGGGATTGGGTTGCTCTGATGAGGCTTTTTCATATCCGAGGATAGAAAGCCCTACCAAAAAGAGTCCTTTAAAATGCCCGGTTTCATTCTTGGTGATGTGCCGAATCTCTGTTTTTAGGAATTCAATGGGTTTTGATGCATCGGTAGTGTAGTATTTTAGGTTCAATGTATCCCCGACTTTCAGGTAATTCAGCAATTCCGAATCCTCCTTTACCAGCACACATATGCCCTTGGTTGATATATTCCAGATCTTGAATTGATACGTGTAGGGGCAGCCCTTGACGGAGAACTCAACGCTGTAGTATTGATCAATGATGTTTCGCGGCTCGGATCTCTTCTCGTTGATTTGATTTGCCATTTTCTATTACCATTTATTCTTGGCGACAAAAGATACAGCCTGCACCTTACTCCTTAAAGTGAACCTGTGCCTGCTCGGGCGGATTTTATGTTCTGTTGATTCATATTTCCTGATGAGATCCTCAAGGAGCTGATTCAGGCGCATACCCTTCCGGGCAGCGAGTATCTTGCACGATCTTAAAAGCGCGGCATTCACCGGCGTATTTGTATAACTCTTGTTTGAGGATCCAGCCATTTCCAATGCTCTTACAGAAATAAAACCATAGTTGATATGTTGAAGTCAACGAGAAAAACAACGGCATCAGATCTCGCTGGATTGCCCTCTAGAGTATCGCAATGCAGGAGATCTCTATCATTGCGTCAAAGGGCAGACGTCCTACCTGAACCGTCTGCCTCGCCGGCTTTGGGTCTCCGGTGAACTTCGATGCATAGACATCATTCATGGATGTAAAGTCACTCATATCCTTTAAAAAGACATCACAGCGCACTACGTCGCTCAGGTCTGCTCCTTCGGCATTAAGGACAGCCCTGAGATTTTCTATAACCCACTCGGTTTGAACTCTGATGTCGCCTTCCACTTTTTCGCCCGTGGCTGGATTTACCGGAACTTGGCCGGAAACGAAGATTAGTCCGTCAACGAGAATTCCCTGTGAATATGGTCCAACCGCCTTTGGGGCATCTGTCGTCGATATTTGCTTGATTTCAGCCATCACCATTCCTCCTTATCTATTCTATGTCCCCTTTTTGCAGGGCTAGATAAGACGACTGTAACCGTGTTCAAGGGAACGCGGCCCCTTTGCTGCTTTTATTTACTGCACTGCTGTTTCATCGAAACAGGCGTATAATACAGGCTGGACCGATCAAAAAGGCAGGGCCTTTTTCCGGCCCTGCCTTTTTGATCGATATGTCTCTCTCCTTACTTCACTGCATCCTGTAATGCCTTGCCCGGTGTGAACTTAGGCACTTTCTTTGCCTTGATATCGATCACTGACCCGGTCCTGGGATTCCTCCCCTTCCTGGCCTTTCTCTGGCCCACCTTGAAGGTCCCGAATCCGACCAGGGAGACCGTATCGTTCTTCTTCAGTGCATCGGTAATGGATGACACCACACAATCCACGGCTGCCTGGGCCTGTTTCTTGGTCTTCACCACCTTAGCCACCTCGTTGATCAAATCCCCTTTGTTCATGCTCTTTCCCTCCTCTGTTTATACTCGATAGCGGTTTATCTCTGCCAGGGCCTAATGTACAAGGACTTTTCGGGCATTGCAAGGCAAAACCTCTCCGGGTGGAGCATTCTATGCGAAGGATCGGCAGATGCATGAAATAATGAAAAAAGGACGGCGCCCTTGATGCCGCATACTCAACTAAGGAGGTTGCTCCTCATCTTACCGGTACTGTTTCTTCAAGGATAAAGTGGATATCGCTGATCGCGACTAAGATCTTACCGCCTCATGTCTTCATAGATTGATGTGTCGGTCTTGCGGCCTAACCCTGCACCGTATGCCGTTTATGCTCCGCTCATGGTCCATGACGACGACAAATGCCATTTTTTTGTGCCTCGAGTAATGTCAGGCAATTTCAGTACGATTGTGCCCTACCACCATACCTTCATCTACAGAGATCATAAGCGATTTCAATTCGCATCCCCATTGTAATCTGCTCTCATCATTCCGGGCAATCATTTAATGCGGGGAAAACCTTTGACCCGTAAGATAACGTCCCGGTCCGATTCGTCAATCTTATCTTCATATTTCTGCAATACGTGCGGCATATTATAGCGGTGAGCCACCCACAGATAGAAGCGGGCATTGCGTTTGCCTAACCGACGGTAAGCTAAATAGGCCTGCATATACCCATCGATGATGTTTACAATATCATCCTCGCTCAAGTTGCCAATCGTACCTTCTAATGGCGGAACATGAATAATGAGGCCTAGTTCCAACACATCAGGATTGTGCACAACATCCGTATTGGCACTGAAGATAGTGGGCCAGAGATAAGGATTCGTGTAAAAAGAATCCGCAATGCTCCAAAGGCTACTGCCCTCCCGAACATCGTACTCGCCGCCGGGTATGCCTACCGGAGCCGGAGAGAGATCAGGTTTTACGGCCTCCTGGGCCTGCTCCTCTTTTTCGATTACTTGTTCCTCAGAGAGCATGTCGGTGAAAACCGTTCCTGGTGTAAGAGTGAGATCAGGCTTTACGTCCTCCTGGGCCTGCTCTTTTTCGCCGACTTCCTTCTCCTCAGGTATCTTGTATCTCTGAACTGCTTCCGGTTGTGCTGTCCCTTCGACCGGATGAGCTGATTCATAAGCCGGCCTAAAGAGAGAAAATTTGACAACGAGGAGAAGCAAGAGGAGGGCCACAAGCACTGCGCTCATTGCTAAGGCGGCACGTTTTCTACGAAAAAACGAATCCTTTGATTGTGGCATTGAAGGGGCCGGCTTCATAGCAATACCAACAATCTCAGGCTTCTGATAGCCGTATTCTCGGTTGACGAACCGGCGCAGTGCCGCTTCAGGTTTGAAATAGACCCTGTTTTGGCCAGGAATTTCTATGGCCTCGCCCGTTTGGGGATTTATGCCCTTCCGAGCATCCCTCCATTTCAATCTAAAGGTGCCGAGACCGGCGATGTATACGTGTCCATCCCGGAGAAGTCCGTCCCTGCTGACGGCTACCATTTCTTTGAACAGGTCATGGATTATCCGCTTCGAGGCTCCAGACTCCTCGGCAATGCGCTCAACTAAATCCGAAAAGGTTATCTTGTTACTCATTATCAGTCCTACGGGCTTTGACATGGCCCTTGAGAACCGAACTCGGGTGAAAATTCACGACCCGCTTCTGCGGCAGCATCATAAATCTCTTGTGGTATGGACTATAGGCTTTTCGCTCGGGCTGGAGGTGTGTCCCTAAAGTGCCGAATCCGGGAATGGTAAAGCTGATATCTCTATCGAGTATCTTTTGTAGCATTTCTGTGCTGTGTTTCAGCAAGCGCTTGGTTTCACGCTCCGGCAGCACTAATCGTTCGGACAACCGTTTTATAACCTCAGAATTATTCACCAGTAACTCCAAAGAGATGTTACCTGTCGATTAATCCTCAGCTAAGGTAAATACATCATACATCCGTAGGGCTACTACAGTCAAGCCCGAATCCCCGGCTCCAGTGATATAGGGTATACGAGTCAAGCGTTTCACACGCCTTGTCAAGACGCACCATTGAGGATCCCCCGCAGTGTTCAGTACAGGTTTACCGCTCTTTCTTTTTTCCGTTCGAAAGGCAGTTTTTCATTCTCTCTATCAGTTCCGCTTCCTCCACGTATGGGATGACCAGGCGATATTTTGCCCGGGTCATAGCCACATACATCAGCGATATGAGCGCCTCTTTCGTGTCTTCGGTTGCCTGAATGTGATCCATGCCGATCAAGTATACCAGATCGAAATCCAGCCCTTTTGAGCTGTGGATACTGATCAGCGATACCCGGTCGGTAGTAACATCGTACATCTCCTTTGCCCTCACGTCCTGGGAAACCCATGTCGTGGGGATGCCGGAAATCTCAAGACGCTTCAGGAGCCGCATGGGAAGGGCCCTGTTATCGTAAGCGAAACGGCTCGGGCCGTAGACCTTGTCGTCATAGATGATGGCTATCTCAGAGCGCTGGTACTCACCTTCCTGGATAGACTCATGGAGGTCCCTGATAAAGAAGTCCTCCGCTTCCTCCGTGCTTTGAAACCTGTGTACAAACGGCGGTTCCCCGTGAAAGGCAAAGTCATAGGGAAGCATGGCGAGTTGCCGCGCAGGCACTGGCTGTCTGCCTATAAAGCACTGCGTGAAATCGTAGATCTCCGCCGTGTTGCGATACACCTTTTTCAGATAATGGGTCCGGCCGCCGGCCTTGATCCCCAGGCTTTTCCATGAAGGCCGTCTCATGTAGATATCCTGATAGGAGTCAATGCTTATCACCAGGTCTCCTCCCGGTCTGAGCAAGGACAAAAGGACCTTCAGCATGTCGTCGTTGAAGTCTTGCGCTTCGTCCACAAGAATCGCATCAAAGGGATCTACACTACAGCGTCCTGTCCTGGCCTTATCCAGCGCTTCTTGCGTGACCAGCTCGTAGTACTCCGGCTCCTCGTTTTCATAATGAACGGATTCCCCTATGATTTGGGAGCAGAGTTCATAGTAGTGGCAGACCTCGATGCCTCTTCTGCCAATTCCTAACCCTTTCTCTTGGATGAGTCTCTTCAGGTAGCTGACCAGTGCGATGTTAAAACAGACCAGGAGGATCCTCCTGAATGCCGGGCCGTACCGATAAAGCTGTAAGCAGCGGTGCGCCAACACCAGAGTCTTGCCGCTCCCCGGCGGCCCTTTGATAATCTGGTGTCCTGGCCCAAGGCGCAACGCCATCCGAGCCTGGGCCTCATCCAATAACAGTACTTCTCTTTGGAATCTGGCCTTGCCCGCGCCCCGGCGCGGAGGCAGATCGACCTTTGATTCCGGCCATATGGCAGAAAAGAGGGTTTCTTCCTCATGTTCCGTAAGGCCTTTGTACCGGAAGGGAAAGTCGTCTTCAATTTGTTCCTGGAATGTGCGGCCCGAGGTATCACGGAGGATCTCTCCGGCGGCATC
>Ga0307434_1001913_pt1 | contig 10498 bp, 7 predicted proteins | sample SalMarWE160220MG_FD_202156 | JGI IMG/M metagenome (GOLD analysis project Ga0307434, IMG submission 202156) | Salt marsh sediment microbial communities from the Plum Island Ecosystem LTER, Massachusetts, United States - WE1603-220 | ecosystem: Environmental > Aquatic > Marine > Intertidal zone >...
ATATTGCTTCGAGGGAATGAGTTCCTCTATTCCCTCTATCCTCTTTGCAATAGAAGCAGAGTAATAGAGAAAGATGATAAAAAAGGAGAGAAGGACAAGGCCGTCCGTCCTCAGCAATATAGAAGAATTGCTCTTATCTATCAACCGGTCATTTGCCAGTACCCCCACTACAAGAATAGCCAACAAGCTAAAGGGAATTTCCTTCCACACGGTCCCTTTGGTGACGGTCAGCGGATAGATAATAGATGATACGCCAAGGATGAGCAGAATATTCGCGATATTGCTTCCCAAGATGTTTCCAATGGCAATATCGGTGTTGCCCTTGGTACTCGCAAAGATGTTTACGAACAGCTCCGGGGTTGAGGTCCCGAACGCCACAATCGTTAACCCGATTACCAGGTCCGACACGTGAAACCTGCGGGCTATTGATGAGGCCCCATTTACGAGGAAGTCCGCACCCTTTATCAGCAGAACAAATCCAGCTATAAGCAACACATAGAGCAGCATCTAACCTTTTTGATGTTTATCTCGGGAACAGGAGAAACCGCAATCATGTCGTAGTCAGTATCGTTTCTCAGAAATACTTTGTAAATCGTGACCCCGCTGAAGGTCATTGCGAGGAGCTTCATGCGACGAAGCAATCTCTCCACGGAATTTCATTTCTATTGCTTCGTTGCTCCGCTCATCTGAGATTGCTCCAGTGGAGGGGTGCCTTGAGCTTGGAATTTGATGGTGCTTACGATACGTTTAACACATTGTTCTGAGTCCCGAAGCCATCAGGGCATAGCTGCTCATTGTTAGGGTCGTTCTGCCACCTGCCATCAACCATGAACTTATACTCGTATCTCGCAGGAGCAAGAACCAGCGTCTTTTTCCACAGCCCGTTGGCATCCTTTTTCATGGGATAAGCAATGGCATCCCAATCATTGAAATCCCCGCCCAATGATACCTCATGTGCGGTGGGCGCAGACAAAGAGAATGTCACTCTTCGTTTATTGCTCTTCTTCCTTGGACTTGTTTTTTCCATGTAAGCACCTTCTATTTTTATTGTTGTATCGTTTTTGTTTTATTGCCGGTCACCTTCGCAACAATGAATCCGGCAATAAAACCGATCGCCAAGGTAAGCGGCATCAGTATAATCTGGGACATGCCCACTTTCCAGAAAAAAAGCCGTAAGGTGACCGGCTGGATATTCTGGAGAAGTATGACAAGAAATAGGGCAATCAGGACCAATACTACGATAAATTTTAGTCTCATCATCAATCCTCTCTCTCAGCCTTCGCCTCTTCCTCTTCTTCCTTTCGTACCTCCTCTACCTTCTCTATTTTCTCTTTGAGGTCCCTATTTTCCCGCTGAACTTGTCTTGCTTTTCTCCTCAAAGCAACTCTACTCGAAATACCTACAATCATACCGATGATAATCCCGATGATGATGGAGATGTACACAATGCCGTAAAGGGGGATCGTGCCGGTGGTGATGTTGAAATAGTAGTTGAGAAGGGTAGGTTGGCTATTTTTCACCCCGAAGGTGATTAAAAACAAAAGAACAATAATCAAGATGATGCTCTTTACGTACGCCATCTTCAGCCTCCTTTATCTTTTTTATCAGGATTTTCCGCTGAATCTGCGGAAAAGAGCCCTAGGGAGAGGGGATGGCTCTCCCCCCTCCCTGCAAGCCGTTCGATAGACCCTGCAGCGATTAATTACTCGCTCGGGGTTTATTTCTTGGCCGGGATCTTCTTCTCCTCGAGCCAGCGTTTCAGATAATCGGCCGCCACATCCCTTCCGCCCAGTCCGAATGCAAGGGCCAGGGCCAAGGCGGCCGCGCCAAAGGCGAGTTCAAATGCAGATGCCACGACTTCCTCACCTATCCCCAACTGGATAAGGGCAATAGCAGCCGAGAAGAACACAATGGCGTATAGGGAGAGCTTGCCCAATCCAGCAGCGTTTTTCAATCCCGCATTAGAGGCGGCTGTCCTGACCACTGCGGCAAGCAAGGTCCCCATAAGGAACCCCAGCACCAGCACGATGATCGCTGCCACCACATTGGGGATGTAAAGGAAGATGCTGTTAAGCATATCCGAAACGATCGGGAGGCCCAATGCATCCAGTGAAGCGATGATCACCAGGATCATGATGAACCAGTAAACGAGCGTTCCGACGATCTCAGAGGGGGTCTTGACGATTTCCCCTTTCTTAAGGAAAGTCTTTACGCCAGCCTTCTCCGTTGCCGTGTCAAAGCGCACCAGCTTTAGGAGCTTCTCAACGGACAATCTCGCCAATCGGGCAATGATCCAGCCCACCACGAAGATGATGATCGCCCCGATCAGTTCGGGCAGAAACGCGGTGATCTTGGTGGCGAACGCGTCCCATGCACCTGTGACAACTGTTGTTACTTCCATAGTAATACCTCCTTGTTATTGGGTTAACATACAGTTATATAATCTACTGTTCCTTTTTGCTTTCCGGGGGAGGGCAATGTAATGTAAAGTATAGTTACTTAGTGGACTGGCCTGTTTTTCCCGTCTTTACCTTGATTTTTACCTCTTTTTTCTTTGCCTCCTCTACCTTGGGAAGCGTTACTTTCAGGATGCCCTTCTCAAAATCCGCCTCAATCTTATCGGCCTTTACGCTGTTCGGAAGCTGGAACGAGCGTTGGAACGATCCGTAGTAACGCTCAGCACGATAGTGGTGCTCATCCTTTTCTTCCTCCTCCTTTTCCTTCTCGCCCTTGATGGTGAGCACATCCCCTGAGATAGTCACGCTCACATCCTTGTCATCCATGCCCGGGAGTTCTGCCTTGATGACGAAGTTATCCTTCGTCTCCGAGACGTCCACCGTGGGGCACCACTCTCCAGTGATCCTTCTCGCAAGTGGCGACTCGCCAACGAACCGGTCCCAGAGCTTGTCCATCTCCTGACGAAGAGAACTGAGCTAACCGCCAAAGGGTCTCCATGGGATTATATCCATACGTATCACCTCCTTTTTTATGCCCCCCCCAAGCTGTATGGTATGTTACATTACCCACAGTAAGTGTGCCATATCCTCAACATAATGATATTATTATCTTTTTAGAATGAGCGCTGAAAAGGTAATAGGAACTTAGAATTCCTAGATTTCCACAAGATCAATCAACATGGAGCTTGAATATAGATTAGGCTGATTCAACCTATTGAAACAACATGGAAATTCAAAATCCGGAACTTTATATTCCGAATAATTCAAAATCGGATTTCGAGGTTTTTCTCGGAACATGCACAAAGGCTTTCTTGAATTCTTCTGATTACGTGCTGGGTTCCATAAAAGTAAGGATAAAAGAGGCTATTACCTTTGAACCCAGAACACTGAACCAGAAACCGCTTAGTTTAGGGCTACTATATTTCCTCTCATTGCGGGAAGCGTCGCGGGGAAGTCATCCCAATCGAATTCTCTGGTTTGTAAATTGTTTTGCACCTTTTGGATGCTCGCAATCAGCAAAGCTACAGGCATCGATTGAAAATAGCTCATTTCATAAATTATTAAAAGCCATTGCACCTATGCTGTCAAGGGATTTTTCTCAGTTTTTTCAAAAGAAAGCACCATTACAGTGCTAACTACAAACAGATACTACGGGAAGCATGAAATAGTTTGCTTAAAAACTGTCATTGCGAGGAGCGTGAGCGAGGAAGCAATCTCTGCAATACGTGCAACAATGAGATTGCAGCGCTCCCTTCAGTCGCTCGCAATGACCATACGTGATGTTATACAATGCAGACTATTTTATGCACTCAGGAGTACCTGCATGCCCCTTTGCTGATGTTCAAGCGAATATTCCTTTCCCTGGGCGTATATCTGCTGTTCGGCGGCCGATCACGGAGTTGTCTTTATTTGGGTAGCTGTGGTAACGTACAACAGAATAAAGCAGGTGTGATGGTAAAAAAGGATGCGAAAGCTGGTCAAAATTTGCCTTCTCAGCGTGGGAATCTTTGTGGGTTTCGTCCTGATCCTCCTTGGCGGTGCACTCCTGTACCTCCAGACAGATCATGCCCAGACCCTCATCCAACGAGAGATCAATGAAGTGATCCCCGGTTCGGTTTCCTGGGAAAAAGCCCGTTTCTCTCCCCTCAAAGCCCGATTCACCCTTCAGAACCTGTCCCTTCAAGGCCCGCTTGATGAGGATATCGCAGGCCTTGAACGTGTTTCCGTTCATCTTTCATGGATACCATTTCTGAAGGGCGATCTTATGATTGAGAAGATTACTGGGGAGAAACCATGGGCCGCTCTCCGGTTCGATGAAAAAGGAGAGCTCAACCTTATGCGGGCCTTTGTTCGTTCGAAAGCGGGAGGCCCCAGTGAAGGAGAGGGGACAAGGGAACGTAACGGCATGGGTTTCCCTTTCAACGTGGTGATCACCTCCCTGGAGCTTATGAATGGTGCGGTCAGCTATGAGATGGTTACGAAAGGTTTGAAAATCGAGGCAAAGGAGATCCATTTCATTGCAGAAGGAGATCTTTTACAACGAACGGGAGATGTGGACATTCAAATAGGAAGTGGGCGGATAGACAGCTCTCGAGCCCATGTTACCCTGGCCGGATCTCAAATGAGGGCGGCACTGAGGCGCTCCGGGATCGAGCTTCACTTCCTCGAGGTCGCTACATCCTCATCGAAGGTTACGGCGTCCGGGGAAATACGCGGTATCGTGAGAAAGCCCTTGTTTGACCTCGTCCTCGATACTACGGTCTCCCTCGCTGAAGTCCGGGAGAGCCTTCATGTAACGGTGCCTTTGACAGGAGAGGTAGCCGTGAAATCGGCTATCAAGGGCAGTCTGGATAACCCGGAGGTCAAGCTCCGGCTTGATTACGGCGGAGGGGTGATCTCAGGCACTACGGTTGACCGAATGAAGCTCGACCTTGGGCTCAAGGATCTGCACCTGGCCGTGAAAAAAGCGGAAGTGGGCATCGCTTCCGGCACTATTGCCGTCCAGGGAGACATTGATCTCCATCACGCCTTTGCAGGCGGGATCCTCGCAGCACGGAGGAATCCGGAAGAGATCTCATACGATGTTTTCCTCAAGGGCCACGGCATAGCGCTGGAACGGATTCCGCATCCCGTAAGCAATACATTGCGTGGTACCATGAGCTATGGCCTTGCACTTTCCGGGAAGGGGCTCTCATTTCGCACCCTTTCCGCAAATGCGGTACTTGAAGCGGATGTCAAAGGGCTGGGCGCCGGTCCATTGAGGATACCAGCTGATCTGTTTGTGAGAACAGAAGTAGCCCTCAAGGGGGGAGTTGCCACCATCAAACAGCTCGAGGCAACAGCGGGCGACATGGCGCTCCGGTCAGATGGTCAACTCGATTTTCCTTCAAAGGAGATTGCCGCAAACCTCTCATTGGAGGTGGCAAGCCTCGACAAGGCGTTTTTCTTTCTCGGTTTGGATCATTTCTCTGGGGAATGTAAGGTCAACGGCAGGGCTTCCGGCCCACTAGAAAACCCGAGCTTTGCCTTTTCCATTCAAGGGGATGATCTCCGCTATAAAGAGATATCAATCGGGAGTGTTCGCCTCGCTGCCAACCTTGATCAGTCGGGAAGATTGGATATCCCTAGGATTACCGTTGAAAATCAGGGGTCCCTTATCAAGGGAAAGGGATTTATCAAGCTTTTTAAGGATTCGATCTTGACCATCGATCCCGAACCTGCCCTGGACTTTACCACCACGCTTCGCAATGTTGAGATGAGAGACTTTATGAAAAGAGATCTCCCAAGCGGTACGCTTGAGGGGAACATAGATCTCAAGGGAACCTTCAAATCCTTAGAGGCAGCGGGCTCTCTGAAGGGAAAAGACGTGGCCTTCGATCGCATTCGTATGGGCGATCTGGCAGCCGATCTTCGATTCTCTGGAGGAAAGCTCTTTATTGATACAATAGAGGTTCGTAAGAATACATCCATGCTCCATGTCTCGGGAGCCGCCCAGGTTTTGGATCAAAACACCATGAAACCGCTGAAAGATCCCACCTATGCGCTCAACATCCAAGGGGATTCTCTCCTCATCGAGGATTTCGTCGAAAGTCTGAAGGGAAAGGTAGCGCTGGCTGCAACCCTGGAGGGGAGCGTAAGAAAACCAAGGGGTACTGTCGATCTTCATGCAACAGACGTGGATCTGGGGGTTCAGCGCTTTCACGAGATGAAACTGGTTTGCGTTCTTGATGGGGAAAAAGTGCGGTTCAAGGCCTTGCAACTCGCGGTGGCACCGGGGGAATTGATTGAGGGATCGGGGTGGATTACCCTTGAGAAGGCATATCAGATTGACCTCGTATCAAAGGGGGTTTCCCTGGGCAATATAGAGAAGATCAGGGAACGGGAAATCGGCGAAGGAAGAATCCTCTTCCATATCTCCGGGCATGGTACGCTTGAAAACCCGCAGCTTACAGGGGAGATTACCGTGGAGAATCCCCGGTTCAAGGGCAGATCATTTGACGACTTCCAGGTTCAACTGGAACTTCACGATCAGGTGGCCCATATCTCGGGAAAGCTGGACTTCGATCTCAAGGGATCCTACCACGTGCAAAAAGGGGACTTTTCGGCAATCATACAGTGTCGCCAGACAGAGCTTGAGCCCTACTTCAGGCTCATGGAACAGAAACACCTGAGCGCTACGGTAAGCGGCAAGATTGAAGCAAGGGGCAACGCCCGGGCATTCCGTCAAACCCATGTTGTTGCTGATCTCTCACAGGCCGAGCTCTTTTACAAGGAAACGGAGCTTTTTTCCGGCCGGGATGTCAAGGCCGCAATGGAGGATGGCGAAATCACGATCCTCTCACTCAGGGGCTCTCTTTTCAAAGAGGGGAAGATCGATATCAAGGGAAAGGCAAAAGTCAACGGCACCCTCTCCCTTCAGGCTGAGGGCACCATCCCCTTGCAGGTGGCTCGCCTGTTCATCGATGAGTTGCCGGATATCACGGGAAACGTGAGCCTTTCTGCCGCGGTAACCGGTACCTGGTCTCACCCCGATATTCAGGGTGAGATGGAGCTCAACAATGTCGGCTTTACCGTCCCAAATAGCGGCCAGAAGGTACACGATCTGAGTGGAACGATACGGATCACCCCCCAGATGGTAACGATCGATACGCTCGAGGGCCGGATGGATACCGGCAGGTTCAGGGCGGCAGGTACCATGGATCTGAAGGGGATCCGGCCTGCCGGGGTGAAGCTGTCGATAGATGCACATGCTCTTCCCCTCCAGGTACCTGGCATGCTGGATGTGCTCTTGAACGCCACGCTACAGATTCAAGGAACTCCCGATAGATCATTGGTTCAAGGAGAAGCCATTATCCTTGACGGGACTTACTACAAGGACGTGAACCTCAGCCTCCTCCAGGTTGTGGGCGAGAGAAAGAGGGAAGAAGCTCCACAGTCCAAGGAGGTAACCCTGCCCTTTCTGAAAAATATGAGCCTGGATATCTCGCTCAGGAGCAGGTACCCCTTTGTTGTTGACAATAACCTCGCTCACCTGGATATCAATCCCGATCTTCGAATCTCAGGCACCTTGAGCAATCCAATCATTACGGGAAGGGCCACCATTGAGTCGGGAACGGTCAGCTACCGGAAGAGGACTTTTGCCGTTAAAAAGGGGGAGATCGACTTCTTGAACCCCTATAAGATCGAGCCTGTGTTTGACATCCAAGGAGAGGTCCAGGTTCGAAAGTGGATGATACTGCTGGCGATCTCCGGCCCGCCTGATAATCTCTCCTTTACCGTAACCTCCGAGCCCCCGGAGGAGGATGGGGACATACTTTCTCTTCTCCTGTTCGGAAAAACCACCCATGAGTTGATTGAGGCAGAGGAAGGAACAACAAAGTCCGCAGCGAGTATGCTCGCAGGAATCCTCGCAACAAGGTTCGGGGATGATATCAAAGAGGCCACAGGGCTTGATATACTTGAGGTCGAGACCCAGGCACAGGAGGAAGAGCAGGTGTCCGATCAGGTGAAGGTTACCATAGGCAAGGAGCTTTCCAGGCGTATGACGCTAAAATACGCGGTGGAATCCAAAGACAGCGAGTTGAGCCAACGCGCGATTGCGGAGTATAAACTGCTTGAGGGCATTTTGCTGAGCGGCTTTCAGGATGATAAGGGAACCTCCGGCGGGGAGATATTCTTCAGGCTCGAGTTTCGGTAAGAATTTTGAATTACAGGCGATTGAGACGAAATTTCTCCATTATCGTGACGCTCATGTGGCTCCTGCCTGCCCTTATAGGATCCACCTCTTACGGTCATGCCAAGGAGAAAGAGGCCGATCTTCATTCCCCGGCGAACCTTGATCAGCGTATTACCCGAATCATCGTGAAGGTTGGTGATCTTCCCGATTACGAAGCTGAGCTGGCAGAGCTGGCGAGGAACCTGATCGTTCTTCGAGAAGGGGATCTTTTTTCCCCTGATCTGGTTCAGGAGTCGATCGAGGCATTGAGGATGTCAAAAAGATTCCGGGAAATCCATGTTGATTCCGAGCCCGAGAGCGAGGGGATTGCGCTCCTGTTTCACCTGAATGCGTTTCGGCTCATCAAGGACATCAAGATATACGGTGAGTTTCCCCTTTTCGAGCGAGAGATCCTCAAGGCGATGACGGTTTATGTCGGAGAGGTCTATAGCGATGAAGAGCTCCACAAACAGGCCGCATTGATTGCGGACGTTTTTAACGGCGAGGGATTCGCGAATCCGAAGGTGGAGGTAACGGCCGCGGAAGATCCCGAGGATGGCAATTTCATTCTTATTGTAGATATAGATAAAGGCCCTTACTTCGCTCTCGCACGGCTTGATATCAAGGGTAATCGAGCGTTTTCCGATATGAAGCTCAAATCCGGGATGAAGGCCTGGCGTGCCTCATTGCTCCCGGGAACCTCGGGACGCTTTATCGAGCGAGACCTTGCTAGGGACATCAGCGATGTAACCAGTTACTACCGAAAAAGGGGATACCCCGATGTTATGATCGAGCGCGAGATCACAAAAGATGCAGAAACAGAGACTGTTTCCGTTTTTATCAAAGTTAACGAAGGATTACGGTATGTGATTGAGTTTACGGGCAATGAGGCATTTGGAGAAGATACCTTGAGAAAGGATGTCATCCTCTTCAAAGAGGGGAATAGGAATGATCTCGGGTTGAGAAAGAGCGTGAAGGCGATCAAAGATCGATATAGGATGGCCGGGTTTCTTGAGGCCACAGTGAAGATTGAAGAAGAGAGGAGAGCTGCCGGGGAAGACGAGACAATCCGTATGATCGGGTTTGTTATTGAGGAGGGCCCCCAGACTATGGTGAGCTCAATCAAGTTCATGGGAAATAAGGCCTTTGATGACACAAAGCTCGAGAAACAGATGCTCACCCGCGTGCCGGGAGTTCGAGAAAGGGGGGTTTTCGTGCCGGAAATCCTCGAGGACGACATACGCGCGATCAAGTCGCTCTATCGCAAACACGGGTTTATGGATACGGAGATCGTAAAAGAGGTGACGTGGAGCGCAGATAAAAGGAATGTGGAAATTACCCTCGAGATTGAGGAGAAGGTCCAGACCCTCGTAGCTTCGATTGAAGTCATTGGAATTACCGCCATCTCAAAAGAAGAGGCATATGTCACGCTCCAGATGAAAGAGGGGGAGCCCTTTCGAGGGTACATGCTGCAAAGCGATGAGAATACCTTGTCCGCTTTGATTTCCAGGAAAGGGTATCCCCATGTCACGGTAACGGGAGAGGTCGGGATAGGTGAGGATAGATCAAAAGCCCGGGTATCGTATTATGTCGATGAGGGACTGCGCGTCACGATGGGCCATATTCACTACACGGGCAATTTTAAGACCGAGAAGAGGATCCTCCAGAGGGAGTTCCAGATGGCGCCGGGGGAACCATTCTCCTTGCACAAGCTGCTCCAGTCACAGAGAAGCATACGAAACATGGGAATCTTTAACTCCGTTCGGTTCAGGGCAATCGGCCTCAAGGAAAAGAGGGAGGAAGTCCACCTCCTGGTAGATCTGGAGGAGAAGAAGCCCTATTTCATCCAGGCAGGCGGGGGGTATGAGACCAATAAGGGGTTCTACCTCCATGCCAAGGCGGGAGACAGCAACCTGTTCGGCACCAACAAAGACGCATGGATAGCCGGAGAGGTAAGCCAGATTGGGTATCGCAGCGAATTGGGGATCACGGAGCCAAGGCTGTTCGGCACCCAAATCGCAACCACATTCGGCCTTTATTCGGAGCGGAGGGAGGAGTTTAATCAGGATTTCGGGACGAGATCGCTTGGCTCATCCCTCGGATTCTCCCGCACGTGGTTTCAGCACAGTAGCACAGGGCTGAGCTTTCGGTTTGAACGGAAAGAGCAATTTGTAAGGGATTCGATAGGAGATGCGGCTTATTTTGAAGATGAGGATATGCTCAAACCGAGAAGCATACTCGTAACCACTCCCTCGATACGCTATGATACCCGGGATTCATTTATTCGCCCCAGGAAAGGGATCCTTTCCTCCCTCTCAGTAGACGC
>Ga0307434_1001914_pt1 | contig 10497 bp, 9 predicted proteins | sample SalMarWE160220MG_FD_202156 | JGI IMG/M metagenome (GOLD analysis project Ga0307434, IMG submission 202156) | Salt marsh sediment microbial communities from the Plum Island Ecosystem LTER, Massachusetts, United States - WE1603-220 | ecosystem: Environmental > Aquatic > Marine > Intertidal zone >...
TTACAGGTTTTGTTAAGTTACCCTGAATTATCTGTTCCAAGCGCTTTGCGGAGAATGAGCATCATAACAGCGTCTATGCACAAGGATGCAATAACTGCCCTCAGAAACATCGATTATCAATTAGCAAAGGATGTCAGAGCTACCGACTATGAGGTTAACAGATTTCATCTGTACATAATACGGCAGCTGAAGATGGCGATTCAGAACCCGAGGATAATAACAGAAATAGGGTTAAAAACCCCAAAAGATTGCCTCGGCTATAGGCTCATAACTAAGATGGTGGAAAGAACAGCCGACCACGCCACCAACATAGCAAAAAACGTTCTACTTCTCAAAAAACAGTTAGACAAAGAATTTCTTCAAACAATTCAAGAAATGAATGAGGTGGCAATTTCCTCCTTCGAAACTGCGATAGAATCTTTGTTCAGGCGTGATTTTGACTTAGCAGAAAGTGTTATCGCAAAAGCCAACAAGATAGTTTCTCTGGAGAAGAAGGCGCTGCTTTCGTCAAAAGAGACGGACATAGAAGAAGCAGCTAACATTCGATTAGTGATTGAGAGCGTGAGAAGAATAGCAGATTACTCTATGGACATAGCAGAGATTGTTCTCAACATGACTGTCGAATCAGTAATAGAATAAAAAAATAGTCTGATCAGATAGATTAAGCATTTATTTATGAGTTGCTAAAGTGTGTCTGGTGTAAGGCTTGCAGTTTAAGGGACGCGACATAGTATCCATCAAAGATTTCACCCGAGAAGAAATCGATTACATCCTGAAAACCGCTGCATCCATGGAGCAGATAGCCAAGAAGGGCTCAGACATGCTCCGCGGCAAGATTTTAGCAACCCTCTTCTTTGAACCCAGCACAAGAACCCGCCTAAGCTTCGAAGCCGCCATGAACAAACTCGGAGGAACCGCCATAGGCTTCGCAGAACCCAAAGTGGCTGCAATCAAAAAAGGCGAAAACTTGGCAGACACCATCAGAGTTGTTGAAAACTACGCTGATGTCCTTGTGCTGAGGCATCCGCTGGAGGGAGCGGCTAGATTGGCAGCCGAGTTTGCTCGGGTACCGGTGATAAATGCTGGTTCCGGAGCTGAGGAGCATCCGACTCAAGCTTTGCTGGATTTGTACACCATCCTGAAAGAGAAAGGACGGATTGACGGGCTTAACATCACGTTGATGGGAGACCTGCGGTATGGACGCACAGTTCACTCGTTGGCGTACGCCCTGTCCCTCTATAAGGTGAAGCTGTTTCTGGTTTCGCCGGAGCTTCTCCGTATGCGAAGGGAGGTTTCTGACGCTATAAAAAGGAAGATTGAGATAGTGGAGGGAACCGCGGTTGAGGAGGTTTTGCCTGAAACGGATGTGCTTTATGTAACGCGGATTCAGGAGGAAAGATTTCCTGACCCAGCTGAATACGCCAAGGTCAGTGGAACCTACAAGATTGGGGTTGACACGTTGGAGGGTGCGAGGGAGGACATGATTATTATGCATCCTTTGCCGAGGGTCGGCGAAATAGATCACGAAGTGGACGATACGCCCTATGCCAGATATTTCCAGCAAGTATGGAACGGCATAGTCACCCGAACAGCTCTCCTAGCCCTCATTCTGGGAGCGAAGAAATAACAAGAAAATTTTGAGAAACTGTTATGCGCACGATAGACAAAACGTTAAAGACTGAGCAACAAAGTACTGTTCTATTGTTAGATTCTATTTTGTAATGGAGAATTGGGTATGGTTCCAAGTATCGTAAAAGATGTTTTTTCAACCAAGTTCAAGAGCGTCAATCAAGACGACACGCTTTCCGCCTGTCTCTCTCTCCTTAAAGAAGAATCGACGCCAGTTTTGGTTGTGTTAAACAGTAAAGGAAAATACTTGGGCGTAATTGCTCACAGGTGGATAATCAGATCACGATATGATCCGTCTAGAACCAAAGTGGAGACTTTGATGCATTCAGCGCCCACAGTATCACTAGAGGATTCTCTCAGTAAGGTAGCGAGGCTGATGATAACTAGTGGGATTAATCAACTTCCGGTTTTCAGCGAAAAGAAACTTGTGGGGGTTGTTACGGATGATACTGTTATTCAGGGGGCAGTGGTTGGGAAGTGGGGCAGCACCAAAGTTGAGGAAGTGATGACTAAGAAGCCGTTCCTTGTTGAAGAAGACGAGTCTGTGGGAGCCGTCCTGAGCCTGTTTAGAGAACACGGCATCTCTCATGCACCTGTAGTTAGAGACGGCAGCCTCGTGGGTATTGTAAGCATCAAGGACATCATCACAGGCATCTTTCAGCCAAGGCAACGGCAAACAGTAGGAGAGATAGCAGGAGAGAAAGTTCAAGTTCTAAGCATTTCAGCGAAGGGCATAATGACGAAGCCAGTCATCACAGTCTTGCCCGAGACTCTGCTGAAAGACGCAGTAGAGAAAATGCAGGAATTCGACATTTCTTCGCTGGTTGTTGTCAGGAAAGGAAGACCTGCAGGAATTCTGACCAAAAGAGACCTTCTTGAGCCGCTAGCCGAAATGGAGATGCCAAAACAGCGGATAACTGTCCAGTTTTCAGTGAAGGGCGTAGAAATAGACGATGTTCAACGCGGCTTCATAATGGACGATTTCGAGTCCTTTGCACGCAGATACCAAAAAACGATACAAACGGGCGCACTTTTCGTGTACATGAAAACTCATGGAACAAAATACAAGGGCCAGCAGCAGATTCACTGTCGCCTAAAATTTAGAACACGAAAAAGTTCATTCTTCAGCTCCAGCGAAGGCTACGGAGTTGAAGCCACATTTCACACAGCATTGGATCGGCTTGAGAAGCAGCTTCTGAGAAGCCAAGAGCTTGCGCATGAACCAGAATACGCTAGAAAGTATCTGCAGCAGATAGAGTTTCCCTCAACAGAACTCTAGACAATACCAAAAGGGGGAGGTGAACAGATGACAACAGAAGGAGAAATGTACGCCTGCAAAATCTGCGGCAACGTAGTGAAAGTTATCGCATCCGGCAACGGAATTCTTGTCTGCTGCGGACAACCCATGCAGCTAGTAGGAGAAGAAGACTAGAAAGCGCGTGCATGCACAGTTATTAATGTGAGTTTTGCCAAATTCTTTTGTGATGAAGTCTATACAAATCTATTCAAGGGTCACCGATAATGGAATCGAAATCCGCTTTCGCGAAGTATCCTACCCAATAGTATATCCAGCGCATGTTTGGGAAGCAACACCCAAAGAAACACAAAAAGCACTAAAAGACAACCTTGCAGTCGCCACCACCATGCATCTGCCACTCGTACTCGATTCACCCATCATCGTCTACCATTCAGGGTGCCCTCTCCTAGAACCCTACTTTGTCCAAAACTTTCTGAAAGACATACCCTCCTGCACGGAAGTTGATGGAACCAGCACTGATGAGATTGTTCGAAAATTCTTCAATATAGATTACCAGTTTCTGGACCCAGACATAGTATACCCTTCACAGCAACCTGTAGATTCGCCATCCGGTGCTCTTGTTGGAACAAGCTTCGGAAAGGATAGCCTCCTCACCTACGCAGTAGCAGACGAAATCGGGCTTGAACCTGAAATGGTCTATGTTGTAGAGCAGAGCATGACCTACGAACAGAAACACAAAACCGAGTTGGCGAGGCGCTTCAAAAACGAATTCGGCAAAGAATTGAATGTTTTGAAGCATGAAACAGGAAAGTTTCGGGACTATCCATATCTGGGGGTGCCTTTCACAGAGTTGGGGTGGGGGCTTCAGACAACCGAGTATGCGCTGGAGTTGATACCGTTTGCGTATGCTCTCAAAGCGAAGTATCTGCTGTTTGGTAATGAGCAAACCGCTGCTGCAACTTACATGGATGCTGAAGGCAGATGGACAGTTCATCCCTGCTACGATCAATCACACCATTGGACCATGCACATTGATCAAATCACGCAGACGTTCTCGGGACGTTCAGTCAATACAGCGAGCTTGATAGAGCCGCTTATGGACATGATGATCCAGTACATTCTGGCGCATCGTTATCCAGAGCTTGCAAAATATCAGATGAGCTGCTTCACCGAAACAGAGGCAGGACGAAACTATCACTGGTGCCACAACTGCTCTATCTGCGCTAAAATGTATTTGATGTGTATTGGAAGCGGAATCGACCCAGAAAAGATTGGGCTACGAGAGAACATGCTAGAGCGCGAGTATAAGCGGTTTTTTACGTTGTTTGGAGGAAAATCGATCACGATGACGTATGCTCACACTAAGGTGGGCAGAGACGAACAGCTTTTTGCGTTCTATCTTGCAGCCAAGAGGGGGGCGAAGGGAGGGCTGATTGAGGAGTTTAAGGCAAGCCCACTATATCAGGAAGCAAAAAACAGGGAAGAGGAGCTGTGGAAAACGTTCTGCACGTTACATACTTCAATATCTGTGCCTAAAGAATTGAGGAACAGGCTGTATTCAATCTATAAAGAGGAACTGGCTTCATTCCAGATTTAACAGAACAAACACAAAAAAAGGGCTAATTTTAATTATGCTAGATTTGTTCTTTAGGTGGGAATAACATAATGCGGATAGCACTAGTTTTGAATACTCGCCACGCAGAAACCGAATTCGAGGTCGAATACGATCCGCCTCACACTATTGAACTCATAAAACATGGCATCGTAGCCACTGGACACGAGTACGTCTTTGTTGAAGCTGACGAAAACTTTGCTGAAAACATCAAAGCAGCGAAGCCAGACCTTGTCTTTAACAGAGCAGAGGGGCTGAGAGGGGATAGCCGCGAATCGCATGTGCCCGCCATACTTGAGATGCTTGGAATACCCTATGTTGGCTCTAACGTGCTGACTACTGCGATTTGCCTAAACAAAGCATGGACAAAAAAGGCTCTCCTTTACCACGGCATATCCACACCAAAATTCTACGTATACCAAAACCTTCAAGAGGCAGAGAAAATCAACGAAGGCTTCCCGTATATCCTGAAGCCCAACGAAGAGGGCTCCTCGATCGGAATCACCGAAGAAAACTGGGTACACAACAAAACACAACTACACACAAAACTGAAGCAGATGATCAGAGAGTATCAGCAGCCGATACTCATTGAACAGTTTATTGAGGGCAGAGAATTCAGCACTGGACTACTCGGACGGGCAGGCAGAGACCCAGAGGTTCTTTCGATTCTGGAAATCGAGTTCTCTAAGTTCCCTGAAGTAGGCGGCGTATTTGGGCAACGAGCCAAAACAGTCCTAGACTCTCTGGACCATTACATTTGTCCCGCACAAATCCCAGAAAAACTGAAGAGCACACTTGAGCGGCTTTCAGTGGATATCTGGTATGCATTGGATGTTAAAGATTTTGCGAGAATCGACTTTCGTATGAACAGTGAAGGGAAACTGTTTTTCTTGGAAATTAATCCTCTGCCGGGCATGGACTTCGACACTGAAGAAAACGATCTGTCATTCTATCCTTACATGGCGATGAAATTTGGCTACACCTACGATGAGCTTGTCCGCAGACTTCTCGAATCTGCTTGTGCCCGCCATGGTCTGAAACTATAGAAAAGATTTAGAACTCAGGCGGGTTCATGACAGTTTTGGAGGAGAAAAGGAAGCATTGAGTGAAGCAAAACCGATACTCCAACCTGAAAAAGATAACCCTCTTTGGCGACAGCTTTTACGTGAACTAGCCAAGATGTTCAGGGGAGAACTGGACATAGTTTTTCCAACAGAATGGAACAGACATTACTTCTCTTGGTTTCACAGCATGGAGGAGGCGGGCTTCAGGCGGGCGTTACAGTATTCCTTTGAAGAATTAACGAAGAATCTTGAAAATCCAGAACTGGTTTTCTGGTTCATCACAGTGGATGGTGAACCTCAAATCCTTCTTTTCGGCTACTCGATTCCAGATGAACAGGCGAAATCCTTCTATCTGGACACTTTTGCTGTCAGACGCAGAGGCGAAGGCATCGGAAACATTGTCATTGAGTTTCTGATTCGCTGGGCACAAACAAAACAGTTTCAGGCAATAATTTTGGACACAGAATTAAGGGACGAGAAAGGAATTCCTCTACAGCAGTTCTATTCAAAACATGGATTTGAGACAGTCTCCATTTCCGAAAACGATGTCATCATGAAACGCATGCTGTAGTTCCAAATGCGGGGCTGTTTGGGCAGGGTTTAGTCGAAGTCTCTGCCAGTTAGGATTGCCACGAATGTTCCTTTTACGATGAAGCCGTCTCTGCCAAGAGTTTGCATTACAGCGAGTGTGCTAGCGGCTGCGGGAAGAACGCTTAGTCCTTCTTCTGAGCGGGTCAGCTTTGAGAATTCCATCATTTTTGTGTCTGAGGCGTATTCTGCGAAGCCTCCAGATTCATAAATTGCGTCTAGGGCAAGTTGTCCATCGAATGAATGCCAGTTGGTTAGTGGCTCATTGATTTTGCTTTCTTTGATTTCTTCAGGTTTTAAATTAACTATTGTTCGTTTTTTCTCTTTGAAGGATTTTATGATGGGGTTGCCTCGCCGTGTGCTGGTAGCCACCATCTTTGGAACTGTCATGGTTTTACCGGAGAGATACAGTTTTTTGAAGCCTGCGTAGATGCCCGCAAGAGATGTGCCGTTTCCCACAGGACAGAAGACATAGTTGGGAACCCGCCTTAAATCGCGGTAAATCTCGAACGAAATTTCTCCATAAGCAGCTAAAGACAATTCCGGAACCTCGTTTACTCCAGGATTGGCGTCAAACCAGTTGCATTCTATCGCCTGCTGGGAAGAGTAAGCCACTGCATCCTCATAGTATCCATCCACAAAATGCACCTTTGCCTCAAAATTTTTCATACGTCTTAGCCGATCCTTTGGCACATCATACTTTTTGGGAATATAGATGTGGGCAGCCAAATCATAATGCCGTGCAGCGTAGGCGACAGCCACACCAAAGTTGCCGCAGGTTGCGGTTGCAATCCCTTCTAGCCCTGACGTAACCGCCTGATCAGCAAGCACCATGGCGATGCGGTCTTTCTGGGTTCCAGTAGGATTGCTGCCCTCAAACTTCAGATAGACACGTTCACATCCCAGAATAGGAGCCAAGTTTCTTGCTTCAAGAAATATTGTGTTGCCAACCATAACCTGCCATGACTGACGTTTCAGTTTCAGTTGGCGTTCACGATTGTCACTCCAACCGCTTGGTCGTAAATCCGACAATATAGGGGATAGACTCTTACAGGTTCCGTTACTTCGGGCCTTTGCCATTTTTCTGTTTAGACACCCCAAATCAGATTCAGAGAACTTGCGGAATGATTTATGCAACCGCTATTTTAAACTTACTGTACAAGGGCTAAAAAAAGGCAGATTTGGGGATTATGTTGTGTTGCCCATAACATTTGCAAAGGTTTTTGCAGTCCAGTTCTGTATCTGTTCACGAGTTCCTGCTTTTTTCTTTTTTTAATCTGTAGATGGCTATGGCAGTTGTAAGCATTGTGATTCCGATTAATAGTGGTGCCCATGAGGGAAACTCTGGAATTACTTGATACGCATACTTTTGTCCCATTTGTTCAGTTGTGATAGTGTTGCCTGCGTTATCCTCTGCTATTATAGCGTATGTTATTTCTTCACCGTCTGGAAACTCGTGTATAGTGTAAGTCCAGATGTTTCCTTCAACGTTTGCCATTTCCAAATATCTCGTTGTCATGGTAACAGTGTATTCTAAAGTAACTTGTTTTATGCCACTAAGTTCGTCGAATACAGTAGCGTTGACTACAACAGAGTTGGTTGGCTGCACTTCGTTTGCAAGCGGCGCTTGGATTACATCAGTTATTACTGGCGTAGTAGTGTCCACGGAGAAGTAAGCTGGTTCCAAAGTGATCCAGTTACCCGCGGCATCTTTAGCATACACGGTTACGCTGTAAATGTCATCAGGCAAATCAGAAACAGTAACGTTTCCGGCAATAGTCACGTTTGCTTGGCCATTCAAGCTGTAACGAATCAAACTGGATGGCTCATTTAGGGTGAAGATTAGTTCAACACGGTCCATGTTGTATGACATGTTCTTTGGGGACAGAATATATGGGTACGGTGGAAGAAATCCCCGTGGAGTGTACCTCTCGTTTATCGCCACGGCGGTATCGGTGTCATTAGAACGGATGCTTCCTCCAATTGCGTAAAATGTATCGTTTAGAACAGCCACGCCTAAACCATAACGAGGGTTCGGCATTGCTTTGCCAAAGCTCCAACCATTGGTTTCTGGATTATATACCTGCGTTAGGTCGCTGATGTGATATTGGTCCATTCCGCCTAGAACGTAGATTCTTTTTGGCGCCATGTCTCCTGTGGTTGTGCCCGCGGCTAATCTGCTTAATGCAACTTTAGATGCTGCTCGGTAGCTCCATGTGTCCGTTTCAGGGTCATATACCTGATTTGACTGGGCAGGACTGGCACCATATGATGTCATATTCCAGCCTCCTATGACGTATATCTTGTTATCGACGACTGTAGACGCGTAGCCCCAAACATGTGTCGGTATTGGCGCTTTCGTAGTCCATGAATCGTTGGCTGGGTCGTAAACCTCGGTTTCACGAAACCTACTGGTGACAAAAAGTAGCTCGTATCGGACTCCGCTTAACGTGTAGATTTTGCCATTAACAGCGTTTGCACCCAAATCCTGTCTAGGTGTAGGCAGCGAAGTTTTAGTTTCCCAAGTGTCAGTTAGGGGATCATAAACTTCATTTGCGTCTGTGGCTAGTTTCTGCCCCACAACGTCTCCAGGGCCTGTTGTTCCGCCTATCACGTATATTTTGCCTTGATAAACGGCGATGGCAAAATTGCTTCTTGCAGTTGGCATTGGAGTTTTAGTGGTCCATGTGTTTGTGGCTGGATTATACTCTTCGTTAGTTTTGAGTGTAACATTGCCATTTCTGCCTCCAATCGCGTAAATCTTTCCGTTCACAGTTACAACTCCAAGGTCACTTCTTGCTGTAGGCATTTCAGCCATAGTTTTCCAAGAATCCTCAGTTGCATCAACAGAGGAAACAGCAACAGTTGACAGAGAAAACGAAAGAGCCATTACAAGGATGAAGACAATCACGGGTTTTTTCACTTCATCCTTCTCCCAAGGCTGGTTTTGGGTAGGCTACGTCTATAAATGACTGCTACTGCTGTGACAGCAAATAACATAATCACTAAGGGGGTCCATAAGGGAAACTCTGGGATTATTGTTTGATTTACTAAGGGGTAATTATCTTGGTTGTTCTCGTTTAGGATGTAGGGTGTATCGCCTATTCCGTCGCCATCGTTGTCTGTGCCGTTGTAGTTGCTCCAGTAGTTTCCACCGGCTGGATAGCCATCATCCCATATGTTAACTGCAGATGAAGCCTCGCCTACATCTGCTTGAACAGTGTTGTTAACGAAGTTATTATGATGGATAGTGTTCACACCGATGTCAACAAGAACGCCCCTGCTGTTGTTTATTATATCGTTTCTAATTATACGGTTGCTCCCTCCAGAAATCCAGACGCCTAGCCCATTTGCCGTAATGTAGTTTTCAGAAATGATGTTGCCACCGCCCATATACACAAAAATGCCGACATAATTGTTCGTTAGATTATTTCCAGAAATAGTGTTGTCGCTTGCACCAAAGGTAACCCAAATCCCATTTCCAGCGGTTTCATGTCCAATGTCAGTAATATTGTTTCCAATAATTGAGTTGTTTTTGCAATTTCCCATAATCTTAATTCCGGCTCCGAAATGGGTTATTTGCATGTTCTTGATTGTTACGTTACTTCTGTTTTCCAGCCATATTGATTCTATCGTTCCATCTCCTTCGAGAGTATAACCAGCACCATCAACCACAATGTTATCCTTCTCGACAATAATGGATTGATTAACAATGTTGTCGGTGAATGTGTACACGTTTCCGTTTTGTTGGATCTTATCTGTTCCTTCAACGGTTCCGTCAGCTCGGATGTAAATTGTGCTTTCTGCTTTCACTACTCCAATTTGTGGAAGAGAAACCAGAACGACGGAAAGAAACAGCATGAGAACGAGCATAGGCGCAGATTTTTTCACTGATTCATTCTCTCCCGATTCTGTTTGTATAGGCTACGTCTGTAAATAACTGCTACTGCTGTGACAGCAAATAGCATAATCAGCAGGGGTGCCCATGACGGAAACTCTGGGATATATCCAACGGGTATATATTGTTCATTTGCATTTTGGCTTTCATAACCGACACCAGTCTCGGGAAACCCGCCTCCAATTGCATACAATGTATCATTTATAACCGCCACGCCTAATTCTTTCCGCGGCGTTGGCATTATGGTGGCATTACTCCAAACATCGCTTTCTGGATCATAGACTTGATGCGTGTTCGTGCCTAAAGCATGGATTCTTTTTGGTGCAAAGACGCCAGTGGTTGCAACCGCAGCTGGCTGCACTACTGCCGTGGAAATGTTTTTCCCGTAACTCCATGTGTCCGTTTCAGGATCATATATTTGAAAAACTCCGCTACTTCCCCAGGGGTT
>Ga0307434_1001918_pt1 | contig 10480 bp, 10 predicted proteins | sample SalMarWE160220MG_FD_202156 | JGI IMG/M metagenome (GOLD analysis project Ga0307434, IMG submission 202156) | Salt marsh sediment microbial communities from the Plum Island Ecosystem LTER, Massachusetts, United States - WE1603-220 | ecosystem: Environmental > Aquatic > Marine > Intertidal zone >...
GGGGAAATGTGGAGGCGGCTGAGAAGAATCTGGAAAGGATGGAGCACATCTACTCTGAACTGACGGCTCTGGATGACGCCTACATCATTATTAAGGGTCTTAGACGAAAAGGTGACGTTGCTAGACGTCTCATCGAAATCACCCGAGGGGACATCACCAGCGAGGTTCGAAGAAGCGCCTTGGAACGCTCCATTTCAAAGTTAGAGAAGACAATTGAAAAGGAAACTAGAGACTGAAAAGCCCGAAACTAAAGCAGTTTGAGGGTTCAGGTAGGAGTTGCCGATAAAGCTTAATCCAAAGTTTTCTGTCAAAAAAGCCCATGAAATGCAGCTGCGTCTGTCCAAGAAGCTTATCTTCGAGGATACGTTGCCTGATGTTGTTGATTACGTAGCTGGGGTGGACGTTGCATATCTGGAAGGAACGTCTGTTGGTGCAGTGGCTGTCCTCGACCGCAGCACTTTATCTCAAGTTGAATTCCAAGTAGTCCACGTTAAAACCTGTTTTCCGTATATTCCCACACTATTGTCCTTCAGAGAAATCCCTCCCGTTTATTCAGCAATAAAAAAGCTTCACAATAAACCGGATGTTTTTCTGGTTGACGGTCAAGGATTCGCGCATCCCTATGGTCTGGGGTTTGCTTCTCATCTGGGCTTGATTCTGGATAAGCCGACGATTGGGGTGGCGAAGAGTCTGCTGTGTGGCAAGGTGGAACAGAATGTTGAGTATGGGTGGGCGCCGCTTAACTATAAGGGAGAGGTTATAGGCGCTGAGGTTGTCACAAAACAGGGAACGAAGCCTGTTTACGTCAGCGTTGGTCATAGGGTGTCGTTGAAGAGAGCAACAGAAATTGTTTTGGAATGTACGGGAAAATATAGGCTACCTGAGCCGATTCGAAGAGCTCACATAACAGCAGGTGAAGAAAAAAGGAGACTTCAGTCTATTCGTTGATGCTCCGTAAAGATGTTTTTGTTTTTTCCTTGAAAATTCCGTTGGGACTGTGATTGTTTGCTAAGTATATTGAATGTTGAGCGTGGATTCATAAATGATTAATTAGCGAAAGTTTTCATTTATCATGTTCCGACAGGTGTTATCTTTGACTGCGATTCCAGAGGTTCCCGAAAATATTACACAGAGAAAGGTTATTGTCTACAAATCTAGGGTAGACCCTGCTGCGCTAAAGCAAAAAGCAGAAGAAATGAAGAACGAACTTTTCGTTAAACGTTTCTCTAAGCCTAAACCCGAAGATATACATGTAGTTTCGGTTGACAAGAGTTATGAACCCTACGTTCTTGTTGATGCGAAGTACCGAATCGAATATTTCACGAAGAAAATTTACACTTTCGAGGTTGCCGAGAAGGCTAAAGTGGTTAAGATTCTAGGTGAATCCTTCAAACCTCAGATGATGGCTATTCCCGATACTGAGCCTGAGCAGTTTCGCAAGGTTATCAGTCTTGAAGGTCACGAATGGTCATTCTACGAAGACAAAGCATATTTCATTCTTGATAAGACTGGGCACGAAATCTTGCCCGATAAGGTTCCCATTGCTCCCTCTGAAGATAATCCCCAAAAAATATTGAACGAGTTCGCAAAGAAGGCTGAAAAGGTAAAGATGTCTAATCGAGAGGTAATAGCGATGGCTAAATCCAAGATTATCAAAAGGCCTCCTGATGTGGACACCATTGAAAATGAGATATTTCAGGTCACTGAATACGCTATAATCTATAATCCAATCTATAAAATCACGTTCAGGAACTTGAAGAACAAAGAGGAAAAAACCGTCAGCATAGACGGCGTCTCCGCTGAAATACTCAAGTAACAGGCAGAGTTTCAGACGTCAGTCTGTTCTCTGAAAACATCTTATTTTCTGAATTTAACTAAGTAGCCGTTTTTGAAGAAACAGTAACTGTTAGTTTGGTTTGCAGCTAAAAAATTTTCAAGAATAAAAAATGAAGTTGATATGTTGTGCATAAACTCTAACGGTGTGCTAGTTTTCTGTTAGTACGCAGTCGTCGTATTCTTTTTCAAGCTTGTTTTTGTGCGACATCTCTTCTTGTGCCAGTTTAGAAAACAGTTCACCCATCTTTGTTCCTCTAAGTCCCAGAGCCAATGTTTTGTAGTAGTCATAGGTGCTCTTTTCTCGTTTCGCCGCGTAAACAAGTATCGCCTCGTAATCCGCGCCCTCAGACAAAGGAGTGTCCTCCAGCATGTCAACGATCTTGAGGTCTTGAACTGCGCCGCCGTGGGAACCCAGTTCCGAAAGTTTCGTTTTGTCGTTCATTATCGCTTCAAGTTTGTTTTTGTGTCCCATTTCTTCTTCTACCAGTTGTTTGAGGAAAACCTTGGATGACGGGTATTTGGCATTCTCGAGCGCCATAGTGTAAAGGGCAATGGATTGTTCTTCAACTTTTACTGCGGCTTCGATAATCGCTTTCCAATTTAGTTCAGACAATGATAAAACCTCAAAACTTTTTGCGGTTACTCTTAAAACATAAAGCTTTCGAGATTCTTAAACAGTTCCATCTAATCGATGACCCTGCAAGGTCTTAAAAGAAAGCCGCCGAAAGGAGATCAAAAATGTTCACGCTTTGCTCCTCAGCTTTTTTGGACACTTCAGCACATCTCCACCCAATCTTTCTTATTTAGAATTGTACTCTTCCCACAAAATATTACGTATTTATTTCGGGTAAACCCTTTAGAAAACAGAGCACTAGACTTTACTTGTGATGCAAAGTGGCTGGCAGATACAAGGCTGTTGCAGTTGAATCCAGATACTGGAAGCCGGGAGACGATTACCTCAAACAAGTAGTGCGGGCGATAGATGGCACAGTAGAGAACGGAGATTTTGTAACAGTCTCTGAAAAAGCAGTCTCCACGGCACTGGGCAACCTAATTGACGAGAAAGAGGTTGAAGCAAGCTGGCTTGCACGTTTTCTAGCCAAATACTGGATGCGATTTGTCTGGCCCTACATCCTCGGACCCTTATGTCACCTAAGAAAGAAGACCATCAATTATGTTCGATTATACCCCACTGAGGAGGGGAGCCTTCACAAGCAGCTAGCCCTAGAGCAGAGCGGTTTTCTGCAAGCCCTGATGCACGGGTCAGAGGGCGCCATCGACGGAAGCAACCTGCCATACTCCTACGTCAGCCTTCCATTAGAAAACGCCCAAAAGATTGCTCAGGAACTACGGGAGCAAATCAGAACTAGACTCGGAAAAAATGTAACCGTTGCTATTGTGGACACAGACAAAACTTACTCTCTGAAGGGATTCCATTTCACTCCTCGCCCAAAACCTCTAAAAGGAATACATTCTTTCGGAGGGTTCCTAGCCTACGTGGCTGGAAGATCTCTTAAATTAAAGAAAAGAGCCACTCCCCTAGCAGTTGCTGGCTCCCGGATAACAACCGAGGAAGCTCTTGAGATTGCTAAAATAGCTAATCGAACACGCGGAACTGGAGCGGGAAGAACCGTTTGGGACATGGCAAAAACATTCAATGTTAACCTGACGGGCGTAACTTGGAAGATGCTTGACAGCGTGAAACATCGTCCCATAGTAATTATAAGACCCCAAAGTGAATGAAACATAAATTCGGATTCATAATGTTCAGGAGTGGAGAAAAATGGAATCGACAGTAGAGCAGATGAATACTTTCTTTGAACCGCAGGCAGTTGCGGTGATAGGTGCCTCCCGCAGAACCATGAAAGCAGGACATGTCATCTTCAAAAACTTCGTCATCAACAAGCGAAGAAACCTCTTCAAAGCAAACCTGTACCCCGTTAACCCTAACGAAAAAACAATCCAAGGCTTCCCATGTTACCCCTCAATAGTGGACATAAAAGAAGAAGTTGATTTGGCTGTCATAGTTGTTCCCGCCAAAATCGTTCCAAAAGTTATGCAGGAAGCCGCCACAAAAGGAGTGAAAGCAGCTGTAATAATCACCTCCGGCTTCAGCGAGGTTGGAAACCACAAACTAGAGGAGCAGGTAACGGCGATCGCCAAAAATGCGGGAATTCGAGTTCTCGGTCCCAACTGCTTAGGCGTCTACGACTCCAAAACTGGCGTGGACATGCTGTTTCTTCCCGAAACGAAGACCCTCACTACAGGAGATGAAGTTGTTGCCACACCCCGCCCAATGGCAGGTCCCATAGCTATAGTGACGCAGAGCGGTGCATTCGGTGCTGCCGCCCTAGACTATCTGACGGGTAAACAGATGGGTGTAAGCAAGTTTGTAAGCTTCGGTAACAAGGCGGACGTCACTGCGTCGGAGATGCTTACTTACCTTTTGCATGACAATAGAACGCAGGTTATTCTCTTCTACGCTGAGAGCATAGACAATGGAAGAGAATTCATGGAAGTTGCGAGGAAAGTCACCTGTAAGAAGCCTATTGTTGCTTTAAAGGTGGGGAAGTCAGAGGCGGGAGCCCGGGCAGCTGCGTCCCACACAGGATCCATTGCTGGCTCTGACAGAATCTACTCCAGTGCCTTCAAGCAGGTCGGAGTTCTAAGGGCGGGAGATCTTGAGGCGTTTTTTGATATGGGTAAAGCTTTGGCTTTTCAGCCGCCGGTTGCTGGAAGAAACGTTGCGGTGATCACTGATGCAGGTGGACCGGGCATCATGGCTGTTGATGAGTGTGTGGCTCAGGGACTGAATGTGAAAAGGCTTTCTGATGAGACAATCGAAAAGTTTGAGGTGCTTAAGAGGGAAGGAAAGATTCCGCGTTTTGCAACCAACCTGAATCCTGTCGATCTAACGGGGTCAGTGACTTCTGAAATGTTTGAGCGTGGCACACGGATTCTTCTTGAAGACCCTGAAATCGATGGTCTCATAGTTTTGGGTCTGCATCATCTTCCAGCCCTGCAGGAGGACTTTGTTGACCGGGTGGCAGAGTTGACGAAAAATTGCGCCAAACCTGTTGTTGCTTGTGATGTGGGAGAAACTGAAATGGCTCTTCATATACGTTCAAGGTTTGATAAGCTTGGTATTCCTGCCTATTTCTCGCCTGAGGATGCGGCTCGTGGCATGGCTGCCCTTGTCAATTATGGTCTCTACTTGAAGAAGTGCGGAAAGTTCGATCAGTACTTGGAATCATTCATGAATCGATCAAAAAGACGCTTCTCTCACTAGCCTAGCTGTGAACAAAAAAGTTGGCTGAAAAAGAGTTTAAGGCTGTTCTTTTAGCCATTGAGCAACCTTCTGAAAGAGAGGGCTTGTGCTCATGTTGATGACGGGAACCATGATTCGCTCTTTTGTTTCTATTATCAGCCGGTATTCTGGCATAAGGGCGTAACTTACGAATGCCCAATAAACCTTTTTTTCTTCGATGATAGCCTTTGCGGCAACCTCGGTTAATGTGGGTAATGGATAGTAGATGAATACGACTCCGTTTGCCCAGTAGACCCCTGTTGTTTTTCCTCCCACAGCGATGTTTGCAAAGCGTGCCAGATCATCCACAGTTTTGAAGCGGGTACGCTCCATAATAACGATTTCTTTGAAGGATTCACCCTTAATCGTTGGACCTTCCATACCTGATACTTCCACAACACAGTTTCAGGTGGACAAGATAATAAGAATTTGGGTAACAGCACACTTGACCGAGAAAATACGAGTTAACGCCTAGCTAACCAAGCTAAACAAACGTTCCAATTTTACTATCTATTTTCCTAATGAATCATTAAAGTGGATGGCTTTGTCAAGGGTTCTTGACAAAAACGCTTTTTAGTAATTTTAGAATCATTGTTATTAGGGTTCTAGAGATGGGAAATAGAGGGGCAACTCTCATTCTATTAATGATTCTTTCCTTTTCTCTAACAACTTTTCAGGTTCCACTCGCCAACGCAGCTGAGGATTCTTGGGTTTGGGTTGGGAATACCGTTACTGGTGCTTGGGGTGAGGCTGTTGTTGGAACAGGTGATGCTATTTACATAGCTAGGAAACTGAATTTCTACAGTTATAATCCAGTTGGTGGCTTGACGACTTTGGCGAATCCACCGAACCCTGATTCTGGTGACGCTTTTAAGACTGGTACAGCTTTGGCTTGGGATTTTGGTGACTATATTTACGCTTTATATGGAGCAGCTACTTCTGATAATCGGAAGTGGTTTTACCGTTACAGCATCTCTGACGATTGTTGGGAGGTTTTAGCTAACACTACTGTTGATCAGGGTGAAGGCGATTCTTTAGCATGTGTTGGCAGCTCCATCTATGCGACTATAGGCGGTGAGCAACGACCTACATATTTCATGCGATATGATGTTTCAACTGATAGTTGGAGTGACACACCTGCAGATCCACCAGCAGGCATGGGCGATGGCGCCTCTCTTGTTTGGACTGGTGGCGATTTTCTTTATGCATTGCGCGGTGAGTTCGATGAAACGTCGCCTCTCTACGATTTTTGGCGTTATAGCCTATCAGGTAATATTTGGACTGCTATGACGGATATTCCAGCAGATGATGATGGCGAAGGAGGTGTAGGCGATGGAGGATCACTTATTTATGTTGGGTCTTGGTTAACAAACCAAGCAGATTATATCTACGCATTAAGTGGAAACCAAGTTCTGGAAAGTCCTGATAACCGCACCTACAGATATACAATATCGCTTGACAGTTGGGAACGCTTAGCTGACATTCCCTTCAAAGTAGGCTACTACGTAGGTTGCAGGTTAGGCTATGCTGACGGATACATTTATGCGTGGCAGGGAACGCCAAGCACATGGACTGGCGGAGGCGATGACCTTGTCAAATACGAGGTTGTTCCAGATATAACTCCACCTACCACTATTGATGACTATGACAAAGTTTGGCACACTACAGACTTCACGATTACCTTGGTAGCCACAGACGTAGGTGGCGGCGTGGCGGAAACATACTACAAAATAAATGATGGCACAATCCAAACTGTCAGCACTAATGGTGAACCATTCATAACAACGGAGAGCGCTAACAACAAGCTGGAATATTGGAGCATAGGCAATGCAGACAATGAGGAGCTTCCTCACAAAATTTTAACTGAAATCAAGCTTGACAAGACAGCCCCCACAATTGATACTCCGTCTCAAATACCAGAGATTGATGTGGCGCCTTATCAAGAAGTGAATGTCTCAGTGAATGTTAATGATTCTTTAACTGCTGTAAAAAATGTGACTTTGTCCTATAGCTTAAACGATAGCGGCTTATGGAATGACTTACCCATGACCCTTAATTCCACAGCAGGAGTTTACGAAGCCATAATCCCAGGACAACCAGAAAACACCGACGTAAACTATACGATTGCAGCCTATGATAATGCTGGAAACTATAATGTTGAGGATAAAAGCGGACAATACTATGTTTACCATGTTGTTCCAGAGTTTCTATCATGGGCACTAATTTTCTTTATACTCACTGCACTTGCAGTTGCCGTAGCCATCTACATGACGAAGACCCCAAAAACTGACGTAATACCGCGCAGCCAACAAATCAAAACGAAATCAACAGCAAACTAATTTTCTATTATCCTGCTTAGCTTGGTGCGGCTCTGGCGGGAATCTTCAACCTTTTCTCGATCTCTCTGGCGAAGATGTTAGCGGCTTCGGACCTGTGCTTGTCTGTTATAACCATCCTTGGATTGCATCTTTCTACGTATTCTAGCAACTCATTGAAGTCAGAGTGGTCACTCAAAGCAACCACGTACTTGTTTGCTCCAACCCTTCGGCATGGCTTCCTGAACTCCCAGCCGCTCGCATGAATCTGTAAAGCTTCGCCTTCAACCTTTTTCCGAGAATATGAGTGATAGAAGACAACGCAAGGTTCATTTTGGCTAAGCATTGATTGAGCCTTTTCGCCATCAAAGGGGAGGAGTTGTCTCCCAAGTTTCATTCCGTGCCGTTCACAAACCTTTGAAACACGATAAATCTTTTCTGGAACAATAAACGGCGCCTTTATTTTTGCTTCATACAGTGTTTGCATCATCTTCTGAAGCTTGCCATGATACCCAAAAACGTAGACTGGACCCCGTTTCAAACCCTGCTCCACCAAAGAAACAAGGATGCCCTCAGCCATCATCCCGAAGGGTCTAACCCGAACCGGATCCCCATAAGTAGCCTCCATAACCAATATGTCCGCCTTAACCAAAGGAGTTCGAGAAAATCTGAAGTCACTAGTGTATAATATCCGCGTTTGTTCCTTATCCTCCACGAGAGCCTGAGCCGTTCCCAAGATATGATCCGCATAATGCAAAGTCAGGGTTTCATCCTCATACGTGAACGCTTCCCCATAATCAAGAGTTTTCACGGTTCCCCTTGATAAAAAGCGGGGACCCTTCAGGGCATCTATCATGTCCTTCGTAGCCGGAGTCATGATAGCTACTTCACAGTTCTTTAAGCTCTTTCCTAACCCAACCATGTGGTCAGCGTGAGCATGAGTGACAACTCTTATTGGTCTAGCCTCATCGTAGGCATCACATGCGACATGCTTCCCCAAAAGAACTGCACCCAACTTAGTTACATTAGCCTTTGAATACATAAGTGACGCCTCAGACAATTTCAGCTTCTCCGATCGAATGAATCTCATATTTCCTGTAGAAGCTTTTAAACAATTCTTGAAAGATTTGTGCCTATCTTTCTGTTCTCGGCTAAGCTGGACTCTTCGCTGCAAAAATTTTTGTTAACAAAAGCGGGATTCAGCTCGTTTCGTCTATTTTTGGACTTAGCATACAGTCCACTATTTTTGGGCAGAGCAAGCACTCTGGAGGAATGGGCGTTTCTGGGGGCCTGTTAGCTAGATATCCGAAAGTGTAAGGGCAACCTGAAAACCCAGTTACTTTTTCGAAAGATGGTTTGAGTTTAGGCTCCTCTTTTATCGGTTTTTCTTCTTCGCCAGAGGGTTCAGCTTTAGGCTCCTCAATGTTCTCCTTCTTCTCCTTTTGAGACCCATTAGAACCTGGAATCAAAGCTTTAACTTTCTTCAAGAACCGAGGACCAGAACCCTTAACCTTTTCTAAAACCGAGTTCACGGATTTAACGGTAGGCACAGCTTCTTCCTCTATTCTGGTTTCTTCCTGGTCAACTGTGGGCTCTGGAACATCCTTTTGTTCAATCTGGGGTTCTGGTTCTAGGTTGGCAAAGCAGTAGGGGCAAGCTTCGTATTCTTTTGGCGGTGTGACAGAAAGGATTGTCAAGAGAATAGGCTCTTCAATTTGCCTTCGACATTTTGGATTTGGACAAACAATCACTACAGATTCTTCCGACAATCTTACTGCATCTCGAAGTTTCTTTGATAGAATTTGCTCTGTTCAGAATATATAGGTTTAATGAATTCAAAATCTAGACATTAAATCTCCCGTAAAATCCATCTTTTTCTGTTTTAACGCCTTTTTTAAGGCTTATTTTCCAGTATGAAAACAGGATTTTCCGCATGCCCAACATTAACTTTGTAAACCAGAAGAAACATGATAGCTGTTCTCTGATTAAGTTTAAATCATGGTTAACCTCTAAGTTTTTGTTTGAGGGCTTGGTCATCAATTAGAACTGAAAATCTTTGTTTATGGGTGAAATGGGATGGTTTTGCGAGTTTTCAACACGATGAGCAGGAAGATGGAGGAGTTTAAGCCATTGAGGGATAAGCACGTTGGAGTGTATGTCTGTGGACCCACGGTTTATGATTGGGCTCATTTAGGTCATGCCAGAACATATATCGCCTTTGACGTTATTGTTCGTTGGCTAGAGTTTAAGGGCTACTCGGTTTTCTACGTCCAGAACATCACTGACGTGGGTCATCTAACCCCGGACACGGCTGAAGACAAAATCGTGAAGAGGGCAAGAGAAGCAAGAATCGAGCCCATGCAGCTGGTGGAAGTTTACATGAGAGAATACTTCAGAGACCTCGATTCTCTGGGGGTGAAGAGACCAGACGTCTCTCCCAGAGCGACAGGTCACCTCATCGAAATGATCGAGGCAATCCAGTCTCTGATAACGAAGGGATACGCCTATGAGGTTAACGGAAACGTGTTCTTTGACGTATCCAAACTGGACAACTACGGGAAACTCTCAAAAATCAAACCTGATGCCATGCTTGAGGGTTCCAGATTTGAGGTTCATCCGGACAAGAGGAACGCCAGAGACTTTGCGCTTTGGAAACGGGCTGAGCCGAACACGGTTCTAAAGTGGTGGAGTCCATGGGGCACCGGTTTTCCGGGCTGGCATATCGAGTGTGCGATCATGGGCTAGAAGTATCTGGGAAGCCAGTTTGACATTCATGGTGGTGCTCGTGACTTGATTTTTCCTCATCATGAGAACGAGATTGCTCAGAGTGAGGCTATGACTGGTAAGAAGCCTTTTGTTAAGTATTGGCTGCATACTGGTTTTCTGAAGATTAAGGGAGAAAAGATGTCCAAATCGTTAGGGAATTACATCACAGTCAGGGACGCATTGAAAAAGTATGATGCTGAGGCTATCCGGCTCTTCGTTTTGTCCACCCATTACAGGAGCGAGGTAGATTTCACTG
>Ga0307434_1001919_pt1 | contig 10479 bp, 9 predicted proteins | sample SalMarWE160220MG_FD_202156 | JGI IMG/M metagenome (GOLD analysis project Ga0307434, IMG submission 202156) | Salt marsh sediment microbial communities from the Plum Island Ecosystem LTER, Massachusetts, United States - WE1603-220 | ecosystem: Environmental > Aquatic > Marine > Intertidal zone >...
TAGCCAGCCGAAAAGGTAAGCTATTGCCGACCGCTAGAGCATTACAGGCTTTGGCTAATGTCACTACTGATTCTGAAACCCAGAGAAAGGCACACGCCGATGCACAATATTTCTATGCACTTTACAAAGATAAACAGAGGCGGACGAAGTAAGGCACTATTACTGCTTCTACTTCTGACAGCTGTAGCCTTGCTGGCAATGCCAACGCTGACTCTGGCCGCAGCTAACGACTTCTCGGTAGACGGCGCAGAGGTCTATAGTGGCTACATTGAGGATGGAGACTGGCTGGTCGTTATCAAGTATAAGAATGTCTTAGAGCCATACTACGGCAACGATACCAGCAAAAACACCTTCCTGCTACAACTGGTCGGGGCTGATAATTCCACCATAATCGCACAGACACCTTTGCCAGCTTGGGGCTATAGACCTGGTTTAATCTACCTGTCGCACGCTACCGCTGATACGCTGGAGTGGGGCAAGAACTATACAGTCAAGATGAACGGCACGGCTAACGAGACTTACTATACATTGACTGCCCGCAACTGGCGTGGCACTGATCTGGCCGTATTAGACGACTGGTGCTTGGCACTGGCTACCTCAATGGAAAGCTACGATAATACTACTTACCTTGTAGCTACTACCGAGAAGGAGTTAGTGCTGAACGAGGAAGGCAGCGTTATATTCATTACAGGCATACCTTACCTTGATGCTGTCCGACCAGGGATATTTCAGATAGTCACGTCAACTATACCGCACGACGAGGCTACCGCAACATGGGCTTTCTGGGATACACTGCCCACTTGGGACGTGGCAGTCGGTCCTGAGCTTGCGGGCATATTCAACGCTACGGGCAACTTGATAAGCGTTGACGGCAGGACTATAGGTATGCTGCTTATATTTATATTATGGGCTGCAGTAGCTACTACCTCATTTGCTGTAGGACACGGGACAGCGGGAATGGCGTTGTCATTGCCTATATTGGTACTGGGGACTTACTTTCAACTCATACCATTTGCTGTAATGGGAGTTGGCATAGCTGTTGTGGTGGTGCTGGTTATTAGAGAATTATGGTGGTCAAAAACGTAATGAAACGGCTAATCTTGTTTAACATATTACTAGGCATAGCAGTTGGTTTGCTGTTACCGCTGAATATATTGGCTAGTGTTCACAATGAGGACTTCACTACTTACACGGAGGTTGATTCTAATGACCATATCGCCGTAACAGCAAACCATATTGACTTTGATGCCTATGCAAATGAGGATGCTTATCTCTATGATGATAAAGGTGTTGACTACTTTGGCGATTTCGAGCATAGGATAGACATAAAACCAGTATCGTATAGTGATAATGACATCCAAGTAAATGTAATGTTACTATCAAATGATATTGATGACGCCTATGGATTACACTTCTACAACAAGACATTCATAGCTATAACAGTGTACCGTATTGACACTGGATTTGGCAATAGAATCAGCTTGGAGGAAAACTACAACTTCACATTGCACAAAGACTACTGTGCTGCCTCTTTCGGTACTTGGTATTACCTGACTGTTAATAAGGCAGGAACAGACCTCTCCTGCAAGATTTACTCTGATAGTGCTAGGACAACTTTGCTCGATACATTAAATTTAACTTTGCATGCAGACCACCACTTCAGGTATATTTTCCCCGCTACTACTTGGAATTTCGCTCCTTATGACTGGCATCTTGACATAGATATTGAGAACCTTAATTTAGGGGTAGCAGAGGAAGCACCGTCGATTGTTACCAACAATGCCACCTATATCTCACGCACCACAGCACGGCTTAATTCCTACCTTGTAGACGATGGTGGTGAGGCTTGCGATGTAAGGTTTCAGTATAGCATTTTTTCAGGTGGTAGTAGTGGTGGCGGCACAGAGAACTTTAGCAACTATACCGAGGTTGACCCTAACGGGCATATAACCTACAACGATACGCATATTGTCTCTAACTTGACCAGACCTGAGGTTGCCTATTTGTACGATGACAAAGGGGTTGGCTACTTCACTGATTTCACCCATCGCATAGAGGCAAACGCAACGTGGGGTAGCGATTGGGGACACAATACTATCTGGATGGTAGCTGATGCCATAAACTGTACTGACGCCCTTAAAAGCAGTGATGAGACTGGGATATATGTTTATTTTTATGATGACAGCTCTAATCTGCAAATAGCCTTATCAGAGGTGTATGGAACTTCAATCTATACTGATACTTACACACCAGCCAGCTATGATACTACATATTACTTCCTCAATAAGAAAACAGGGACAACTATGCAGACTGGTATTTATAGTAGTAGTGTTCTTAGGGATGCAGGTAACGCTACAGACGGCGACGTAGACAATCTGAACTTGATACTGCATGCAGACCACAGCCTCCAGTATGTGTACGGTACTAGCAGCTTGTGCAGTGGTGTTAGTGGTGAGATAAATGCCACTATTGCAAACTTCACTACTCTTGGGGGAGCGTGGACTAGCACACCCTGGGTAAATGACACCTATACCACAGGCGATGCACCTTACGCTAATATAGTAGGCTTAGATATGGATACACAGTATTTCTTTAGGGTGCAGGCTAGAAACACTCTAGGCATTGTAAATGGCAATGAGCTTAACTTCACTACCTACCCTACTATTTTTGAGCCGACTAACTTCACAGGATACCCTGACGCTACCACTATCAGCCTGACCTGGACTAAAGGTGTTAATGCAGCTAACACAATGATACGCGGGCAAGCTGGGGCTTATCCTGCAAACTACACAGACGGCAAGCAAGTCTACGCTGGTACCATGGCGACGGTCACTGATACCAACCTATCCCCAGGCACTACTTACTACTACCGCTCCTGGAGCTACGACGGTGTAGGCTATACTGCCAACTACACCGACTATTTAATGACTACCTCCGCATACGCTAATGTCACGACTGAAACGCCCGCAGAACCTACCACGCCCTCTAACTGGTGGGGTATACCAGACTATACCAACCTGCAAAACATAGCTGGCTACGGTCTTATAAATACCATAGCAGATAACTTTGAGATACCACGCAACACCTTCTGGATGTCGTTGATACTGATACTGATAATGAGCATCGGGCTGTTTATCTACTCGGTACAGCATAACGTGACAGTAGCCTTGATATTAATGAGCGTGATGATAGTCATAGCGGCGGTGGCTCACTTGCTGCCACTGTTTCTATTGGCTATCATAGGCATACCAGTAGCAGGAATAATGCTAGTAAAGAGGCGAATATAGTATGGCGACAAAGTGGCTAATCGGAATGGCAATGGTCTATGTAACACTGGCTGTTGTAGACGGCATAGCAGGGGGAACTTACCTCGGTGGTGGCGTTAATACACTATGGTCTGTAATGACAGGCTTTCAGGCGATAGATGTTACCAACCCACTGACAGCGGTTGGTGGTGTGTTAATACAGACGTGGCAGATACTTGTCGGGATATTCGAGATACTCACTTGGAACTTCCCTCATATCTTTTCAGGTGTATGGGCTATTGTTCGATGGGTATTATGTGCAATATCGTTAGGTATAATAATAAGTCTTATAATGGCTTTGCGAGGGGTGAGTAGTGGCTAGATTCGGAGTTTTCCTGCTAGGTGGAATAGTAGTTGTACTGCTAGGTGGTATGGCTATTAAGCCTGCATTGGATAGTCTCTATACAATAATGAATAGTACAGGGATGCCAGCATTGTCGGCTACTGAGCAAGTAGTCTGGCAGTTTATGCCCTACCTGATAATGCTAGTGTTATTCGGGATATTAGTAGCCTTCTTGACAGGCAAGCTAGGCGGACACCACGATACAGGAGGTGAGGAATAATGGCATCTGTTTGGAAGCGGCTCCACGATAAGGGGTACATAAAAGTAAAGAACCACAAGCCTTCCTATACCAGTAAAGGCAGGAAGATGGTGCGTGACCTTACAAGGACACGGTACGAGAGGGGCGAAATATCTCAGTCTGAGATGCTGAAAACCATCAGCCAGATAAACTTCCCTACTGTTATCACAACAGCACAGCCAACAAAGCCTACTACTTACGAGATACTCACATCGGGTACTACGCAGGCTGTGAGGAGTAAGGCAACAGGGGAAATTCTCGGCTATCTCGGCAAAGGTAACACGATAACAGACATACACGGCATTACCATAGGGCAATACAAGGGCGAAGGCAACGTTGCATTGGAGAGCTTGATACCAGTGCCTAAACGAGAAGGCATCCCCTACTGTGAGGAACGCAACTACGAGACAGCAAAGGAATACCTGACTAAACTCCAAGAGGAAGGCAAAGCCCCCGGTGGTGCTACGTTGGTGCAGACACCCGAAGGGTGGAAGTATAAGAAGCCAAAGCCAGAGAGCGAGACTTTTAGGTTAGGTACAGGTGAGTGGGTGTACAAGCAGGACTATGACAAACTGGCCAAAGACGACAAAGAGTATCTACAGAAATATGGCATCAAGGATTTCATTGCTTACTACATTCCAGCCCAACAATGGCTTGGGGGAGCTATTGAGAAGGAACTTAAACCTTATGAGGTTAGGGGTGAAGTACCATCTGGGATTACCAACCCTGCTTTTGTTAATTTCATCAAAAAGCTCAAAGGCTATGACTGGGTTACGGCACTTAACAAGGGTGTTTCGCCCAGAATTATCAAGAAACTCTTTGATGTTGAAGAAATACCCAAGGGTATTACCAATCCTGCCTTTGTTAAAACTATCAGGGAAAATAGATATATCAATGATATAGTTGCCGCAATACACGCTGGAGTGCCGGTTGCAAAACTTAAAGAGATATTTGGCGACAAGAAGGTTAGTATAGCTCAAGGGTATTGCAAAGAGCCACCAGCTTGGCAAACCGTTGAGGAAAGCGAACCCTTAACTAAATTCAAGGAAAAGTATCCTGAATACTGGGATGAGGTAAAAGCACGAGGGGGGAATTTTTGGGTAGGGGCAGGGGGTAATATCCATTTTGACTTCTTTGTAGACGGCGAACGAGTCAAAGGGGCAATACCCCAAGGAAGAATCCAAAAGGAAATTAGAGATTTATGTAAAGAGAGGGGCTATGCCTTCCCTACTCCACAGGCATTTAATACTCTTGAAGGGGATGTCAATAACTGGGGTTGGTCTTTGCCTGCAGGACATCCTATCAAATCAGGAAGAATTGGGCTCATTATAACAGAAGCAGCGATTATAGGTACGGTTGCTGCCCCTGTACTTTGGGGAGGAGTTGGTGCTGCGGGGGCGTGGCTCACGCCAGCGGCATTGAGCAGAATCGGTGTTGGGCGGTTCACGGCTGCAGTAATCCCTCGTATAGTTACAGCCTTGGCACAATTTACAATCACAGCAACACCTGTGGCCATAACAGGCGCAACAGTAACAGAATCATTGCGTGGTACTGACCTAGATCACAAGTGGGAGGCATTTCAGGCAATACCTGAACGTGACCAAGACTATTGGGCAAAGGAGTCAGGTTACGATTCTAAGTTCGATAAACTAACCACATCACAAAAGGCTAATGTTCTACTCCATTATTCCGTACCTGCTGGTTATACACTTGCGCAATGGTCTAAGGCTTTGAGTGACTATGATGAAAAGCTAGTTGAATACTCCAACAAAGGTGCAGAATGGTTGCGAGAGCGGACACATTGGCGAGTATCTGAACCTGTAGTCTTTGCTGGAAATTGTGCAGTAGGGCTCGTAGAAGGTATGGGGTATATGGCACAACTCCCGCTTATCGCTGGACAACTAACTTATGAGATACCAAAAGGTAGTGCTACAGACTTCTCAAAGACCGTGTTACTCGGGATGGCTGCTTTCTTTACCACTGAGATACCCAAGATGGTCAAAGCTGACCCAATAGCAGGAACAGGTAGAATAGTAGGGCTATTTCTCTTGAGTCCTGGGGGCTTGCTGAAATTCTTTAAGGGGCTAGGTGTTAAACCGTCTGCGAGGTATGCGCCAGAACGAGGTATGGCTGTTGAATATAACAGTGTGCGTGTTGGCGCACCAGGAAAGGCACCAAGCGAATTTATAATTGAGTGGAAAAAACTTCCACAAAGGCAGCGAATACAGGTAATGAGAGATATTGCCGTAGCTCTCGCAACAAGTGATAAACCGAAAGTTAGGGTTAAAGTCCGTGGCACGACTTGGACAATAGAGGCGTTGAATGTTCCTTATCAACGAGTAGTAAAGAATACTGTGTGGCACGCTACTGGAGATATTAGCAAGTTTGGTGATGTAGTAAAGATAGGAAGAATGAAGTTATATCCTTCCCCCGAACTTGCCATACGATTTATGAAGCAAGGCAAGCATCCTGGGATTATTGAGATACACACCTCAAAGTTAGACACAGCATTCAAACTGTTAGGTAAGGGTGAAGGTGAGTTGGAAGTGCCTATACAATACAAAACACTTGATGCTGTTAAAGGGCACGGTGGCAAAGGCGTTTCCTCTAATGCCTATGTAGGGGTTTATCCTATTAGAAGATATGTTATAAGAGGCGAGGGGCTTTCAGCTTGGAAAGGCCCAACTGGTAAACAACTAGCACAAGTGAGGCTACTGGCAACTAAAGAAGCTAGCATTGATGCGGTAGTAGGCTGGCATCACCGATGGAAAATACTCAAGGAGGTGTTTTCCAAAGACCCACAAGTTAAGAAACTTGATGCCAGTATAAAACAGGTAAAAAATGAGACTCCTGAATTTTCTAAAGTGCTTGCTAATGGCCAGCATCAAATAATGCATGTTCGGGCTCGCATACCTCACCCTGATGGTACAGGTTGGATAAAGCCTAGAGTAAGAGGCGTCATTTTTACCCCAGACAAAAAAGCTATCTATCTGGTTAGAGACAGAAGTGGCAAAGCTCTTGAGTTACCTGGAGGTGAGTTAGACAAACTTTCTTTAATTAGAGAGAAAACAAAAAGCAAACTCCGAAATCCAGAGATAGTAACTTATGAAGAAGGTATAGCTGGTCAGTGGAGAAGCGAAACTAATTCAGGCCTTACAAACATAAAATTATTAGATATATATTTAGGTAAAGTGAATGAGCACGCTTTCTCAGGCGCTAGGATATTTGAGGCAGTAGCAAAAGGGAAGGTTGACCGTTGGGCAGCTTGGAGAAAATACCAACGGCATCAACATGGCTACAAAGAACCAGAGCTTGCTGAAATAGTTGAGTGGAAGTTAGGATCGAAAATAACAAGTGAGGTAGTACCTGCGGTTATTGATATAGTCAACTACTTGGCAGATACAGGCGGTTTGCGGATGTACGAAGGGAGTAAGACATTACTTAAAGCAAGGGATACAGGATTTGCCGACAGAGTAAAGTCGGGCAAGCGGTTTAATGAAGCCGATATTAAAAAGATGAACGAGGCTGAGTTGAAAGTACTGAAGGCCAACCTTGCCGAGTTACTAAAAGGTGAGCCATTTACTCTCAAGGAGTTCTTCACTAATAGCGGGGATATAGCAAGGCTAATGGAGTTAATCAAAGGTAGACGTACTACTATAAAATACATAAAAGACCCCAACCCTGCAAATCTACGCCATGATGGTGGTAGACCTTTTGCCAATACGATAGAACGCTATATTTGGGAACATAAAGCACAACTGGAAGGCAAGTTCTTTAGAGATGACTTAATAGGTGTTGAGGGCTGGAAGATAATTGAGAAGGCGAAGAAAGCTAATCGTGGGCTGACAGGCAAAGAAATAAAGTTCATACTGGATGGTATAAAAGAGAATTTCGATTTTGTTCTAAAATATGAAAATAACAGGCTAGGCAAACTCAAAGAGGAGATGGAGAAGTCAGCCTACTTGGAGAATGAAAGCTACTACAACGATGCCTATGCCAGATATTATTATGGGCTATCCAGACCTACAATTGCAGCAGTTGGCTATGCAGGGCGAGTACCTTACCGTGATGAATCAGAAATAATATCTCGCTATGCCAAACTTTTTGCACGTGATAGGACAGTACCACCACGGGTCACACAATCGCAGCGTGTACCTACTAGGAGAGGTGGTGGGGTTAGAACAATACCACGAAAGATAACACCGTTAAAAAAACCATTACCATATATTACACCACCTAGAGTACCACCACCAACAACGCCACCGCCACCGCCACCGCCACCGCCACCTCCACCTCCACCTCCCAAGGATGTATTGTCACATCTAACCAAGAAACAGAGAGAAGGGATTATAGCTTGGAAAATGGGCTGGTGCTACAAATTGATATACCCCCCGTATTTTCAGGATAATATAGTCAACTCCCGCAAGCCACTAGCTGGGGTTAAATACTATAGTGGCGCAGGTTCAGCTATGAAGTCTATTATAGCTAAACACGGTTATGTACCTCCAGAGGTATTAAGAGACATGGGTATTCAAGATATCATCATTAGGACGCCTTGGGGTAAAAGGAGTAAACCTAAAATATACTTCAAACGAGACATCAAGCAACAAACCGCAACAACACCTCGTATAAGCAGTATTAGATATGGGTGAAATAGGCAACAAATCTAGAACTGGGATGACTAATAGCCCACTAATGTGTGCAAAAATTAGCCGCTCATTAAAAGGGAATAAGTGTGGAGTTGGGAATAAGAGCCGAATAGGGCAAAAACGCTCTCTGGAAGAGATTGAGAAAGGGAAAGCAACATGGGTAGCTAATAACTACCAGTGTAGTACGGAAACTAGAGAGAAGATACGAATGTCAAAGCTAGGAAACAAGAATTGTCTAGGCAAACAGAATGCCCTAGGTTTCACACATACACAAATAGCGAAAACACTAATGTCTTTAAGAAGAAAAGGGCATTTAGTAAGCGAAGAGACAAGAAACAAGATAGCTGAAGCGCATAAAGGCCATCCAGTTAGTAAAGAAACACGAGAGAAGCTTAGGCAATGGAATCTTGCACATAGAGATACTTTAGTTAAGATTGGCAAAAAGGCATGGGAAGACCCAGATAAGGTAGCTACCATGATGAGTAATATGCTAAAAGCACGGCATCAAAAACCCAACAAACTAGAGGCACAATTCGCTGAGTTCCTTAATACTCATTTCCCCGATGAGTGGAAATATGTTGGTAATGGTGGCGCAATCATAGGAGGCAAGTGTCCAGACTTTATTAATATTAACGGCAAAAAACAACTAATAGAACTATATGGAAATTATTGGCATAAAGGAGAATACCCAGATACTAAAGTTAGGTTCTATAAACAATACGGTTTTGATACGCTAGTCTTATGGGAAGCAGATATCAAAACCTTACCAGAAGAAATAATGATATGCACCATTAAATCTTTTATTGGAGGCTAAGATAAATGGATGTAGCATTTACAATCGGACGTGTAATAGGGGTACTACTAGGAATACTACTTTTTGGGTGGGTACTCTATAAAACCGACCAGAAGATAAGGAAGAATGACAACAAATCTGAAAAAGGCTGAAAGGTACTACAAACTGAGCCCTGAAACCACCGACAGGGTGATAAAAGGCCGGCTGAAAGCAGACGGCACTCTTGTAGTGCATGGAGGGAAAGCTCTTAATGCTTATCTGCCCGCCTGGCTGGACAAAGCTACTGAGGACTGGGACATATTCTCTCTTACTCCCTGGGCAACAGCCAAGAAACTTGAGGAAGTCCTGGAGAAGAAATATGAGGGCAATTATTTCACTGTCAAGCCGGCGAAACACAAGGGCACTTTTAGAATAAAGTCCATAGTGACCAAGAGGGTTGTGGCCGACATCACCCTACCGGATAGAGAGATTGAGTACAAAGAGGTAGAGGGCATCAATTACGCCACTTTAGATTACCATGCCAGGCAGATAAAGAGAACGCTGGCTATTCCTGAGTATAGTTTCAGGCATCCAAAGGACAAAGAAGCGTTGCAGAGGATCAAGATATACAAAAAACGACATCCCGGCAGGGCAAAGAACACAAAAATAATGCCGAAGGTAGGTGCAGTAAGATGAGGCGGATAATGTCACCGCAGGAGTTGGCAGACCGAGCCAAGGGTCAGAAGTATGTCAGGCCGCACATCGGGCAGAATTACTCATACATAGTCACCAAGCAGGACGGCAGAATGGTATTGCTCGGTCCTTACAGTGATGCACATGAGGCTGAAAGTGTGGCAGTCGAGAAGTTGAATACCGACTATGAAGTAGTGGCAATGGCTACTCGGGATCGAGCAAAGGCAACTCAGATGTTGAGGCATAAGATGTTACGAGGGAATGGTGGCAATTTAGAGGACTCATTGAGAAGGATGAAGCATACGATTTAGGGCTGTAACAAGACAATGTATAGTAAACTTAGTGGCAAGTATAGAAAGTGCCACTAGCGATGAATTTTATTGTAAGTTTACAGAAAGGAGGTAACAATGGCAAAAGGAACACCTAAAAGAGACGGCTCAGGCAGAGGTGTCAGGGCTAACAGAGGTAGAGGCGGTTGT
>Ga0307434_1001921_pt1 | contig 10475 bp, 6 predicted proteins | sample SalMarWE160220MG_FD_202156 | JGI IMG/M metagenome (GOLD analysis project Ga0307434, IMG submission 202156) | Salt marsh sediment microbial communities from the Plum Island Ecosystem LTER, Massachusetts, United States - WE1603-220 | ecosystem: Environmental > Aquatic > Marine > Intertidal zone >...
AGTCGGAGTCCCTGTTGCCCAATCTATAATCGTAAATCGCTGTTTGGCAGCCTCTGAACATCAAATGGCGCCGCCCTATGTTGCCAAACCGGTCGCCGACGGCTCAAGTGTGGGTATTGTGATTGTCGATAGGGCCTCGGATGAAAAATTGGCTGAAATTGCGGCTCTTGGCAATCCAGACGACGAAATCATGATCGAACGCTTCATACCCGGGCGGGAGTTAACATGCGGCGTTATGGGGAAACATGTCTACGATATTATTGAAATATTACCAGCGGACGGCCTTCCTTTTTACGATTATGAGGCAAAATATGCAATTGGGGGGTCAAAACACATCCTTCCTGCGAAACTTTCACCAAATATTTACCAATCTTTACAGAAGCTATCACTATTGGCCCACGACTCACTTGGATGTCGGGGGATAAGTCGTGCCGACTTCCGTTTTGACGAAAAATCGGACGGTAGCGGTGAACTAATTTGTCTCGAAGTCAATACCCAACCCGGGATGACTTCGACATCATTGGTGCCGGAAATGGCCAGTTATAGTGGCTTCGATTTTGGAGAACTTGTTCGCTGGATCCTGGAGGATGCTTCTTGTTGTCGCTGAATTTTGGTAATGGAATCAGGCTTGGCAATCGCAAAATGAAATCCCGGCGGACTGTTGGCCGTGGGCGGCCTCGTGCATCGGTCAGAAGATCTGCCGGCTCGAAAGCCGGCACCTGGCAAAAGCGGCGACGGGGCTCGCCCAAGGTAGATTCTGTGAAAATCACACTGCTTTCCTGGCGGTTGGTTATGATTCTTTTGGTATTTGTCACCATGACTTACGCGCTGGTCAAAGGTGGATACATTGAAAGCCTGAAGTCAGAGGTTGGCACCAGGATCGCTAAACTGCTCACGAATTCAGGTTTTGGAATTGAAAAAATTGAGATTTCCGGACAAGTGCAAGTAACGGATGATGCCATTGTTCAGGCTCTCTATTTACCTGAAGGGGGCGCAACACTGACATTCGATACCGAAGCTGCCCAGAAGCGACTCGAAAAACTTCCCTGGATAAGACGGGCCACGGTGATGAGATTGCTGCCTTCCACGCTCAAGGTCGACATCGTGGAAACCAAACCGGAAATGGTCTGGCAGAAAAATAATAGGCTTTATCTGGTTGATGGCGACGGCGGCGTAATCTCCCAGGTTAAGCAATATCGAATAGGATTGCCGTTAATTATCGGTGCCGGTGCGAACAAAGATGCAAAACAACTATTAACCGAGTTGCAAACCATTCCGGATATGGATAGGCACCTTAAAGCAGCTCTGCGTATCAGTGACCGGCGCTGGACTCTTGTATTGCAAAATGGAACCCAAATCTGGCTTCCTGAACAGCATTACGGGATCGCGCTTCGAGATTTGCTTCAACAGAGAAAATACTTGGATGTCTTTACACACGACTGGGGGGCAATCGATCTCAGAATTAGTGATCGAATAATTGTTCGCCGATCGCGGGCGATGGCTTCAAGTCGGAGTAACAGTTTGCGATTTAGTGAATTTGAACTGGATCGCAAGGCCCTTATAGCCAAAATTAATCAGGGTATCTAAGAGATGTTGAGGATCGGAACGCGAGTGAATTTCAGACATGGCATAAGCTCCAACCGAAATATATTTGCCGTTCTAGAAATTGGCACGGCAAAAATCGCATGTCTGATTGCCCAAATTGATCCCATTTTTGACAAATTCAGCGACGAACCCGTTGCCGATCGCATCCATATTGTTGGGGCCGGTTTCCAGCGGTCAGCCGGAATGAAATCGGGCAATGTCGTTGACATGGAGGCCGTGGAGTCCTCTATCCGTTCGACAGTTGGTCAAGCTGAACAAATGGCCGGCATCATTGTTGAGGATGTTATAATTGCCGCTAATTGCGGGCGAATTCAAAGTGAAAGTTTTTCTGCTACCGAACCTATCAGTTCGCGTGTGGTCACAGAGCGGGATATCGCTCGTGTTTTCGATGCCGGCTACGAATATTCGATTCGTAACGGTCGGAGGGTCATGCATTTAAACCCGGTCAGCTACGCCATAGACGAGAATTTGGGCATTCAGGATCCCACCGGTATGATTGGTAATTGTTTGTCCGTTGACCTTCACAGTGTGACCGCCGATCAGGTGCCCATACGAAATATCATGCTTGCAGTGGAGAGGTGCCATTTAACAGTAATCGGAATTGCGGTGGCACCCTATGCGAGTGGGCTTGCTGCAGTTGGAGAGGACGAGGCCAATCTGGGTGTTGCATGCATCGATATCGGATATGGCACAACTTCTATATCAGTGTTTAATGAGGGGCATTTTATCTACGCTGATTCCGTGGCAATCGGTGGCAATCAAATTACCCTGGATATAGCTCGTAATCTGCCGACTCCAGTACAGGAGGCCGAGCGCATTAAAGTTTTATACGGAAACGCGATCACAGCAGCCTCTGACGATAATGAACTGATAGCTGTTCCAAATGTTGGTGACAACAATATGGGGCGGGTCAAACTGACCAAAGCTCAACTGTCCATGATAATCCGACCACGTCTCGAGGATCTGTTTCTTACAATATTTAACCGGCTGGAAAAGAGTGGAGTTTCTCAATATTCAGGGCAACGGATTGTTCTGACTGGCGGCGCCAGTCAATTGGCTGGATTGCCCGAGTTTACATCCCGATTATTGGGAAGATCCTGCAGACTAGGGCGGCCGCGCGTAATTGCGGGATTGCCTGACTATGCGAGCGGCCCGGAATTCTCCGTTCCCGTTGGTTTATTACTTTATCCGTTTCAGCCCCATGCGATAATGGGTGAGGCTGACCAGTTCGTATCACAGAAAACGGGTACCGGCTATCTGGACCGGGTCGGGCAATGGTTTAGAGAGAGTTTTTGAAGAGGTCAATGTACCGGACAGATGGCGTGAGGCTTATTTGCCGGGAGTTGCGAGCAAATTTTTTAAACCGAAAGGTGATCCGAGGCAACCATGAGCATCAAACTGAATGTACCAGAATTAACTGAACTGAAACCTAAAATTAACGTGGTCGGTGTCGGTGGCGCAGGTGGCAACGCCATAAACAACATGATCGCTTCCGGATTGGCGGGTGTGGAATTTGTGGCCGCCAATACCGATGCCCAGGCATTGTCTTTGTCGAGCGCAGAGCACAGAATACAAATGGGAGTGAGCCTGACCGAGGGGCTTGGCGCGGGTTCGCGTCCGGATATAGGTAAAGCGGCTGCGGAGGAGGCGTTTTCCGAAATTCGCTCACAGATTACTGGTTCCCATATGGTATTCGTGGCAGCAGGCATGGGTGGTGGGACCGGGACAGGCGCAGCCCCCGTCATAGCAAGAGCCGCCAAGGAAGAGGGGATTCTGACAGTAGGTGTTGTGACCAAACCTTTTCGCTTTGAGGGGCAGCGCAGAATGCAATCAGCAGAGGCCGGAATTTTGGAACTGAAGAAGCATGTTGATACGCTGATCGTTATCCCTAACCAGAACCTGTTCCGTATCGCAAATGAAAAAACAACGTTCGCAGAAGCCTTCAAGATGGCGGACAACGTTCTTTATTCCGGTGTGAGCTGCATCACGGATCTAATAATACGTGACGGACTGATTAATCTTGATTTTGCCGATGTCAAAGTCGTGATGAACGGCATGGGTTCTGCCATGATGGGTACCGGTCAGGCAGCTGGAGAAAGACGGGCGATACTGGCCGCTGAAGAGGCAATAGCCAACCCGCTTCTGGACAATATTTCATTGTCCGGAGCCAAGGGAATTTTAATTTCTATTACCGGAGGTCCGAATTTAACTCTTTACGAAGTTGACGAAGCAGCCAGCCGCATCCGGAAGGAAGTCGACAGCGAGGCCAATATCATCGTGGGGGCAACATTTGACAACAGTTTAGATAAGGAGCTGCGTGTTTCAATTGTCGCTTCTGGGGTGGCAGAAGGCGTGGCTGTAAATGAGCCCGTGACCAATCAATCGATGGTCAATTTCCAGCGGCTCGCTAAAAAATTGTCAGAGACAAAAGGCAATGCGAGCCAACCAGGGCTGACCGAAAGTAAGAATGCCGAGGGACAAGAGGGGGGTTCGGAAGCTGGGAATCAGGTTTGGCAGGGATCGGGTGACGTGACGATTGAAAAGCGGCCGCCACACTTTCGATCAGCACCATTGCCGCCTCCGGTTCCTTTGCAACAGTCCGGCGCTCAAGGTTTGGAGTCTCAATTTCATCCTGAGCGTCCCAAGGAAAACAAAATGGGTCCGAAACGAATGCCGGAAATCGAAGATTTTCCTTTTGTCGGGCAAAAGGAGCTGAAAGCCAAACTGAACAAACCGGTTGAAAATTCGGGCGACAAGCAAAATGCAAAAGTTGGATTGTTTCAAAGAATTGCTGGAATTCGCAAAACGAATCAAGCTATTGATTCGTCCGCAAATCAATCGACTGATCCAAATTCGCATTCAGATTCCGAAAAGAGTTCAGACGTTTGTAGTAATTCTGCAACGGAAGGTGAGCAACTTGTGAACAACCCACAAAAACGGCCAACAATCGATGAATATGAGAAGGCAATTTCCGAAGTTGAGATAGCGCTTTCAGAAAATGGTTCAAGTAATGATGCGCAACCCTCTGAGAAAAAAAGATTTTTAGGAAGAGGTTCGAAGTAATAATTGTGCTATATTTTGGATTTGGATCCGTTTTATTTTCTGCTGTGTACAAATTGTGTGTAACTTTAAGCTTTTGAAGTTTAGATATTGGGGGAAAAGTAGTCGAGTCTAGTAACAGAATGTAAAAAAGCGTGATTTGTAACAGACGGCGCTAACGAAGTATGTTTTCGACAGTTGTGTTGGGCATTAAACTCGAAATCAAGTATTTAGGGTAGGGTAAGCGTTAATAGTCAAATTTTGAGATCGATAATTAAAATCGAAAGCCGACAGGGGGCTCGGAGTGATAAACTCCGGACGAACTACAATAACGGGGAACTCAAAGGACGGCACCAATATGGGCAAGGGGTTTATCGGGGCACGACAAACGACCCTTAGAAGAGAAATAATATTGAACGGCATAGGCGTTCACAGTGGAGCACCAGTTTCCATTGTTTTACATCCGGCCGACTCAAACACTGGAATTCGTTTCATCCAAACTGATGGCGATGACATAGTCACGGAAATATGCGCGGACTACCGCTCCATCTCCAATGTGACGCTTTGCACCGTGCTGAGTGATCATGAAGGAAAAGCGATAGGTACGGTCGAGCATCTTTTGGCGGCCTTAAACGGATTGTCGGTGGACAATGTTTTAGTCGAAATAGACGGCTGCGAAGTCCCGATAATGGACGGTAGCGCTGCGCCGTTTGTTGACGCGATAGACGAGGCGGGAATTTGTGAACTTGACGCACCACGGCGTTTCATGAAGGTCCTCAAGCCTATACGGGTAGAGGATAATGGAAGCTGGGCCGAACTTAAGCCTCACAATGGCTTCAACGTAGAAATTGAAATCGACTTCGAGACACCCGTCATAGGTTCGCAGTCTTACGCCCTGGAAATGAATCCGGGGGCCTTCAGGCGAGAACTTGCCCGAGCTCGCACATTTGGATTTATGCGCGATGTAGAAAGGCTTTGGGCAGCCGGTCGGGCGCTGGGAGCATCGTTGGAAAACACCATTGCTATCGGTGAAGATAAAATCATTAATCCCGAGGGATTGAGATACGAAAATGAATTTGTCCGTCATAAAACTCTTGATGCGCTGGGTGATCTGGCCCTGGCGGGGGCTCCTATCCTGGGGCAGTTCCGTTCCTTGCGGGGTGGTCACAAGCTGAATGCTTTAGCTCTGAATGCCTTATTTGCTGATCAGGATGCTTGGGCGATTGTAGAGGCACCAAGAGTGCGTGATGTTGTTCATGCAGAACCGAATTTTGGTATGGCCGTCGCAAACTATTCTGCAGACAGGACTTAAGCGATAAATTCAGTTTTGAGGGGTTTTCGATTCGATTGCTCAGAACCGCTAATGTCTCTGCTTGTGGTTACATATTTGCTTTTGAATGCGCCAATTATTCAAATTGATTCGCTTGTGAAATCTGTCGAATCCGATAATTTTTATCTGAATTCAATTCAGGGCACAAATTCTCCACATTCTGAATGTTCTTTTGATTGATGTGTTGATTTGCGTTGCAGAATTAGCAGTTGATCATTCTATTGTGTACAGAATCTCTGTAAGATCAGCGATTAGCGAATCTGTACAGAGCCTTTAAAATTTTAGTAGTGAAATGGAATTGTTATAAGGGTTTGATCTTTGGTTACCTGTTGGAACAATATGTAATGACAAAGCGATCATCGCCTGACTTTAACCAAATATTGCAGCGCAGGAACTTGACTGTTGGGTTCAGACTGATTTTTGTCCTGTTAACGACCGGAGTCCTGTCAGCCTGTTCCAGCATGCCAAGTCTCCCCAGTTTTTCAAGCTTTTCTCCTTTCTCAAAAAGTGGTTCAAAATCTCCGACTCAGGATATACCTGCAGATAAGATCTATGCGTCAGCCGATGCATTGTTATCCAAATCCGATTTTCAGGAGGCTGCAAAACAGTTTGAAGAGGTTGACCGTCAGTACCCGTATTCGCCATTTGCCCGTCGATCGATTGTGATGGCGAGCTATGCTCACTACAAGGCCAAGCAATATCCGGAGGCTATAGCGGCTGCGACCCGATATACGACTCTGCATCCCGGTACAAAGGAAGCACCTTTGGCCTATCATGTTATTGCCATGTCTCATTATGACCAGATTACAAGCGCCGAGCGGGACCAGACACAAACCCGCAAGGCCCTGCAAGCGATGCAAACCCTGGCTCTGAGATATCCAGATTCGCAATACGCTAAGGGCGTCGAAAATAAAATTCGAATTACTAAAGATATGCTTGCCGCCAATGAAATGTCGGTGGGCCGTTTTTATTTGAAGAAGCATAACTACATCGCAGCCATAAACCGCTTCAAAGTCGTTGTTCAGAAATATCAAGATACACGGCATATTGAAGAAGCTCTGGCGCGACTGGTAGAAGCCTATATGGCTCTGGGTGTCGTTGACGAAGCCCAGACAGCGGCAGCCGTATTGGGACACAATTTTCCCGACAGCCAATGGTATAAAGATTCCTATACCCTGTTGCAATCAGGTGGTTTGGCACCACGTGAAAACAGCGGGTCGTGGATTAGTAAATCTTGGGAAAACACCGTTTCTAGTCTCAATAAATTAAATCCTCTCTGATTTATTTCTGAACGCAATGTCTTGCGTCTTGAGATACACATCAGATGAGACAATCTTCTCCGCAAAATTCGATTTTGCTGTCCAGGCCGCAATTTCCCGGCTTTATTTGAGACCGTGTAAAATATCCCATTCTTTTATAAACTCAGATATGGGAATAGACCTGTGCTTTGCATATGACGGAAGGGCCGTTAAACAATAGTTTGAGGGACTGGTGAAAGGGAGGCTCGATTAAGCTGGAGGTTGATTTCAATGATGAATAAGGCGGCTGAACGTCCGGTTGAACAGCTGACAAGAGAACAGGCTGAAATTGAGTTGTTGCGCCTCGCAGAGGAAATTCGCAAACACGACAAGCTCTACTATCAGGAAGACCAACCGACTATCAGTGATGCTGACTACGATGCTTTGCGACAGCGCAATCTGGCAATTGAGAAACGGTTTCCAGAACTGAGAAGGGCGGACAGTCCAGAACTCAGGATAGGGGCGGAACCGTCACAACAGTTTGGAAAAGTTTTTCATGCCGTACCCATGTTATCACTGGGCAATGCATTTAGTGAAGGCGAGGTCCAGGACTTTGTGAGCAGGATCAGACGGTTTCTTTCCCTTTCCGAGAACACGCCCATCGAGATGACGGCGGAACCAAAGATAGATGGCCTTTCAATATCGTTACGATATGTAAATGGTAATTTAATACAGGCCGCGACGAGAGGGGATGGCAGTGAAGGAGAAAACGTCACGGCCAACATCCGTCAGGTAAAGGATATTCCCCAGAGAATTAAGAACAATAATTTTCCTGACATCTTCGAGGTTCGCGGCGAAATTTATATGGGGCACGCAGATTTTGCAGCACTCAATGAGAAACAGAAAAAACTAGGAGGTAAGGTTTTTGCCAATCCCCGAAATTCAGCGGCGGGGTCATTGCGGCAGTTGGATCCCTCGATAACTGCAAGCAGACCGCTAAGGTTTTTCGCCTACACCTGGGGAGAAACTTCTGGTTTGCCGTCAGACAATCAAATGGGTGTGCTGGATTGGCTCAGAAAATGGGGGTTCCCGGTTAACCCCTTCACGCGTTTGTGTCACTCGGTAGACGATTTGCTGACTGTCTATGAAGAAATTGAAACCGCACGCGCGACACTGGACTATGATATTGACGGCGTTGTTTACAAGGTAAACCGTCTCGATTTGCAGGAGCGTCTGGGCTTTTCCTCTCGCAATCCCCGCTGGTCGATAGCTCATAAATTTCCTGCGGAAAAGGCGTTCACAATTGTGAACGATATCGAAATTCAGGTCGGCCGCACGGGAGCCCTGACACCCGTGGCCAAGCTGGAGCCTGTGACAGTGGGAGGAGTTGTCGTTCAGAATGCAACCCTCCACAATGAAGACGAAATAATTCGGAAAGACGTTCGCGTCGGCGATACTGTTGAAATTCAAAGGGCTGGAGATGTTATCCCTCAAATTCTCAGGGTTCTTACGGATCAGCGGCCAAAAAATTCTAAGAGCTTCACTTTTCCGGAGATATGTCCGGCCTGCGGCAGTCATGCGGTCAGAGATTTCAATCCCAAAACACGAAAGATGGATGCTGTCCGGCGATGTACCGGGGGGCTTATTTGTCCTGCCCAGGCCGTTGAACGTCTCAAGCATTTTGTGTCACGTAATGCGTTCGACATCGAGGGCCTTGGTTCGAAGCAGATAGAAGCCTTTTACGAGCAGGGGCGGATTATGTCGCCGGCGGATATTTTTACGCTGGAAGAGAGAAATGCGCGTAGTCAGCAAAAAATCGAGGAACAGGAAGGGTGGGGAGCGACATCAGTCAGAAACCTTTTCGCGGCCATAGATCAAAGGAGAACAATTGATCTCGACAGATTTATTTTTGCTCTTGGTATCCGGCATATAGGAGAAAATACAGCCCGTGTTCTGGCCAAGGTTTACGGCACAATTGAGGCTTTCATAGAGGCGATGAAAGCGGCTGCAGATGCAGACAGCGAAGCTTATTCGGACCTCGTAAACATCGATGGGATTGGAGCTACTGCAGCAGCAGCCGTTGTCGAGTTTTTTGCTGAAGAGCATAATATCGAAGCCGTCGGTCTTCTATTGAAACAAGTGGAAGTCAATCCGGTCAAAGTTCAAGATGTTGATTCACCAATCCGTGATACCACAATTGTATTCACGGGAAGCCTGGAGAAAGTCACTCGAAATGAAGCCAAAGTGCTGGCAGAACGGCTTGGTGCAAAAGTTGCTGGATCGGTGTCAAAAAAAACCAACTATGTTGTCGCCGGTTCCAGTGCCGGCTCAAAATTGACCAAAGCCAAGGAATTGGGCATCCAGATTTTGAGCGAAGAGGAATGGTTGAACCTCATCGAAGGATATTGAAGCCGGGCTAAAACCTCCGAGCTAACTTATGTAACCGGTCGAGACCGGATTCTTCTGTCGGATTGAGAGACCCAAACTCGTATCGGACTGGTTTGTGTGTTACTCTAAAGGCTTCGTCGCCTGTAACAGCCAGGCTTTTTCGGTGCTGTCAATTTCCGGCAAAACCTGTTTGCGTACATCCCGGTGATAATTATTGAGCCAGCTAACCTCGTCCGGTGTTAAGTTGGATCTTTCAATGAGGTTGACGTCAATCGGCACAAATGTCAGGTTTTCAAAACCCAGCATCGGAATTTGCCCGCCTTTTATTTCTGCGGGATCTGATACGAGTACAAGGTTCTCTATTCGGATTCCATATTTTTCAGCCCGGTAATAACCCGGTTCGTTCGACAGAATCATACCGGGTTGTAAAGGTGTCGTTGACAGACGGGATATGCCCTGGGGACCTTCATGAACGGATAAATAGCTGCCAACGCCATGACCGGTCCCGTGCTCAAAGTCCAGTCCGGCCGACCACAATGCCTGGCGCGCAAAGGGATCAATGTCCATACCACGCGTTCCTTCCGGAAATCGCGCCCGGGAAATCGCAATATGACCTTTGAGCACCAAAGTAAAATGATGGCGCATTTCCGCAGTTGGTTTGCCGATGGCGACTGTCCGGGTAACATCCGTTGTTCCATCGAGATATTGTCCGCCGGAATCTATGAGAAACAATGATCCTTTCCTGAGAACCCTGTTCGATTCCCGGGTCACACGATAATGTGTGATTGCGCCATTGGATCCAGCACCGGATATTGTATCAAAGCTTATATCACGCAGTTTCCCTGTGTCGCGGCGGAATTGTTCAAGCTTTTTGG
>Ga0307434_1001923_pt1 | contig 10473 bp, 10 predicted proteins | sample SalMarWE160220MG_FD_202156 | JGI IMG/M metagenome (GOLD analysis project Ga0307434, IMG submission 202156) | Salt marsh sediment microbial communities from the Plum Island Ecosystem LTER, Massachusetts, United States - WE1603-220 | ecosystem: Environmental > Aquatic > Marine > Intertidal zone >...
ACTGGCGAAGCCGGGCGCCAGCAGATCGCCTTGCGAGGCCGCCGCTGCCAGGTAGTCGATCTCACCCATCGAGAGCTCGCTCGTACGGACCGCCGCCGTGGCCGCCTTGGCGGCCATCTCCGCATTGGTTGTCTGCGGTTTTCCGCCGGGATCGAGCGCGTAATATCGGTTCTGAATGCCGTTCTGTTTCAGCGCTTTACGGCCGATTCTTCGCTCACGATCATCAAATGGACCGAGATAGGCCTCGATCTCGTCATTGGCGATCGGCGGGCCTGGCAGATAGCTGCCGAGACCGTTGATATAGACGGGGTCAGCCATGTCGGTCCTTTCAAGTTAGGACAGCGATCGCTATATCTAGGGTGTCGGGCAACCGACTATGGCGATAAACGGCGTGTGTAATAACCGATGCGGACCCGGGGGCAGTACCCGGCGCCTCCACCAAATTCCCGGCCGGACGCAATGCGGACACGAGACGGGGGCGAACCAGGATCGACGCGCGGGTAAAGACATGTTTTTCGCTCGGCATGGTACCACCGTTATCGGGCCGTATCACAGATGCCAACGACAATCGTATGGCTCTCGCTGCCTAATAGGTAAGCGCGGTCCGGGGGGCACCGGGCAACAGAAGCCCCCCACCTCAAACAGCCGCCGGTCCTGCGGTGGCTTGCGTCAAGCCAGCCCGCATTCCATAAAGAACCGACGGATAAGAAAGGCAGACGGACAAGTTCACGGAGTTGCGACAGGGATACGATCGAACGACGCTGCGCATTACCTCTGGCGCATCTCCCACCGAAGGGGCCGCAGCGCTATCTCATCGAAGACGCAACGCCGGGCGCAACATCAAGGCACATAGGCTAGACCATGACTGAAGATCTGCTCCGCTACGACAAGATCGTTGAACGTGCGCTGCGCAGCGTGGTGCGGACAGCTCTGGAACAGATCGCCGATCACGGCCTGCCCAGCAATCACAGCCTCTACATCACCTTCCGCACCGATCACACGGGCGTGGCGATCCCCGACTCCCTGCACCAGGAATATCCCGAAGAGATGACGATCGTCCTGGAGCATCAGTTCTGGGATTTGGAGCCTTCGGAACACAAATTCGAGATCACCCTGAGCTTCAACAAGGTCCATGAGCGACTTTCGATCCCGTTCGATGCGGTCACGGCCTTTGCCGACCCTTCGGTGCAGTTCGGCCTGAAGTTCGAGGCGATCGACGAGCTGACGGAAAGCGCCATCGCCGCGATCGCAGACCTGCCCGCGTCCACCGACGAACCCACCGAAGAAAAGCCCGAAAACGATTCGGACAAGGTCGTCGCTCTCGACGCATTCCGCAAAAAATAACGCGCTTCAGATAAAGTCCCGCATCAGGCGCATCGTTTCGTCCGGGCATTCATGAAACAGCCAGTGGGTCGCGTTTGCGATCCGGTGGACCGTAAGGTCCGGGACAAACTCTTCGAGCCCATCGAGGTTCTGCGGCAGCAGATAGCGATCCTTCATGCCCCACATCACCAATGTCGGGGCCGCGACCGACACGCTCGCCGCCGCGATCTTCGGAACCTGCGCCGCGGTTCCATCGTTGTGCGGCGGCTTTATCTGCATGGCCCGGTAGAAATTGAGCATCGCCGTCAAGGCGCCCGGCTGACGCCAGGACGACATATAGGCCACCGCATCCTCCACTTCGAAGTAGCCGGCCGCCGCGCCCGGGCCAATCACCGTCTCGCGGAGCACGGCGAAATCGTTGTTGCTCAAATAAGCCTCGGCGTCGCTGCCTTGGTACTTGGCGATATATCCGCTCGCGCGTTGCTGGTCCGGGTCGCTCGCCAATAGCCGCGCAAACACGCCCGGATGCGGCGCATTACCGATGATGAGCTTTTCGACCATCTCCGGGCGCGCGATCGCAAACGCCCAGGCCACCACCCCACCCCAATCGTGACCCACGACGATCGCGCGCTCATAGCCAAAATCGCGGATCACCGCCGCAAGGTCGGCGACCAGATGGCCGCTGCGGTAATTCTCCACGCCCTCGGGCTTGCCCGACAGATTGTAGCCGCGCTGATCATAGGCGACGGCACGATGGTCGGAGCTGAAGGCAACGAGGTGCTTGCGCCAGGCGTACCAGAATTCCGGAAAGCCATGGACGAACACCATCAACGGGCCGTCGCCGGTTGCCGTGCAGTGCAGCCGAACGCCATCGCCCTGGCACCACCGGTGCTCGAAATCCGGATCGTTCATGCGGGGGGATCCATCTCCAAACAGATGCGCGCTTGGCCGGCCGCCATGCCACTCACGCGAGTATGGCGAATCAATCGGTGATTGGTAAGGCACACGGAAATGTGCTGAAACCAGGGCCATGAGCGAGATCGCACATATCCGCTGCGGCGACGACATGCGCCCGGCCTTCGAGGCAAGCCAGTTGACCGGCCGCTACGTGCGCTGGGCGGATGCGCTCTGCGAAGGCCCGACGCCCGGCGATGTCACCCCCTCCGAGTGGCGCGCCTTGCGGACCGGATATGCGGCCGCGCGTTACGGCATGACTTCGGAACAAGCCGAAGCCTTTCAGGAGGAACAGGATGTCGCGCTTCTTGCCTCCATCTCCGCCGATGAAATCATCCTGTGGTTCGAGCATGACCAGTTCGACCAGTTCATCCTGATCTACCTGCTCGATTGGTTCACCGACCACAATGTGTCGCCCAACCGTCTCTCGCTGATCTGTATCGACCATTATCCCGGCATTGAGAATTTCCATGGAATCGGTCAGCTCGATGCGGCCGCGCTCGACGACCTTTTCCCGAGACGCAAACCAATCACCCAAGAGCAGATCGAATTGGCACGGCGAGCCTGGGCGGCGTTTACGTCATCCGACCCCCGGCCGCTCGAAGCGCTTCTGACGGAGGACACCTCCGTTCTGCCGTTCCTTGCCGGCGCGATCCTGCGGCATTTCGAGGACTTCCCGAGCAACTTGGACGGGCTCGGACGCACCGAACGCCAGGCGATCCTCGCGTCCGAAGCGGGCGACGCCAATCCCGGCGAGATCTTCGGCGCCTGTCAGGCCATGGAGGAAGCCCGCTGGTGCGGCGACACCATGTTCTGGGGCTGGCTGCGCGCGCTTGCCGAAGCGCCCATACCGGCGCTCGTGATCAATGGACCGGATGACTGGTATCGGAGCCGCGAAGGCATCGTGGCAACAAGGGTCGGCCTTACCCGTGCCGGCCACGCGCTGATGCGCGGTGCCATAAACTGGGTACGCATGGGCGGGGTCGACCGCTGGATGGGTGGGGTCCACCTCCAGGGCCGCGAGGCCACGTGGCAATGGGACGGCGCAAAACGCAGGCTCGTGGCCGGGCCCGGCCTGAATGTCTGAGGCGGCGAGCATCATCTTTGACGGACCGGCGAAGGCCCCGATGACCGTCGCCCTTGCGCATGGCGCCGGCGCGCCGATGGATTCGCCCTTTATGGACACCGTCGCCATAGGGCTCGCCGAAAATGGACTACGCGTCGCCCGTTTCGAGTTTCCCTACATGGCCAAGCGCCGCAGCGAAGGCACGAAGAAACCGCCCGACCGCGCGCCGGTCTTATTGCAAACCTGGCGCGAGGTGATCGATCGGCTCGGCGGGGAACGCCTTGTCGTCGGTGGCAAGTCGATGGGCGGCCGCATCGCCAGCATGATCGCCGCCACGCTCGAGCAGGAGGGGACGCCCGTATCCGGCGTCACCTGCCTCGGCTATCCCTTCCATCCGCCGGGCAAGCCCGAACGGCTGCCCACCGAACACCTGGAAACGATCAGAACACGCACGCTCATCCTGCAGGGCGAGCGTGACCCTTTCGGCAGGCGCGACGAAGTTGAGGCCTATGGCTTATCCGATGCGGTCCAGCTGCATTGGCTTGCCGACGGCGACCACGGCTTCAAGCCGCGCAAGGCTTCCGGTCGAACCGAGGCCGACAACATTGACGAAGCGGTTGCGGCGCTGGCGGAATTTGCAGGCGAACTCTAGGACCGGCCGCACCGGATCGACATCGGAGATAAGCGATGGCAAAGAGCGAATTGCGCCCGGCAACGATCGCCGCCCAGGCGCACGGGGCAATCGACGAGGCAACGCGCGCCGTCGTGCCGCCCGTTCACGTATCGACGACTTACTTGCGGGACGCCGACGGCGGATACCGCTCGGGCCGGGTCTATGGCCGCGCCGACAATCCCAGCTTCGACGCGCCCGAGGCGACGCTCAACGCGCTCGAAAGCGGCGCCGGGTGCCTCACCTTCGCCTCGGGCATGGCGGCGGCCACCGCCGTCTTTCAGACGCTGCAGCCCGGCGACCATGTCGTGGCGCCCAAAGTCATGTATTGGGCGCTGCGCCATTGGCTGGCAACGACGGCCGACCGTCTCGGTATCGTCGTGAGCTTTGTTGATGCCAGTGATCCAGATGCGCTCGCCGCCGCCATCCGGCCCGGCCTAACCAAGCTCCTCTGGATCGAAACCCCGGCCAATCCGACCTGGTCGATCACCGACATCGCGCGTGCCGCGGAGATCGCACATGGTGCGGGCGCACGCCTAGCCGTCGACAACACCGTGCCGACGCCGCTTCTCACCCGTCCGATTGAATTGGGCGCCGATCTCGTCATGCATTCGGCAACGAAATATCTGAACGGCCACAGCGACGTTGTGGCCGGCGCCCTCATCACCGCCGAGCGCGACGAGCATTGGGCCCGCATCACCGCGCACCGCGCCCTCAACGGCGCGATCCTCGGTTCATTCGAGGCGTGGCTTCTGCTGCGGGGGATGCGGACACTTGCCCTTCGCGTGCAGCGCGCGAGCCAAAGTGCGCTCACCGTCGCCGAGCGGCTGACGTCGCACCCGGCGATCAGGGAGGTCCTCTATCCCGGCTTGCCGAGCCACCCCGGTCACGCAATTGCAGCGCGGCAAATGTCGGGCGGGTTCGGCGGGATGCTGTCGATCCGTATCGACGGCGACGCCAAAGCCGCTCATGCGGTGGCGGCTGCGACGCGCCTATGGAAACCGGCGACCTCGCTGGGCGGTGTGGAAAGCCTGATCGAACACCGTGCCTCGATCGAGGGACCGGGCAGCCCGGCGCCGGACGACCTGCTCCGCCTGTCGCTCGGGATCGAGGACGTCGATGACCTTACTGCCGATCTAGTTCAAGCACTCGAATCGTCGGTCTAGCGCTTCGCTGGGTCCCGCCGATACGCCTCGTCCCCGACGCATCAAGGAAAGCCTTGAGATCCTTGTAGACCGGGTAGCGCCACCGTTCGGGCTCCGAGAAAGAGGTCACGAGCTGCATGTGATTGGCGCCGGGATAGACCCGGACGATGGCCTCTCCGCCTGCCTCGCGATACCGCCGGCCCATCTCGCGCGCCTGCCTGGGCGGGATCGACAGATCGGCGCCGCCATGCAGCAGCAACATGCGGGGGCCAACATTGCCCGCAAAGGAAATCGGCCGCGCCAGATCCGGATTTAAAACGCCGCTGAAGATCGGCCCGAACAGGGTGCGCGTCGGTGTCGCCGTGTAGGGGCCGGACATGCCGATCACACCTTGCACGGCATAAACCGGCACGCCCGCACGCTTGAGATAGCGGTGATCGAGCGCGAGCAGCATGGCGATATGCGCGCCCGCCGAATGCCCCATCAGATAGATGCGGTTCTTTCCGATGCCGTATTTCGCCGAATTGCGGCGCAGCCATGCGACTGCACGGGCGCCGTCGTGAACAAAGGACGGGAAGCGAACAAACGGATAAAGACGATAATCGGCGAGCACGGCGACATAGCCCATGTTCATGATCGCGCGGCCGATATGGTGGTTCAGCACCCGCGAGCCGATCGTCCAGCCGCCGCCGTGGAAATAGACGATCGCGGCCCGGCGCATCCCAGGCTTCGGCGGATCCGGCATGAAAATGTCGACGCGCTGTTTCAGATCGGGCCCGTAAGGAACCGTGAACCGCGCATCGCCTGCCTGAGCGCCCGCGCCGACGACCGACACGAGGAGCCACGCGAAGACCGCCATGGCCCGCTTACTCATCATTCCGTTGCCCGTCATCGCCGCACCTTCATTTCGTTGTTCCGCCGACATTCATGGATTCGGGCCGTGTATGCGTCTACGTTCCCGTTCCGACAAATTTTTTCGCCCTCTTCCGACAAACTCCCTCCCATTGCCCCCGATAGCCCAATGACCAGCGCTCCGATACCGCTTGTCCTGGCCGGCTCGACCGCGGCCCGCAAGTGACCGCGACCGCAAGTCGCAAGCCGGTGATCACGGCGGCATTTTGGATGAGCGGAACGTTGGCGTCCTTCTCTAGCATGGCCGTCGCCGCGCGCGAGTTGTCGGCCGATATGTCTACGTTCGAAATCCTGTTTTTCCGCAGTCTCGTGGGACTTTTGTTACTCCTTCCAATCGTTGCGCGCAATCGCGGGGCGGGGATGCGCAGCCACCGCATCGGCCTCCAGGTTGGGCGCAACTGCGTCCATTTTGCCGCACAATATGGCTGGGTTGCGGCAATCGCGGTGCTGCCGCTTGCCGAGGCCTTCGCGCTCGAGTTCACCATGCCGGTCTGGGCGACCCTGCTCGCCGTTATCGCCTTGAGCGAACGCATGACCACGCCGCGCTACATCGCGGTGATCGGCGGCTTCATTGGTGTGCTGGTGATCGTGCGTCCGGGATTTGCGGCTTTCAACCCCGCTATTTTCTACATGCTCGGCGCCGCGGTGGGCTTCGCGAGCTCGGTCATCATCACGAAGGTGTTGATCCGCAAGGATTCGCCGCTCACGATCATCTTCTACATGTCGGTGGTGCAGATGCCGCTGGGGCTGGTCCCGGCCGTGTTCGACTGGACGCCGCCGACCCTCGCGCATGTTCCCTGGTTCCTCATCGTCGGCCTCGGCGGGCTGACCGCGCATTTCACCCTGGCCCGCGCGCTCAATCTGGCCGATGCGACCATCGTCCTGCCGATCGATTTTCTGCGCCTGCCGTTGATCGCGCTGATCGGCGCGGCGGTCTACGACGAGACGCTGGTGATCTGGGTAATCATCGGTGCCGCGATCATCTTCGGCGCCAACTACTATATGGTCTGGCAGGAATCGCGGAGACAGTGATGGCCGTGAGTCCCGAATATCTCGATTACCTGCGCGACCAGCTTCAGGGCTTCGGGCCGTTCGACGTGCGGCGGATGTTCGGCGGCGCCGGTCTCTTCCGCGATGGCCTCATGTTCGCGCTCGTCGCCGATGACGCGCTCTACTTCAAAGTCGACAACCGCAACCGGCCGGACTTCGAGGCCGCGGGCATGACGCCCTTCAGCTACGAGCGGAAGGGCAAGACCGCGGCGCTCAAATCCTACTACGAAGCACCGTCCGAACTGCCCGACGACGCCGACGACCTCGCGGTCTGGGCTGGCAAGGCGTTCGACGCAGCGCTAGCGGGCGCAAAGCCGAAGCGGTAGCACGCGCGCCGACCGTAATAGCCGGGTGCGTGATCCGCCCTTTCGCGCTGCCGGGCCCCGCGCTAAAACCGGCGAAACGCAATGACCCATCAAGGGAACCGACACGTCATGGCTAACAAGGGCAAGACTCGCACCGAAACCGACTCGATGGGTCCGATCAAGGTGCCCGCCGACCGTTATTGGGGGGCGCAGACGCAGCGCTCGCTCGGCAACTTCAAGATCGGCACCGAGCGCATGCCGCTGCCGCTCGTTCGCGCCTTCGGCATCCAGAAACGCGCGGCGGCCCTGGCAAACATCGCCATTGAGGACATCGACAAGAAGCTCGGCAAGACGATCGCCGCCGCCGCCCAGGAGGTCATTGACGGCAAGCTCGACGACCATTTTCCGCTCGTCGTCTGGCAGACCGGTTCGGGCACGCAGACAAACATGAACGCCAACGAGGTGATCTCCAACCGGGCCATCGAGATGCTCGGCGGCAAGCGCGGCTCGAAGGATCCCGTGCATCCGAACGACCATGTGAACCGTGGCCAGTCGTCGAACGACAGCTTCCCGACCGCCATGCATATCGCCGTGGTGGAAGAGATCCATGCCACGCTCCTGCCCGGTCTCGATCATCTGGCCACGGCGCTCGAGGCGAAGGTGAAGGCCTTCGCCAAGATCATCAAGATCGGCCGCACGCATACCCAGGACGCGACCCCGTTGACGCTCGGCCAGGAATTCTCCGGCTACGCAACGCAAGTCCGCTACGGGATCGACCGGATCAAGGGCTGCCTTCCCCGCCTCTATCAGCTCGCCCAGGGCGGCACGGCGGTGGGCACAGGGCTCAACGCCCGCAAAGGCTTCGCCGAGCGCTTCGCCCGCGAGGTCGCGGAGATGACCGGCCATCCCTACAAAACGGCCAAGAACAAGTTCGAGGCGCTGGCCGGCAAGGACGCCATGGTCGAGGTCTCCGGCGCGCTTAACACCATCGCGGCATCGTTGATGAAGGTCGCGAACGACATCCGCTTCCTGGGCTCGGGCCCCCGCTCCGGCCTCGGCGAGCTCATCCTGCCTGCCAACGAGCCCGGCTCGTCGATCATGCCCGGCAAGGTGAACCCGACCCAGGCCGAGGCGCTCACCATGGTCTGCGCCCAGGTCATGGGCAACAACGTCGCCGTCACCGTCGGCGGCGCCAACGGGCATTTCGAGCTCAACGTCTTCAAGCCGGTGATCATCTACAACGTGCTGCAGTCGATCCGCCTGATCGCCGACGCGGCCGTCAGCTTCGCCGACAATTGCGTCGCCGGGATCGAGGCCAACGAGACGCGCATTCGCGAGCTGATGCAGAACTCATTGATGCTCGTGACCGCGCTCAATCCGCATATCGGCTACGACAATGCCGCCAAGGTCGCCAAGAAGGCCTACGAAGACGGCACCACGTTGAAGGAGGCGGCGCTCGCCCTCGATCTCCTGACCGAGGCCCAGTTCGACAATTGGGTGCGGCCGGAAAACATGGTCGGGCCCAAGCGCTGACCGGCGCGCCGGCAGCGCGGGAAACGGTTCGGTGACCCTGCCCGGCGGCGGCGCGGTCAAACGTTCGGTCCGGATCGCGGGCCACCCGACGAGCGTGTCGCTCGAGCCGGAATTCTGGGACGCCCTCAAAGAGATTGCAAAGAGGCGCGGGTTGTCGATGAACGAGCTTGTCGCCGAGATCGACACCGGCCGCAGCACCAATCTGTCGAGCGCACTCAGGGTCTATGTCCTGAAGTCGATCAACGCGCGGCCCTCGGGCGAGCAGCGCTGAACGGTTCCCGATGTCGCGTCGTCAGCCGGCGCCGTCGGCCGGAACACCGAAGATCAGGACCAGAACCGACAAAATCGTCCCCGAGACAAAAAGCAACCCGCGGAGGGGATTGAAGTCCGCGCCGCGGCGGAAGGCAACGAATGCCGCCAGGCTGCACTGCAAGCCGTAATAGAGCACGAACGCCTTCGAGGCATAGACGATGATCTCGTAAATGTCGGCGAGCCAAGTGATGGCGAGCGCAACAGCGGCGGTGGCGACGTAGCCGCCCCGCACGGGAACCCGCCCGATCGTCGCGGCCGATAGCAAACCACCCGCGCCATTCATGTCGGCGACCGCGGCGGAGAGCTGCGAGGCCAGCGCGGCAAAAATGATCAACGGGGCAACGACGACACCCAGCGGTGCCAGCATATCGATGATCGCGGTCTCCCCGCCCGCTTTGGGAAGCTCGCCCCGAAAGAACGGCGTGATCAGCAATATGAAGACAAGATAGATCGCGCTCGACAGGAGCTGGGCGTAGCGCATCGTCTTGATCCGCGTCGCGCTGTCGTACTCGGCGCCCAGATACCGCGAGGTCTCGAAGCCTTGCACGAGGATCACCAGCCCAAGCAGGACCTGGAGCTCATGCACCCCGGTATCGTGGACAATCTCCGGCAGGGAGAATGTGTTGTCGGCGAGCGACAAGCCGATCCAGAGCGACAGACCGGCGAACAGCCCCGCAATCAACCCGAGCTTAATACCGACGGCGCCGGCTTCGATGTTTTCGAGCGCGCTCAGCCCACGAATCGCACCGAACAACCCAAGGATCACAATGACGGCAGACGACGTCCAACGCGTCGCGGTGACATCGATAATGCCTTCGGCCCGCAGCGCAAACGACGCAAACAGGTTGAGGTAGTAAGCGACCGAGACGAAATAGGCGAACGCCAAGGCAAAATCCGAGCAGCGTTCCAGCAACGAGACGACCCGCGGCGGGTGGTCGGCCAGCATGGGCTCGACCGTCAGGATATTGCGCCGTATGGCGGAGCCGAAGAGATACGCGGTCCCGCAGAGCGACAGCATGGCGGCCCAGGCCCAATGGCCGGAGGCGTCCGCGAGGATTGGGCCGACGACGAGAAACCCCGAGCCGATGATCGAGGCTAGAGGCGTGACGGTGGCGCGCCAAAGCCGTGCGCGTAGCAGGCGCGGCCGCAATGTGATCAGCACGAAGAGCGCCGCGACCACGACCATGACAATGCCGATCGACT
>Ga0307434_1001924_pt1 | contig 10473 bp, 7 predicted proteins | sample SalMarWE160220MG_FD_202156 | JGI IMG/M metagenome (GOLD analysis project Ga0307434, IMG submission 202156) | Salt marsh sediment microbial communities from the Plum Island Ecosystem LTER, Massachusetts, United States - WE1603-220 | ecosystem: Environmental > Aquatic > Marine > Intertidal zone >...
ATTGGTGTAGCAATTTCAGTAAAATGATACCGTTGTAAATGTTTTTTTATTCGGTCAATAACAAAATTATATAAACTAAGATCTAAAAAATCCTGCGTTCCTTTAACTCGCGGAACCATCAACAACCTTATCTTTAATTATTTGGTAAAAGAACAATAAAAATTCAATAATTTTTATTATAACATAAAAGATAGTGGCTCAAAAGAAAATTTAACAGATTCAAGTGAATTGTAAAATTAAAACAGAGAAAAAATGTGATAAATTAGCATATTACTTATAAATAAACTATTATTTTACACGAAGTAATTTAAACTATACTTTTTCTTATATAACAAAGCTTTATAATTAAAAGGAAATTTTATGAAAAGATCATTAAAAAAAATATTGGTTACTTTATTATTATTTTTTCCAACAATTTCATCTTTCGCAATGGAAGCAGAAGATATACAGAAAAATTTTTTTAAGGCAATAAAAGAAGGAGACTTCGATACCGTAGAAAAAATTGCTGCTGCTAATAGAAATATCATTAACATAAGAAACATAGAAGAAAGTAAGACCCCTTTAATACTTGCTATTTCTGAAGGACATTCAAAAATTGCTGAATTTTTGCTTAATGCAGAAGGCATTAATATAGAGCTGCCGGATTATTTTGGCAATCCACCATTACACTGTGCTGCTTTTTTTGGCCGTACAGAAATAATGAAACTTTTATTGAATATGGGTGCCAATAAAGATTTGCAAACTCATGAAAGCGGAGGCGATGCCCCATTACACCGTGCTGCAACTGGAATAGAAAATCGAATAAAAACCACAAAACTTTTAATTAATGCTGATGCCAATATAGATCTGCAAAACTCCTTTGGCGAGACTCCATTACACTGTGCTGTAAGAACTATTGATCAAAAAACAGCAAAAATTTTAATTGAAGCTAATGCTAATATAAATTTGCAAGATAAATCTGGCAAAACTCCATTATGCTGTGCTGTACTCGATGGCCATACAGAAATGGTACGATTATTACTTGATGCTGGTGCTGATAAAACCTTACAAACTCATCGTGGTTATACAGCATTAGATTTAGCTAGAAATCGTGCAGCATCAAATTTTCCTAACAAATCTAGTTATATAGAAATAATTGAATTGTTAAGCTAAATACATAACTAAAGGAAAACTATAGATAGGTAAAAATCAAGAATCGCAAAATATAGATTAAAACACAACATCATATTTTCCTTTTTTTAATTTTAAATTCATTCTTTTCAGTGGTAAATATTGACTCTATCACAATGCTTATGATAGAAGTAATCACTAGGGATAGAAATTACTTTATTTAAAATAAAAAGGACAAAATAATGAAGCGACATCTATTTTTATTGGTTATAGGAGCAAGTGTTTTTTCATCACTAATAGTACAAGCAAGCGGAAGCTGTGCTGACAGTTGTGATACAGAAATAAATAGCAGATCATATCTTGCCATACGTCCACCTTTTCAGTCAGTTTCACCTGAAATGGTTTCAGCTTTTCGCAATGACCGAGTACATGCCTCTGAAGAGGGAAAAGGAAGCGCTATACAATTGGTTCTTTTTGGTGGACAATCTACCAAAGAAGACAAAATAACGAGCTATTTTATGCCAAATGGTAAAACATCTCTGCTCGTAAAAGAAGAATTTGGTGTCTTGGGAGCAAATGACAACCCTGATTTACTTGCACAAAATTTTAATATTTTTACCAATAATGAAAATTTTGAAAGTAGAATTTGTTTTGAACCACGTTACAGCTTTGTTGGGCTTGGTTTTCAATGGCGACAAAGTTTTTGGCAAAATGAAGAAAGAGGGAGAGCTGCTTATTTTAGCATTTCAACTCCTCTTACCCGCACCAAAACATCAGTTAATTTAAAAGAAAAAATTATTAATGATGGGGGTGGCGTAGATGAAAATGCTAGTTCAAATGCCGTTGCTAATATGACAGAAGCATTTAAACAGTCTGATTGGAAATTTGGAAAAATCTGTAAAGGCTCAATGACTAAAACACGTCTTGCTGACATCGAAGTAAAATTAGGATATGAGTGGTTACAACATGAGCCCTATCATCTTGAATCATATATTGGTGTACTGATCCCAACTGGCAATAAGCCTAATGGTGAGTTTGTGTTTGAACCAATTGTTGGTTGGGGAAAACATGTTGGTGTTATGTTTGGCAGTGCATTTGGTCTACAAGTTTGGTCTAATGAAACCAAAGAAAGAAATCTTCGCTTTGAATTTGCCTCAAACAGTCAATATTTATTTAGAAGAAAACAAACACGGTCATTTGATGTAAAAAATAAACCATGGAGTAGATACCAAGAAGTATATGCTAATGAAGAGCAAGCACAAGAAGCTGCAGCATTACCTGAAGATGATCCACATCGAGCTACTCTTTCAACTCCTGGTATTAATGTCTTTACTCAATGTGTTAAAGTTACCCCTGGTTTTACTTTTGACATGAACTCTGCATTAGTATACACCTGCAAAAAATTTCAAGGAGAAGTTGGCTACAATTTCTTCGCCCGACGTGCTGAATGTGTTAAATTAGATTGCCCATGGAAAGAAGGCCCTGCATTCAAAGATTCAACTGGGGCAGGACTCACCAGGCCAATACGTGATATTACTGGTAACCCATTGCTTGAAGAATCTACGTTAAACACCGCAGATGGTGTATTGCCCGTCCCCGTTGATCGGTACCAAGACAGTCTTATTAAAGAAGAAGACCTTGATTTGCAATCAGCATCAACCCCAGGCCTTCTTGCTTATACTATTTATGGGGCTCTCGGCTATCGTTGGGATGAACGTCAACGCCCCCCATTTGCTAGTCTTGGAGCATCTTATCTTTTCTCAAACAGTAACGATGCGGTAGTCGATCGTTGGACAGTATGGGGCAAGGTTGGATTCTCCTTTTAATCATATTTTCTAGAAAAATAACAACCAAATAATCCCGGTAAATTACCGGGATTATTTATGCAAAAAAACTTTTAGTAACAGTTTTTTTATTTTTTAATATTGCAAATTGAAAAATAAATTAATTATAATAATATTAATATAAAAATTTAAAATTTAACTAAAAAAGGGAAAATAATGAACAAAGGTAAAAATATATTAACTATGCTTGGTTTTATTATAATTACCTGTGGACAGCTATATGGGCTTAGCCCACGACAATTAGCAAGATTAAGAAATCTTGAAAACCAGTTCAACACCCGTCTTGAGCAAGGACCAGGAGAAAATTTTGGAGCTTGGAGAGCAGGAATGCAAGGACAAGTAGACCGAATGAGGCAAATTGACAGACCTACTGCTGATTATTATCAAAGAATAGTCCAACGATTAGGTGAGGGTGAAGCAGTAAGAGAAGAAAGAATAGGAGAAATGAAGGGAATGGAAGAAGAAAGAATAAAACTCGAAGCACAATTAGCTGCAATGAAGGCACAATTAGCTGAAAAAGACGATACATTAGCTGCTTACAAAGCAGAATTAGCTGCAAGAGAAGAAGCCCGAGTAGCAAGAGAAAGAGAACAAGAGAGAGCCTTTGCTGCTCATCTTGAGCGAATAAACGATTTATACCGGAATGTAATAGCTGTTATCGACCGAGTACAAACTGCTATGCGCTCTGATACAGTAGAATTTACTGATAAACAACCTAATCAGCTAAAAGATTATGTAGAACAATTTTCTAATAATCTCGGTACAGCCGACAATCTAGCCGATATTTTTAAAAATCTTTCTGCCGGAGCGCAATCTAATTTTCAGTATGAGTCTTATCAGTTAATGGGTAGATTAAATAGAAATTTTAACGAAATAGCTGATAATACAGATACCTTTATTAATAGCCTAGAAAAATTATCTAAAGGCAATAACCACAGGAGAGAAGATTTTGATAAGGCTGTACATTTCCTACAAGTAATGTATACAATTAATAGCTTATTTTCACATCTGTTAAACATGTTTGCAGGTATACTGCAGGATACACAATTGGCTGAAATAACAACCAATTTTCATCAACAACAAAACAAACTGGATGCCCTCAAAAACAAACTTTATGCCATCTTTAATGTGTCGCCAGCGCGCCGACCAGGTAACATTCTGATACATTTTTTTGGCATGGAGGAAGGAGAAAATAAAGCGAAAACTGCAATTATTCCTGATCCATTCCCAGCTGAAGTTATCCCAGAAGAAGAAAGTAAAGAAGCTGCTGCTGCTACTGGTGGGTATACACGACTTCCTAGTGGTGCATGGGTAAAAACAGTAAAATAAAAAGTAAAATCTTTTCTTTTAATTGAAAACAACTAGCAAAGCAAATAAACTCAAATAGGGTAAGTATCAAAAATACTTACCCTTATTTAATTATTTTTAACATTTTTTCTCTCGATCAAGCAAAACAAGTAATTTGGTTATCTAGCCATCGCTCCAACATAAAATAGTTATAATCCAAGCGAGTAATCAATATTTTTAATATTGCAATTTGTAAAATAAATTAATTATAATAATATTGATATAAAAAATTTAGAATTTAACTAAAAAAGGGAAAGAATGTACAAAGGTAAAGCTATTACAAATATATTAGTTCTCCTTGGTTTTATTACCATTTTCTGTAGCCAATTATATGGGCTTACTCCACGTCAATTGGCTCGCTTAAGAAGCCTTGAAACAGAACTCAAAACTCGTTTTAAGGCAGGACCAGGAGCAAATCCCAAGGCTTGGGCGGCAAGAAATCAAACAATAATAAATCAAATAAGACAACTTGACCCACCAAGTGCTGCTGATTATCAAAGTCGGCAAGATGATTTCACCAGAGAAGTTAAAGAACGAATTGCAAGAGAAGCTGCTGAAACAAGGGCCGGTCAAGCAGAACAAGAAAGGCTTGAAGAAGCTGCTGAAAGAATGGCTGAATTACGAGAGGAAACAGAAGCACGCATAACTGCCCAGGAAGAAGCTAAACAACTTAAAGAAGCTAGGAGAACAGAACAAAGCAAAAGAACAAGAGATGCTGACAATGTCCTTGCTAATGTAGGAGAGGAGATTAAAAAGCTGAAACTTATGCTTAAAACGCCATTTGAAAGTGAAGAAATTTTTGAAATGCCAACCAATAAAATTCAAGCTATAAAAGACAATATTGAACCCCTTCTGCACCGCATTGAGTCCTTATTAGCTACGGCTAACGAACTTTACTGGCAAGATATCTCACTACAAGCAAAACATCTAACAAATCAAGATGCCCTTAACTTCAATAATTTTATAATAGGAACTTTTAATAGATTTAGCATCCAAATAACTAATTTAAACAAGAATACAAACCTTGATAGTAGAAATAAAGTAAATTTTGAAAAAACAGCACAAGCTATACGAAACATGAAAATAATCCTAGATATATACCGTAGATTACCACGGGTACTTGGCTTTATACTTTTCAATCAAGAAGATACACAAATTAATAAAGTTATAAAACAAATAGAAGGTGGCTTATCAAAATTCAAAATAAAACTTTATACTAAATACAATGCAAAAAAAGCATATACGGGAGGTTTATTCATAAACCGTCTCGACCCAACAAAAGTCGTTATCACCATTTACAACTATGACTCTGATGATCGTGAATGGAAGCCACGGACAATAAAAATTGAAGACCCTCTCAGCGATATTCCACCTTCACTTGCTGACTTGCAAGATAGTTCAGCAGAAAAACAAGAAAAAGAAGAGAAAGAGAAAAAAGAGGCAGCTCGAGATCCACTTTCGTTGAGTTAGTATTAAAAAAAGAAATCAACAAACAAAAGGCAGGTATAAATTTACCTGCCTTTTGTTTTAATATTAAATTAATTCTTTAGCTAATCAAAACAAGTAATAATGAAACAATGGACATCAGTTTAATTAAAATATTTAATGCTGGACCGGATGTGTCTTTAAATGGGTCACCAACGGTATCTCCTATTACTGCCGCCTTATGTGCAGCAGAGCCTTTGCCACCCAAATGACCAGCTTCTATATATTTTTTTGCATTATCCCACGCACCACCACTATTGGCCATCATTAACGCTAACAACACCCCCACCACGGTTGCACCAATCAACAAACCGCCTAATGCTGCATTACCAAAAACATATTTTATAATAATGGGAAGTAAAACAGTTAAAATACCAGGTAATATCATTTCACGTAACGATGCATGGGTACTAATTGCTATGCATCGTTCATAATCTGGCTCAGTTGTTCCTTCCATAATGCCTGGCATTGTTTTGAATTGACGTCGTACTTCTATAACCATTTTTAATGCTGCATCACTTACAGAGCGCATGGTAAGCGCTGATACCACAAACGGTACTGTAGCGCCAATAAACATCCCCGCCATAATAAGTGGATCTAAAACATTTAACACCGTAATATTTGCTTCTTGCGCATAGGCAGAAAGAACTGCCAATGCCGTAAGCAGCGCTGAACCAATTGCAAAACCTTTACCAATTGCTGCTGTTGTATTCCCGAGTGCATCTAATTTATCAGTAATTTTACGAACTGATTCACCAAAACCAGCCATTTCTGCAATACCACCAGCATTATCTGCAATTGGACCATAGGCATCAACTGTCATGGTAATACCTACCGTTGACAACATTGACACTGCTGCTAAAGATACGCCAAACAGACCGCCATAATAATAGGCAAGCAATACAATAAAAGCCAAAATAATAACCGGCGTCGCAGTAGATTCCATGCCAACAGACAATCCATAAATAATATTGGTTGCAGCACCAGATTGCGCACTTTCTGCTATTTTTTTTACTGGTTTACCGCCAGTATAATATTCGGTAATCAATCCAATAACGATACCTGAAACACACCCAAGAACAATAGGAATGAATAAACTACTTATGAGGCATGCCCATGAAAAATATCCATAGGTCATGACAAGAAATGCACCAATTGCAACATAGGTCCCATTTCGTAACATTGCTGCTGGCTCACCAGCAAAAACAATATTTAACAATAGACCAATAACTGAACCAATTAAACCTAATGAAGCAAGCATAAGTGGCAATGTCAAATAACCAAGATCGGCACCAAATGCATTACCAGCTAAAATAATAGCAGAAACTAACGCCCCAACATATGATTCATAAATATCAGCACCCATCCCCGCAGTGTCCCCAACACAATCGCCAACATTGTCTGCAATAACAGCTGGGTTACGTGGATCATCTTCAGGAATTCCTGCTTCTACTTTTCCAACTAGATCAGCACCAACATCCGCAGATTTTGTATAAATGCCCCCACCAATTCTTGCAAAAAAAGCAACTAAACTTGCACCAAGACCAAAGCTGGTTAACAAAAGTACAAAATCAGCATGTGTATTAAAAAAATAAAAAATAGTACTCAACCCAAGTAATCCAAAACTTGCCACGGCAAATCCCATCACCCCACCACCAAAAAATGAAACTTGGAATGCTGCTTGCTCTCCTTTTTCTTTTGCAGCAATTGTTGTACGTACGTTTGCTAATGTTGCAGCGCGCATACCAATAAAGCCAGTCAGCATTGATGAAAGTGATCCACAGGCAAATAGCAAAGCTGCCAGTGGGCTTTTCATAACTGTTGCCAATAGTCCAGCAATAATAAGTATCACAACAGTAATAATTTTATATTCTTCGCGCAAAAAAGTCATTGATCCACGATAGATAGCTCGCGCAATTTTTGCAGCTCTATCATGATTCACCCGTAATTGTTGAATAGCTTGAAATAGCCCCACTACTACCACTAAACCAAAAACAGCAACACCTGCAAAAATTAAAAAATAATAACTCGGGGTCATAGATTATTTACTCCAAAAATATTACTAAAAAAGCCTTAATTAATATAAATATGTAGGACCTGATTATACCGGACCAATTGATTTTGTAAAGAAACAGACTATGCGGTATTGCTTCGTAATTTCACCAAGTTTAGCGTGTTACGAATAATTTTATTGGTCGAATAAACTTTGCCTGTGGTTTTATTGGTCGAATAAATTGTCCGGACGTTGAAAACGTAGTCCATTTTTTCGTTTGGGAAAACATTTTAGTCAATATAATAGCTGTTTGCACTGCCATAACTGCACCAATAAAGAAGCCTAATGGTTTTGTTAACCAATGCATTGGTTTATTATTCTTTTCATCTCTATCGGTATCATTTTCTTCAAAAGAAGAAGCATTATTCTCTATCCACATTTTTTGCGGTGCACTGGTAGCTGGAATAACTGTTACTGCATCAGATTGATTATTTTGCTGTGATACCTGTTCCCCTTCACAAGCTATCCCTTTTTCTTGTTGATCAGTTGTTGATGACATAAATTGTGTTGTCAAATTTTCCATCCCCTCAATAAAATCAAACCCAGCTTGATCAAATCCAGTAAACATTTCTTGATCAGAAAAAATATTTGCAGTAGCTGATAAAAGAAGTAATATAGCAAAAATGCTACTCATTATTTTCATAAAAACCCCACTTATTATGGTTATTAAACTATTATTAAAATCACTTTTAATTTTAAACTAAATAATCTAATTAATCAAAATTTAGTTATTATTTAAAAATAAAATTTAAAATAGAAATGTAATACAAAAAATCAGATAAAAAATTTCACTTTTGCTCATCCTTTTTGCATCAACTCTTGTAAGATAGCTTTTTCACTAAAATATACTTTTTTATTTCCAATAATTTGGTATTCCTCGTTCCCTTTACCAAGAAGCGCGATAATACTATGTTGTTGTGCATAGTAGTACCCTAACTGAATAGCTTTTTTACGATCAAATTCTTGTGCTACTTTATGCCGTAAACTTTGCGATATGCCCTGCAAAATATCATTATTAATTTGCTGGACATCCTCTGTTCGTGGATTATCAGTAGTTAAAATTATCCGATCAGCAAACTGTGCTGCTATTTTCCCCATAAGTGGCCGTTTTTTTCTGTCACGATTTCCCCCTACACCAAAAATAACAATTAACTGTGGCGTTAATTGTCGTAGTAATGAAAGAACTGCTTGATAAGAAGATGGGTTATGCGCATAATCAATAATAGCAGTTGTTCCATTTGGCAATAGATAACGTTCCATCCTACCAGGAACGCCTGAGAATGTTTTTAAAGCTGCAGCAATAGTAGTTGGAGCAATACCAAACTGTAGTGCCATTACAATCGCACTCAGTAGATTATAACCATTAAATTTTCCAATCAATTGTGGACAAGAAAATGTATAGATTTTTTTTTGCCAATTAATTTGTAAGTCAACTTGAACAAGAGGATTGTTAAGTAAAGTACCATGAATAGGCGCTCTTTTTTTCATACTAAACCAAATAATATTAGCAAATTGTTGTTGTAAAGTTTGACAATACTCATCATCAGCATTGATAAGAAGTGGCGCTTGTGATTTTATTTGTTTGCAAAGCAAATATTTTGCCTGAAAATAGTCATCCAATGTTTTATAAAATTCTAAATGTTCCTGAGAAAAGTTAGAAAAAATGATGCCATCAAATTGAATATCTGCTACACGATGCATAGTAACAGCTTGCGCTGCAACTTCCATCACGACGTATTCTGTATTTTTTGCAACTGCCTGTTGAAAAAATTGATGCAAATAATCTGGCTGTGGCGTTGTTAATGGTGATATAAATTGTTGCTTATCAATACTATTAATTACCGTGCTAAGCAATGCTGTTTTAATCCCAGCAAAATGAAGGATATGGACAAGTAAAAAAGATGTTGTTGTTTTTCCTTTTGTCCCTGTCACTCCAATAATTTTTAATTTTTTTGCTGGAAAACTAACTGCTTGCGCACTTAACTCTGCTAATGCTAATCGTGCATCAGTAACATAATTAATCGTAGCACCAGCCTTTTTAATTAAATTGAGCGTTACTTCTGGAAGTATCACATTATTTTGAACTACAATACAAGAAGCACCTTGCTCAATTGCCTGTGTAATATAATTTAGACCATTCTCCTGGAAACCATTAATAGCCACAAAAGTAGAGCCGGGACCGATATTATCTGTATGACAGGCAACAGGGAATGGCGACTGAAGGGAATAAGGTACTTTCATTTTTCGACAATAAATTTTTTATTGAACTAGATCACCCTTCGATACATCGCACTACGTGTAGCACTTACTTGTCCGACAAAGTTTTAACGAAGACGGAGGGCGAACGGGAAATTATTTAATTTAAAAGCCTATTTATTAATAGTATTTATTGCATTTGTGTAATCACATCTTTACGAATACGTGGGAGCAAATAAAGCAAACCAAAAAGATTAATCAAGAGCAGCCCAGCATTAACAATATTAATTATATCCCATACAATTTCTACAGTCATTAATGCCCCAGCAAAGCAAAAAAAACTATATAATAAAACAAACACAAATTCAAAGCGACCATTGGTTAAAAAAAGCCATGCAGCACGAACAATATACGCGTAAGTTACTAAAACACCAATAC
>Ga0307434_1001925_pt1 | contig 10472 bp, 6 predicted proteins | sample SalMarWE160220MG_FD_202156 | JGI IMG/M metagenome (GOLD analysis project Ga0307434, IMG submission 202156) | Salt marsh sediment microbial communities from the Plum Island Ecosystem LTER, Massachusetts, United States - WE1603-220 | ecosystem: Environmental > Aquatic > Marine > Intertidal zone >...
GATCGAACGCATTCTCGTAGTCGGTCAGGGCCCCAACGATCTTGGCTTCCTTACCGGCCTTCGCCAACTATTAGGATGTGATGCGGAGTTGGTAAACCGGTTGTCGGACGGGTCTGAAGCAAGGCTGCGTGATCACGTTACACGGCGAAAGCAGGATGCCAAGTACATTTGGGACCATCGCGGCGACGTTGATCTTATTGTCCGGTTGACCGATGGTGACACGGACAGCCCGCAAGACACGATTCGCAAGGAGCTGGATCGCTGGCCGTCCGAGGCGGGCCCATTGTTGGTGTGTGGCGTTTGTGACCGGGACGTCGAGCACTGGATGTGTCTCGACCCCGACTACGCGGCGGAGAAACTAGGATTTGACAAGAACCAACTGCCAGGAAGGCGTGAAGAGAGGTCGGGGTTCATCAAGAATCGCATCAAGAAACGGTGTGGCAGCCAGGACTATATGGCCTTTGTTGCCGATTTCGTGAACAATGCGCCGCCGGCGACTGTCCGGCGCTGGCTGGCTAATCCAGCCTTCTCACGTTTCTATGATCGGTGCAGGGACGCAGCTCAGGAGCACACCTGTCCTGTCGAGAACCTGCGTGAGTCAGGGGGGGCAGGGCTGTGACATCGCGATCCGGTGAGTGGGATCTGTCCGAATCCAGGATCCGCATAGCCCCGTCGTTGTTATCGGCGGATTTTGGCCGGCTCGCGGAGGACGTGGGCCGGATCGAGGCGGGCGGGGCGGAGGTGCTGCACCTCGACGTGATGGACGGGCACTTCGTGCCGAACATCAGCTTCGGGGTGCCGGTGATCGAGAAGCTGCGGCCCACCTCGAAGCTGTTCTTCGACACGCACCTGATGATCACCGACCCGCTGAAATATGCCGGGCCGTTCGCCAAGGCCGGCAGCGACCTGCTGACGTTCCATATCGAGGTCGCCCCCGAGCCGATGGCGATTATCGAGCATATCCGGTCGCTGGACATCAACGTCGGCATCACGCTCAACCCGGGGACGCCAGCGTCGGCGATCGCACCGGCGGTCGAGGCGGTGGATCTCGTGCTGGTGATGAGCGTCTGGCCCGGCTTCGGGGGGCAGGCGTTCATCGCCTCGTCGCTGGATAAACTGCGGGAGATCCGGACGCTGCTCCGGCCCGATCAGCGGCTGGAGGTGGACGGTGGGATCGACCGGACAACCGTCGCAGCGGCGGTCAGGGCTGGTGCGGACACGCTCGTGGCTGGCTCCGCGGTTTTCGGCCAGCCCGACCCGATAAAAGCCATGATTGAACTCCAGGAGCTTGCCGAGGCCGCCCGGTGAGCGACCGGGCCCGCATGAGGCGGCAGTACTCCCGACTGCGTCCGGGCGCCGTCGGTTTTGCCTCGGAGCGATCCAATCCTTGACCTGACTTTTGCCCCTCTCCTAGAATACCTCGACCCCAGGACGTTGAGGGGGGCGTGCCAAGAGGGGTCTGCAGGCCCGGTGGACCTGCCAGCTTTAACGCCCGCAGCGACAAGCCTTTAGCGCAGAGAAGGGTGCTTTCAGATGGTGAGAAATCCTCGGAGCCGCAGGATCGGCGTACCGGTCATTCTGCTGTTGGCGGCGAGTGCTCCGCTGCTGGTGGGCCAGGGATGCCCCGGCTTCGGTGGCATTGTACCGATTACGCCGGGCCAGCCCAACGGGAGTTCGCTCACCGGGGTAGTGATCGACCCGAACACCGGGCGGCCCATCCCCGGGAACGGGAACCCGGGCATCGGTAACAAGCCACCGTTTCTGGAATTCACTCGGCCCACCGAGGGCATCATCCGCGAGGTGGGCGACGTCGTTACGCTGAGTTGGGAGGACGAAGATCCGGATAGCAACGCGGTGATCACCCTGTTGGCCGACCCCGACGATGAGTACGACAACGGCAACGAAGTCATCATCGAACCGGCGCTATTCGAGGACGATGACGACGCGGGTGATTTCTACCTGCTGGACACGCTGGAAAGTGGCCTTGAACCAGCCACATACCGGTTGATCGCGCGGATCAACGACGGGCTGAACCCCGAGGAAATCGTGGTGGCCCCGGGCCTGCTTTACCTCTTCCCGACCGGCATGGTCCCCGGCAATCTCTCGCCGACCGTCGTGGTTACTCAGCCCGAGCGGAACCTCGGCGTCGGCCAGGGCGAGACGGTCCCGATTGAGTGGTGCGTCAGCGACCCGGACGACGGAGAGGACGACCACGGGAACATCATCCTCGCCGACATCGTCGTCCTGTTCGATCTCGATGACGATCCCACCAACGACCTGGAACTCAGCACGATAGCGGCAGAGGAAATGCTCGACGACATCTGCGCGGCGATCCTGCTGGACGGCGAACCGCAGCCGATCGAGGTCGAAGGGGAGGTTACCGCCTACGTGATTGCCTGTGAGAAAGACTTGGCGGAAGGGAACCTCGGGGATTGTGCCGACCCCGCCGCCAATGCGACGGCCTTCCCACCGAACGGCGAGTACACAGTGGACGTCACCCAGATCCCCCCCCGAATCAGCGGCGAACCCTATCGCATTCGGGTGACCGCGTGGGACCACATCAACCCGCCGGTGCACAACTACGCCCCGGGCAACGTGAGCGTTACCGCTTTGGCTTCGGGTTCTTCGGGGGCGATCGATCTGGGCAACATTGGCCGAACCATCAGCGGAACGCGGTTCCTGGGATTCGACCCGGGCGCCTACGCGGGCTCCACGGGGCTGGGAATCGGCGACTTCGACGGCGACGGAGCGGATGACTTCATCGTCGTCGCGCGGTGGGGCCGACCCTTCGAACGGGGCAACGTCGGATCGGCTTTCCTGATCTACGGCAACGTGGGCGAGAACGGCGGCCCGGGCCAGAAGTTCGGCAGTGAGATCAACCTCAATAGCGTGGGCACGGACTACCGCGGCGCGGGATTCGGCATGGCACTGAAGCACGACTCCGCGGTCACGTCCGGTATCACAACCGTGGCCCAGATCGACGACCTCGGCGGCGACGATCGGCCGGAGCTCCTGTTCGGGCTTCCTTACGTCGAGCAGCTTTACGACTACTGGGATGATGACCCGAACGACTCGGACGGTTTCTGCTATGACGATGTGCTTCCCAACCCGCTCTCCGACGACGGCGGGAACGACGACCTGTCAGGTTTTGACGGCGGGCATTTCGGTCCTGATTTCAATTTCGTGCTGCGCGAGGGGCCCGCATGTTCCAACGACGGGATCGTGGCCACCGGGCTCGGCGGGTATTACCAGCCCGTCGATGGAGCCACGCCGATCAACCAGGGCTATGTGATCTACGTCGAGAGCGATAACCCGCTGGATGGAACGATCATCGACCTCAGGCTCGTGGGCCAGAAAGATCCCGGAACCGTGCGAACCGATGAGCTTCTGCCTCTCTCCGGCGGCGAGACGCCTAACGGGGCCCGGTTCCGAGGCGGATGGTATGACCAGTTCGATCTCACACAGTCGATCCGGCCATACGCGATCATCCCGGATAATCGATTCGGTGAAACCGTCGCGTCGATGTCGGATCTGGGCAACGGTAATAACCCCGCCCAGCGCGACGATCGGCCGGAACTCCTGATTTCGGTCCCGAACGGATCACGCGGTCGCGGTAGAATCTATTTGATCTTCGGTCAGGATTTCAGTGCTTTTGGAGGCCAGGAGGTTGCCTCGATCCCCAGCATGCAGTCGGACACCAACCGCTTTCCCATTGTGCCCTCGGACTCGGTCGTCATCGGCAGCGCGGTCGACGATGAGCTCGGCTTTGCCAGCGCCGCGGGCGACTTCAACCGCGACGGCAACCAGGACATCCTGTGCGGGGCGCCTGGTGCCGATCGCAACGGTCTGACCGACGGCGGCATCGTGTACATCATCTTCGGCCGGCTGGACTTCGCTCGGGTTCTCTACCTGGAAACGATGAATCCACCCCGGGTGGAAATCCACGGGACGCAATCGGGCGACCGGTTCGGCGAGATGCAGACCATTGTTGGCGACCTCAACCAGGACGGCTTGCCGGATATCGGCTTCTCTTCACCCTATGCCGGCGGCAGCGAGTCTGGCGGTGCGGAGTCAGGCTTCATCGGTATCGTCTTCGGCGGGCGCCGCCTGACCGGTGAGAACTTCCTGACCGTAGACCAGGTCGGTACCGCCCAGTTGCCGGGTGTGCGTATCTACGGCTCCCAGGCCGGCGGCCATGCTGGGGCGACCATCAACAACGCCGGCGACTTCAACGGTGACGGGACAGACGATGTGCTCATCGTCGCCCCGGACGAGACCCGTACCATCGGTGGCCGGACGCGCCGGGGCGTAGCCTACTTGATCTTGGGTGGGCCGCACCTGAGGAACCAGACCTTCGAGCTGAGCGAGGTGGGAACGGCGCTCCCGGGTCTGGTCTTCGTCAGTCCCTACGAGCAGGGAAGCGCCGACGAGGCGCCGATCAACTGGGCCGGGGCCGCCGGCGATACCAATGCCGACGGATTCTACGACATCCTCATCGGCCTCGACACCGCCGATTTCGTCAATCCCCTCGTACCCACGCAACGACGAATCGACGCCGGCGAGTGCTACCTGATTTACGGCAACAATACCGGGTCCAATGCGCTCTGGTGAGCAGTGCTCGTGGCGCTTTCGGCAAGAGAGTTTCGCGTTGCCTCTGGCGCGGGTCAACGCGTTGGTGAAGCATCTTCAGCAGGCGGTCCACAGCTCCGCGGAAAGCCATGCTCGGGCTGGCTGACGTATCCCGTTGACCCGTGGTGGTGCGAGCACCGGCAGAATCGTGCACGGCGGACCCGTGCCACCCCGGAGAAACTGACCGACCGAAAACGGCACTAGCGCCGGGCCATTCCTCTCTGCGCCTTGGCCAGGGCGGCCAAGTATTCACTGGGCCGGTAGTCCCAGCCCAGGCGATGATACTCCCACCGCTCACCGGTCGGCCATTGGGGATGCCGAAGGAGGGACAAAGGCAAATGCGCCTATACCTGGTAAAAAGCCACCTGAGCATGTGTACCTCCGCGGGAGCCGGACCGCACGTTCAGAAGAAGGCTCCTGGAGGTCGCGGTCACTGCAAAGAAGACGCTTTTTCATGACTGACGGACTTGTCCTCCTGTTGTTGCCGTGGCGCCGCTCCCGAACCCTCGCCGCATCCGCACGAGGCGAACCGTCACCACCTTTCCTACAAGACGCCCAGAGACCGTCCTGCCGATGCCGGCGGTCTTCTTCGGTCACCCTTCACCGTTCGATCGCAGTGCCTGCCTGATGAAGTTGACGACCCTGGGCACAAGGGCGTCGTAGGTGAACAGTTCGTTGACCGCCTCCTGCATTCGCCCCGCGAGGGCTTGGCGCTCATCGGGGTTCTCGATGAAGTGCTCCGCCCGGCGGGCAAACGATTCGGCACCGTCGAAGGCGATCCGCTCGAAGTCGGGAAAGGCCAGACTGGCGAAGTCGTAGCGGCCCCCGTGGCGGCGGCGTGCCCGGGCGGTGAGCAGCCATTCTTCGGTAATGTCGTACGTCCCCGGCATCTCCCGGCCCGTGACGGCCGCCCTCTCTCGCATGGTCTCGACGCACTCGGGCGGGACCTGGTCCAGCGGAATCCGCATGGGGCGATCAATGCCCCGCTCCTGGACGTATCGAACGAGACTGCGGTTTGACTCCGGAAAGAAGTCGTGGGGGTGATAGCGAACCATCAGGAAGCCCCCGGCGCACAGGGTCTCGAGGACCCGCTGATGGAGGGCGGTGTTAAGCCCGGCGTGGAGATTGATCTTCGCCTGCCTCGTGATCTCGGCCAGGTGCCGCCCGTGCTCGGCCGGCCCTCGTGCGTAGCGAGCGAACCGCCGGTGCTGATCCCAACCATTGCCGTACAGGTGCAGCGTCCGCCCCGTAGCGTCCGCCCAATCAGCGACCCAGGCGAGCGCCGTGTGCCGCAACCACCGGTCGGCGAGCGGGCGAACGAACAGGCCCATCAGTTTCTCTCGCAGCTCCGGATGATTAGGGACAAAGCCGGTCTTCGCTTCAATCTGTCGCAGGAGGCGGCCCAGATCGTAGCCGGCGTTGAATCGGCTGCTGGCGAACAGCGACCGGGTTTCCTCGTAGAATGCGTCTATCAACCGGCGGGCGTGGTCGTCGCACGCCATCTTCCGCACGCGGTCATGCAGCGCGGCCGGGGGTTCGGAATGATGGCTGACGTAGGCCACGTCGCATCGTAAAGCGGGGTCCGGCTCGCCGGCATCCGGGGCGGGGGCAAACTTGGCCGGATCCATCGCCAGCCGGCACGGCATGAACCGATCGGCCGGGTAGCCGTACCGGAGCACGCACTGCGTCAGGCCGAAGCCCATCGCAAAATCCAGCGGCCCTAATCCCCGGCCCGCGCTTGCGTCGAACAACCAGGGCAGCTCATCCTGGATCCAGCAGACGTAAGGGACGTTCTCGATGAACACATCAGCCTGCTCGTGCCGGTGATGGTCGATCATCAGGACCAGATCCGGCTGGAACTCCGCGAACGGCTCCACATAGGCGTGGCGGGCGACCATGGTGTGGTCCTTCTGCTCAATCAGCAGTCTGGTTGCACACCCGGCCCGGTCCAGGGCGGCCATCAAGTCCCGTATCGAATGCTGCAGGAACGTCGAAAACCGCGAGGTGATGCACAGAACGCGCAGCGGAACTTCCGGGCCGGCGTTGGCGTACCGATCAGCCCAGTAGGCGGCATTGCGCCGGGCGTACACCTCCTCTACCTGGTTACGGAGTCCCGCCAGCAGCGCACCGCGATGCTCAGCCACCTCGGCGAGTCGTTCTTCCGCGGGCCCGGGCGACTGCCCCGGCCATCGCGTCATTTGTATCACCTCCGGGGGGAGGGGCAGCGAACAGTCCGTCTTCATCAGATCGCGCCAGTCCGCCCATGCCGACGGACCCGTGAACAGGTAGACCCGCTCGTCGGCCAGCACCGCCGCCCAATCGTGCAACCGCAGCACGAGCGCCAGGGCCCGGAGATTGGTTTCTACCACGTAGATGGCGGGGCTGTAGCTTAGATAGGTGCACTTGGTGGCGGCGTGGAGCCGCCCCAGCAACCACCCCATTCCCACGCCATCAAGCAGGAACGGGGCGAGGAGTTGACCCTTGAAGGATTCGGCGTCCCCTGAAACCTCGATCTTGCCTGCATAATCCAGCGCGGCCGGGATCCAGCCCCGCCGCCCGTCGGACCGGGTCCCCCGGACCTGGAGATTGCCGTCATTGGCCTGGTGAAGCGTCAGGTCGTCGGCGACCTCTCGCCAGGCCTGCTCGATGTCTTCGGCCAGCGTCCAGCCTGGCTGTCCCCGTGAGCGTAGTGATTCGAGGTTGGCCGCGAAGCGGGCGTCGGTCGTGGACCAATCGACAACCTCGGACGGCGCCCGCGCGAGTTGCGCGGCTGCGGTGCGGAGCTCGATCGCCTCCGGACAGGTCGCCGGGCATGCCTCGCCCAGTTCAGCCGCGACACTGAGCAGCCCCTTCTTGGCCAGCCCACTGATGGCCGCCGCCCGCATCGGGTGATCGCCGGGCACCGCCGCCAGGTAATCCTCCACCACCGACAAGAACGGATAAGGGTCGGAATCCTGGGTCATCTCCTGAAGCTTCAAGCGCAACTGGTCAACTTGCGTAAGGCCGCAGGCCATGCTCAGATCCTATTCAGACTGGGATGACGCAGAACAGCATCTCCCAGAGTGAGGTTTATCGGGCGACTCCCCGGCCGAACTGGAGGCCGAAGCACCCCCGCGAATGCTGCTGACCTTGCCAGCACCGGCCGAGTCTGTTGCCTCGTTTCGGCGCCGTCAAGCGGCCACCCCATTACCAGTTCAAGTCCTGCTCATAGCCGGTGGCCACCAGCAGGCCGCCGAAACGAGTCTTGAAGGCCCGCCTGACGCGATCAGTGAAGTAGTTGCGCCAATCGCCGGCGATGCCCTTGCGGGCGTGAGCTGCTTCGTCCTCGCAGCCACGGGGTCGCCCACCGCTGATCTGCTGGAAGCGATTGGCCAGCACCGCCTCACGCAGCTTGGCCCGCGACGTCGGAAGCTGGCACTGATCCAGCAACACCGTCTCCAGGATCTCCACGTCGCGGTCCAACAGATCCTCGTACCGGATCACCGGCTCGCCGGCATCGGCCCACGAGGTCTGGATCGAAACACTGGCCCGCAGCCATTCATCCATGAGCAGGATCAGTGCATCCTCCACATCCAACGGGTGGAGTCGCGCTCGCCATTGGGCCATGAACGGGTCATGGGTCGGATGGCTTACCTTGAGACTGAAGTAGCCGGACACAAGCGTGTCACGCAGGTCGCGGATTACGACGAATCGTCGCCAGTTCGCCGGCAAACGCACGCTCTCGAACTCCTGCCTGCTGACGTAGACGGTCGGGTAGACCTTGCCCGACCGCAGAGGCCAATCGAGGAACTGGGCCTGTCTTTCCTGCGGCCGGACGATGCGTTCGGGAACGCACGCCCGCAGGATTCTGTGGATCCACTGCGAGCCGGCTTTCCAATGAGTCACGTGAAAGACCGCAGGGTCGGCGGCGTGGCCTTCGTCGGGAACGCAGGTACGGGCCGGCTCCGTCAACGGGGGGGCCACCTCGTTGACGTGACACGTGCCGGGCAGATTCGTGCAGCCCAGGTGAGACAGCCTACCCCCGGGCCCGAGCTGCACCTCGAACGACCCGGCGATAACCAGCCGGCAGTGCTCCGTCAACGAGTGCTCAAGCGTCTCGTCCGAGATGGTATGATCCCGGTAGCTGGTGTAGGAAGCCTCGTCGGTCGAGCTCAGTCCTAATGCGAAGGCGTACGTTCCCGGGGCAAGCTCCAGAACAACGCGATGGTGGAAACGAAGCCGCGCCGGCGGCCGGACGGACTGCGGTACCGGGACGCCGTACTGGAACGTATTCTTGCCGTGGATAAGAACGATGCGGGTTGCCATGCGGAATTCCAACCGGCTGCAGGGAACACCGATCTCATCCTGGATCTCGAACTCATAGAAGAAATGGGCCGCCTCCCCCTGGCGGAACGTCCGCGTTGGACGCCCATCCTCGTCGCAGACAGCCAGGGCCGTACAACGGGCCCGGCCGTCGCTCAACTGGCCCACTCTGGAAACATCCAGAAATGCCTGGGCGGACGGCCAGTGGTTTCCGTCGATCATGTACCACGCAGGGAACAGCCGGGATCAACCATCAGGCGGCAAACAAGCTTCCGCAGCGGTGCGTCAACTTGATGGGGCGGCACGTTGAGTAGCCGGCAGAGCACGACCTTCACTCGCCGGTGCCGCCGATACTATATCGGGCAATAGGGCCGCGGGGCTCAAGAGCGGAGCCCGTTCAAGGGCTCGGGCGTTGACGCGGTTTGCCGGGGTGCGTGACAGTTCCGGCGGGGACCTTTGGGCGGAGAAGGGGACGGCACCTCGCTTTTCCGAACCCCGACCGTCAGGGAGGGGAGTATCTGCGGATGCGCCAGGGCCGCTTCCTTACGGGCTCGCTACGGAGAGGGGGTCCGCTTCCTTACGGGCGCGGTTCGGAAACACCTGGGGGCGGCGCCTTCCAACAAGCCGCCCAAAGTGTCATGCACCCGGTTTGCCGAGCTGCCTTCGAGACCGGCAACCGTGGGGAGCGGGTTCTTCATCGGGTCGAGGAGGGCGGAGCGGCCGTCTGTCCGGCACGATGACCCGTCGCGGGAGGCGAGATACGCCCTTTCAAGCTAATTCTCCTCCTGGTGGTGGCGGAGAAGGATCAACGTGCCCAGGACGAGCAGCGTCAGGGCCGCCCCGCCCGCGGCGTAACCTGCCCCGATCAGAACGCCGATGGCCGCCGCGGTCCAGATCGTCGCTCCGGTCGTCAGGCCGATCACGGTCGTACCCTCTCGAATGATCGCGCCGGCTCCCAGAAAACCAACGCCGGTCACCACCTGGGCGGCGATACGACCCCGATCCGCTACGGAATCGCCCACGATCAGAATCGACGCCAGTGTGAATATCGTGCTCCCCACGCAGATCAGGGCCATCGTTCTCCTTCCCGCCGGCTTGTCACGTTTCCGGCGCTCGAGCCCGAACATTGTCCCGCAGGCGATGGAGCAGATCACCAGGGTCGCCGCCGCCAGGGGCAGCGGAAGCGACTTGTACAGATCGCCCAAGAGGGCCCGCGCCCCCGATGCTAGAGATTCGAGAACCGTTTGCGCCGCTACGAAACCGGGCCAGATGTTCAGCATGGTACACCCATCCCGCCGGATGTATCCGACGTTTCAGAGGCAAACGACATGACCTGACATTCCACTTGTCCGACCAGAAGTTATCGCCTTGGGCAGACGGCGGCAAGGGGGAATCGTTTCCCCGGTGAAAAGCGGGCGCATGACACTTTGGGCGGCTTGTTGGAAGGCGCCGCCCCCAGGTGTTTCCGAACCGCGCCCGTAAGGAAGCGGCCCTGGCGCATCCGCAGATACTCCCCTCCCTGACGGTCGGGGTTCGGAAAA
>Ga0307434_1001927_pt1 | contig 10457 bp, 8 predicted proteins | sample SalMarWE160220MG_FD_202156 | JGI IMG/M metagenome (GOLD analysis project Ga0307434, IMG submission 202156) | Salt marsh sediment microbial communities from the Plum Island Ecosystem LTER, Massachusetts, United States - WE1603-220 | ecosystem: Environmental > Aquatic > Marine > Intertidal zone >...
GAAAGAAACGAAGACATTATTTATAAAGAAAAATAACCCGGATTAACGCTAATCTTAAAAATATCTCTTCAGGTCTTATTTGTCATTTTATTGTTTTTTGCTGGATTAATATTAGCAGTATTTGCTGCAATAAAATCAGTAAACCCCGGAAAATCTTAAAAAATTATACTTTAAGAATCAAAACATTGTGAAATGAGAAAGAAGTTGCCTTCAAAGTGAGGAAGAGTTGGAAAAAAGATATTATTTTATTTGATGAATGTGACTGTGTGGGCTTGTTAATAGTAAGGACTTTTAAAATCAGGATTAATCTTTAATATTAAATTTTTAGCTTAGAAGATAAATTGCAATCATTATAATACTATAATTATTTAACTTTTATTGCTTTTTTAATTTCTCCATTATCTTTCTCAATTATCTTTGGAGCTGGTTCTTCCCATTTTGTTAAATATTGAACAACGCAACTATAATAATCTATAAGCATATTCTCTATTATTTCCACAAATTTTTTACAACTGGAAAATTTCTTACCTAGGTCTTTAATCAAAATAACCTTAAATTCCCTTATTTCTCTTTCCTTTATTTCACCATATATAACATCTAGGTTTTCAATATTTACTCTTTCTGATTTACTTGTATTCTTAAGCGAAATATTAACTATTATTTCATTCTGAATTTTTTGAAAAGTCTTTTCATTTTTCTTTTTACAATTCCTCAATTGATTTTTTATCCAAGACAGTTGTCCTCTTATTTTTTTATCCTGAGGAGCCTTTAAAGTAACAGACATCTCAATTATCCTCTTATCGAAAAATGCATCTATTCTTATATCAGAAGCAGCATTCTTTACTTTGAGGACAGAACTCAAGAATTTATTTGATATTAGTTCTTTTTTATCATCTCTTATCCTTGAGCTTAAATCTCCTCTATACTTTGTCTCACCTGAGGTTACAAATACTCCAAGATTTCTGCTAAGGATAAGTGCTAGATCTTTTTCCTCCTGTTGCCAACTTATTACTGCTTCATCTAGGCCCGGGTCATTTAATCTTATGCTTGAACCTAAATTAATTTTTTCAACTATTTCTTTCCATCCTTTTTTCATCTGAGTAAACCCACATATCCCGGATTTATCATATTCAAAATATTTAACTACTTCTTTCATCAGTTCAACTTGGTCAGGATCTTCAATATTGATATCATTATCAAATAAGAGTATATGAGCAAGTGTAAGTATATATGTCCATGATAGATGATAAATTCCAACACTCTTTATGCTTCTTAAGTCAACTGGGGATTGTGTCGGTTCAGACACAAATTGATTGGATACTGTTACTATTCTGGGTATGTTACAATTTCTTGCTAAGTCTATATATTTTTCAATCTGTTCTTTATTTATCTCATTTGACCCATTTTTCATTTCAAAAATAGCTGCATCTCTTATAACTCCTCCTTTAACTTTTAGAGCTAACCCATCAATTCTACAATTCTTAAATTGAGGAAATACCACTTCATTATATGCAAAAAATTGTCCACCCTTAATCATTTTTATATCTGACATTATCATCCTTCTAAATTCCCTAATCATTCTAATAGAGGACAGCAGAACTGAAGCTAATCCTACTTCATCACCAAGTTTAAAACTTGGGATGAGACGGGCATCTCTAAGCTTAATATTATTATTTTTAACCAGACGATCAAATTCATCCTTTTTGAGCCCAAGGATTTTTACTGGTTTTCTATCCAATTTATACCTCCGGAATTTTTATCATCATAGTTTTAATAATAAATATAATACTATAAATAATTCTATATATAAAATATTAGTAAATCGTAAATATTATGAATAAAATTTTCAAATATAATTGATAAACAGCAGTATCTTTAAATATTCATTTATGTTAGTAGTGGCTGGGGAGGGAGAATTCGAACAGATAAACCTCTAAATATAACTTCTATGTTATTTTTAAGTAAAAAATAATATTTATAATTAATTCTTTTAGGTTATTCATATTATTTATAAAGGATGAATTATATATCATCGGAAATATCTTTTTTTAGAAAAAAAGTATTAATTCAAAGACTTAGTTAAAATATAATTTTCACATCATATTAAATTTAAAAATTCATCTATAAGCTGAATTAAAAATCTAGTTTTATTGCACAATTTTTTTTGATAATTATTCTCCCAAATATAATTAACAATAAATATCTTTGTGTTAAAATCTAATTAATAATTCATCCTTTTTCTTAAAGGCTTTATAAAATGGGAATACAGAAACATCCCGAATTAAAAGAAAAACAGGATAACTTAGATTCATTAAAATCTGAGCTAGCAAAACTAATATCAGAAAGAGATACACTTGAGCATACTGTAAAAAAGAACCTGGAAGCTCTATATATTACAAGAATTGGTAAAAATGAATACGAGCTCTTTAGACTTGGATGCCAGTCATCACTCCTTAAAAGAAAAATTGAACTAATACAGGCAAAGATAAATCATGCCGAGGAAGTAAATCTTAAATATGTAGAAGATCAGCTTGATCAAGAATATAAAGACTGGCAGGAAAAAATAAATAAAATGGTATCTGATATCGAAGCTGGAAAAGAAAGACTTAAAAACTTAATGCCAGAAAATGAAAGCAAAGAGTTTCAAAAATTATACAGGATTTTGGTAAAGAAACTTCACCCTGATATAAACCCTGACCAGAATGAAAAAGGCAGGCTACTCTGGAACAGGGTCCAGCATGCCTACATATTAGGAGACTTAGAAGAGCTAAGGACTATAGAACTTCTCCTTGAAGACATAGGAGACACTGTTACAGAAGAAAATATCTTATCTGTTATTGATAGGCAGATAAAATCCCTAAAAGAAAAAATTTTAAACCTTATCGAATATATAAAGAAGATAAAATCTCAGTTTCCTTTTCCTATAGAGAACAAGATAGATAATGAATCATGGGTAGCAGGCAAAAATAAAGAAATATTTAAAAAGATTGAGGTTCAGAAATTAAAAATTAAAGAGCTTAAATCGGTAATAGATAAACTGATACTCAGGAATATAAAAGGCACTACTCAAGATTCAATAAATTAGGAGATACAAATTGACTGGAGAAATAGTCTCAGTTGATAAAAAAATGCTAGCTGTGCTAAAAGCAATACAGAAAGGTGATAATCTTCCAAGGCCTTTCGGAAAGGAAGTACTATTACTTAAAACTTATGTTGCAGGAACCAGGTATTATAAAGCTAGGAATCTCATAGATAATTTAAAAGAAGGAACCTATCTTGTCTTTACGCGTGAAGCTAAAAACCCTTATGATAATCTTGCTATTATGATTTCTGACCTTGATAATAATAAACTCGGTTATGTACCAAAAGTTAAAAATGAAATAATCTCTAACTTAATGGATGCTGGAAAAAATATTTACGGTTTAATAGAAAAAAAGGAAATATCAGGAGAATATATTAATTTAGAGATTAAAGTATTTTTAAAGGATTATTAATTAAAAAATTCATTTTAAAAAATTTGCATAAATTCCTACTTTTAAAAAAGCTACCGTCTTGTCTGTGTGCATATAGGTATATAGAAGAGGGGGAATTTATATCATTTCTTAGCCCAGAATACATCATATATAATCCAAGTAACAATGACATTACAGCAGGGACCTTTTTAACCCTCTTATAAAGAATCTGGAATTGGAATTTTAAAATTTTTCATTATTCTATTTAAGGTAAACTCTTAGATCTAAAATAATAAAAACAATATCAATTATCTTTTAAAAAAAAATTAAATATCATTAATTATAAAGATGCTCAAATATTTTTCCTCAAGTCATTTAGAAGCTTCAGAAAAAGACAAAGCTAAATCTCTAATATCTTAAAAGATAACATAGTATATTTTTATATTTTGCTCTTAAAAGTGATAAAATAGTTTAAAACAAAGATTATTTATAATACGTGATTGAAATATAAGAATAATGATAGATGAGGAGAAAATATCATACAAAAAGATGATATAAAAAGAAGTTCGCTTTGGCATTAATCAGTTAAAGTAAAACTAGTCGAAAAAAACTTCTTAGTTATATCTATAAGTGATTTTACAATATTTATTATGAGTTTAGAGGATATCAATTTAAAAAGGGATTATTCTTCTGATAAAGATAACATTCTTTTTGATTTTTACATACCTGCTCTGTCAAATTCTGTTAAATACTACAGATTAGCTGGTTTTTTTTCTTCAAGCGCATTAGCAATAGCTGCGAGGGGTATATCAAAATTCATATATAACAATGGTATCATGAAATTAATATGTGGCGCAAAATTGTATGAAGAAGATATTAAGGCGATTGAGGAAAATAATTCGAATTATTATAAAGTAATTGAGGAGGCTTTGTTTAAAGAACTAAATTTTTTTGAAGACATTCTTATTAAAGAACACTTTAGGGCTTTAGGATGGATGGTTGCAAATAAAAAATTAGAAATAAAAATTGCAGTTATCTACGATGAAAATAAAAAGATATTAGATAATAAAAAAATTAGTGATTTAGGCATATTTCATCAAAAAGTAGGGGTATTAGAAGATAATTCTGGGAATAAGTTATCATTTAGTGGTTCAATAAATGAAACTGCGAAAGGATGGTTGGATAATGTAGAAGAATTTAAAGTTTTTCGTAGCTGGGTTGATGTTGAGATGGATTATCTTAAAGCAGATATTAATAAATTTAAAAAGTTTTGGAACAGTTCATCTGAAAGATTGATGATTTTTGACTTACCAATTGCCATAAGAGATAAATTAATTAGTATTGCTCCTAAAAAATACAGTGAATTAAATTTAGAGAAGCTATTAAAAAAATATTATATTAGTAAAAATAAAATTAAATTAAGGAAGTATCAAAAAGATGCAATACAAAATTGGCTAGATAATGGGAGGAAGGGCATATTTGAAATGGCTACAGGTACAGGGAAAACATTTACTGCATTGGGTTGTGTCAAAGAGATTTACAATGAGTATGATAATATAATAGTTATTATAAGCACCCCTCAAGGTCATTTAATTCATCAGTGGAAAGAGGAAATAGAAAAATTTGGTTTGGATTATGATGAATTAATTATAGCTGATAGTACAAATCATTCATGGAAAAAAAATCTGTTTAGTATATTAATTAAAATATATTTAGGTGATAAAGATAAAATAATAATTTTATCTACACATGATACACTTTGCTCTAAGGATTTTATTAAAATAATAGATGATAATAAAAAAAACACAAATATAATGTTAATTGGTGATGAGGTTCACGGAATAGGATCTAAAGAGAGAAAAAGAGGATTAATAGATGAATATGATATGAGATTAGGATTAAGCGCGACACCCAAAAGATGGTTTGACGACCAAGGCACTAAACTTCTTTACGATTATTTTAATGATATTGTTTTTGAGTTTAGCCTCAGTGATGCAATAAATACAATAAATCCTGATACTAATAAAACTTATCTTACCCCGTATAGATACATGCCTAAATTGACAAATTTGTCGGATGATGAATTATATGAATATGTGGATAAAACTAGATCTATTATCAATTTATATAATAGAACAAAAATAGAAAATGAAAAAGAAGAAGTATTAGAAAGATTACTGTTTAAGAGAGCTGATATTATTAAAAATGCTATTAATAAATATAATTTATTAGAAGATATTTTAAATAAGTTAAAATCAAATCTCAAATATACATTAATATATTGTAGTCCTCAACAAATAGATAGGGTTATGAAGATTATTAAAAAATATAAAATTACTGCTCACCGATTTACTATGGAAGAAGGAACAAAACCAGAAAAAAAATTTAACGGCCTTTCTGAAAGAGATTATATTTTAAAGCTATTTTCTGAGGGTAAGTATCAAGTTTTAGTTGCCATGAAATGCTTAGATGAGGGAGTGGACATACCACCTGCTAGAACAGCAATAATTATGGCTAGTAGTAGTAATCCAAGAGAGTATATTCAGAGAATAGGTAGAGTTATAAGAAGATACCCCGGTAAAGAAGAGGCTATTATTTATGATATGATTGTTGTGCCCTCTTACAAAAATACGTTTTTAGAGTTTGAAGAGATAGAAATGAGAATTTTAAACAAAGAACTAAAAAGATATGAAGAAATTGCAAAGATTGCTATCAATAATATTGAAGCATTAAAAATTATATATAATATTTAATAAATAAGGAAAGGTTATAAAAATGAGAAATACAAAAATTAGTAATAGGATCTTGAGAACAATTGAGGAATGCAGCAAGGATGATAAAGTAATTGCTAACTTTTTAAAAGAATTAATTATTGAAGAGACTTTTCATGATAAATATTGGCGTTGGAAGGATACATACATAAAAGAGCTGGAAAGACGTTTTAATGATTGGAGTAATAAAGATGAGAATAAATAAGATAAATATAACTAACTATCGACAATTTAGAAATTTTAAAATTAATTTCAATAAAAAAAACAACCTAGACCTTAACATAATTATTGGTAGAAATGGAACAGGGAAGACAAATCTTTTAAATGCAATTAATTGGTGCTTATACAATGATGAACCCCATTTATCAATACCTTCTCAACAGATGCCTTTATTGAATGTTAAATCAATCAAAGAACCATTAAATAAAGATGAAATATCAGCTATAGTTGAAATTTGGGTAGAAGATGAAGATAGAGTTTATATATTTAGGAGAAAGGCAAATTATAGAGATAATAGAAATGAATTGATTCCAACCCAGAAGACTAATATATTAGAAGTTGAGATACATAATATTAAGGATGATGGAAATACAGATATAAGGATTTTATCAGGAGAAGAATCTAAAGAATTTATTGAAAGATTTATACCTAAAAATATAAGAGATTTTTATTTTTTTGATGGTGAGAGATTAAATAAATATTTTGAAGAATCTATTGGACAAAATATTAGAAATGCTATTTTTATCATATCTCAAATAGATTTGTTGGAGAAAGTCGAAAATAAAATAGATTCATTCCTGAGAGAGCTTACTAAACAAGCTGGTAAATATAATGTAAAGATTGAAGAGAAACAAAACAATTTAAATGAAGTTAAAGATAATATTAAAAATACAGAAATTGAAATAGAAGATTCCAAAAAGAAAATATCAGAAGCAAAAGAAATTATAAGAAAATGTATAGATGAACTAAATAAATTTCCTGATGTCGAAAAGCTTGAAGAGGACAGAAATGAACTAAAAAAAGAATTAATCGTCGATAGAAAACATTTTAATGAAAAAATAAAAGAGAAAGAAGAATTATTATTTGAATACGGAATAATATTAATGTTGTTACCTGCTATTATTGAGTCTGTAAATATTATTGATTATAAAAGAGAAAAAAAAGAAATACCCCCAAATGTTAATAAAAATTTGCTCGAAGATATCATAAAAAATAATTTTTGCAGCGTTTGTAAAAGACCACTTAATGAAACTGCAAAAATAGAGGTTATTAATTTATTAAACGATATAAAATTATCTTCTGAAATTGGAAACCAGCTTCTCTTGATTGAGCACCCACTAAAGCAATTTAAAGATAAGGTTAATAATTTTAAGAAAAAAAGAGATAAAATTACAGAAGAAGTAGAGTATTTTAAGAATAATATTAATGAAAATGAGAAAAAAATTGCAAACATTGATAGTAAGCTAATAGGATATAATACTGAGAAAATCAAAAAATATGCTAATACCAGGAAAACATTTGAACAAACTCATGATTATAATTTAAAAGTTTTAGGTATTCTGACAAATAGAAAAGAAGAATATATAAAGAAAAAGAAATCCCTTGAATTTGAAATTAATGAGGAGCTTGGAAAAGCAGAGAAGTCGGAAAAAATAAGAAAAGGCATTGTTTTTTTTAATAAAGCTTTAAGTGTTATAACTGAAGCTAAAGAGAATATTATGAATAAAACTCGAGAAGAAATTGAGAATGAAACAAGAAATAATTTTTTTAGTTTTATATGGAAAAAAGAAACATTTAGAGATGTTGACATTGATGAAAACTACGCAGTTAACCTTATACATTCTCTTGGTTATGAATGCCTCGGTTCAACAGGAGCAGCAGAAAAACAATTACTTGCTTTATCTTTTACTTTAGCTATTCATAAAATATCAGGGTTTAGTGCACCAATTCTGATAGATACACCAGTTGGAAGAATATCAGATGAGAATAGGAAGAATTTTGGAAAAGTGTTTTCAGAAATTAGTGACAATAAACAGGTTGTATTATTATTTACTCCAGATGAATATTCAGAGAATATTAGCAGTATATTAAATAAAAAAGCTAGTAATATGTATGAAACGAAATTATCTGAAGATGAATTAGAGACAAAATTGGAGGTGCTATAATGAACAATACACCGGACCGTATCAATATAGAGAAAAGTGACCGAAATCTTTATGATGAAATAGAAATATTTAAAAACAAGAACAGGAAAGATCAATTTCTTCTAGCAATGTCCATAGGGTTTAAAAATAGAGCTAAACATCCAATAAAGTCTAGAGATGGATTTTTTTTATTTAAAGATATGAAGCTAGAAGATGAAGCATTAATAAAAGCTGTTGCAATAAAGGAGGAGGGTTCAGTAGAAGTTTTGTCTAATCTCGATAAAGTATTTAAAATTGTCGAAGAATATGCTCACGCAGGTATAAAAATATTACATGACATGGTAATGTCTACCCAATATGGTTCTTTCACTGATGTTTTCGAGAAAGAATTATTTGATATTTATAAAGAAATAAAAAATCAAATACCTTAAATAGAACTATGAAGAAGAAAATTTTACTAGTTGAACCTAATTTCCCAATCCCTAATAAAAGTAAAAACCATAAGAATTTTCTTCCAATTGGTTTATTAAAAATTGCAGCTTTCTTAAGAAAGAATAATACTGAAGTTATTCTTTTCAGAGGTATGCCACAATCATCGGAAGATATTAATAAATTATTAAAATTTAATCCCCAGGAGATTTGGATAACGTCTCTATTTACCTATTGGTCTAAATATGTGAAGGATGCCTCTATGTATTATAAAGAATTATTTAGAAAAGCTAAAATAGTAATTGGAGGCATATACGCCTCTCTTATGCCAGAGCATTGTAGAGAATATACTGGATGTGACGAAGTATACAAAGGAGTTTATGAGCAAGCTGAGAATTATTTTCCTGCTTATGATTTAGTAGATGTAGATTATCAAATAATTCATGCCTCAAGAGGTTGCATAAGAAGGTGTAAGTTTTGTGGAACTTATATAATAGAACCAAAATTTATACCAAAAAGAAGTATAAAAAGTGAAATTAAAAGTAATAAATTAATTTTTTATGATAATAATTTTTTAGCGAATGAATATATAGAAAATATATTAGATGAACTAGCTAATACTGTCTACAACGGAAGGTATGTTTACAGTGAATGTCAAAGTGGTTTTGATGGTAGAATTTTAACAAAAGATTTAGCCAAAAAAATAAAGAGGGCAAGATTTGTTAGTCCAAGAATTGCATGGGATAATTCTTTTAAATTATATAACAGTATAGAAAGACAAATAAACTATCTAGTAGATGCAGGATATAATCCAAAAGATATTTATATTTTTATGCTTTATAACTATGTAACACCATTTGAGATAATGGAAGAGAAAAGAAAAAAATGTTTTAGTTGGGGAGTTCAAATTGCTGACTGTAGATACAGGCCGCTAAACCAAGCATTTGATAATTATAATCCTTATATGAGGAAACAGACTAATAAGGATTATTTTATACATTCAAGATGGACTGATAGACAGGTAAGGCAGTTTAGAGAAAATGTAAGGAAACAAAATATATGTATTAGGCATGGATTCCCATTTTACTCTAAAGTCTTAGAACATAAAAAAATAGATAATGGGATAATAAAAAAAATAAAGAATTTAGCAAGCTTAAAAGAGAAAATTGAATTACTTGAAGAAAACAACATTGATTATTGGTTTCCTGAAGGTAATGGTAAGGTTACTATAAAAGCCAATACTATTGTTGAAGAATCTAATAACAAGCGTTGCATTTAATCATTGCTAATGAGCATAAATTAATAGTGCAAAAAATAATATAATCTCTAAGATAGAAGGAAGACTTTGAATAAAAAGCTAATGATAAAAGCAAAAGTAAGATCTATCTATTTTATGTATCTATTTTTCTAAAACATTTATTTTGATACAGTTTAGTTATAATTCTTTTTAGATATTTAAGATTTTTTAGCACAGATTACAATTCAGATTTTAACCTCTTATAAATAAAGGCTCCCTTTGATTAAATCTCGAATAAATTTATAAATATTAGGGACCTTGATCACTTTGATAGCTGATAAGGTTGGCTGGCCATATTGTGCGAGGTTCGAGCCAGGATTATTGAAAAAAATGAGGATATTTTTATACCTGAATTAAATTTAGA
>Ga0307434_1001931_pt1 | contig 10438 bp, 4 predicted proteins | sample SalMarWE160220MG_FD_202156 | JGI IMG/M metagenome (GOLD analysis project Ga0307434, IMG submission 202156) | Salt marsh sediment microbial communities from the Plum Island Ecosystem LTER, Massachusetts, United States - WE1603-220 | ecosystem: Environmental > Aquatic > Marine > Intertidal zone >...
CGAATCGGTATCGATCAGGGCAATGACGGGAATGTGCAGCTTCCGGGCCTCCAAGGCGGCGATGTGCTCGCGCCGGACATCCACAAGCACAACGGCCCCGGGCAACTTGCTCATGTTCCGGATCCCGCCCAGGTTCCGTTGGATCTTGCGCCGCTCGCGGGTCAGGGCTGCGATCATCTTCTTGGAGTACTGACCGGCCATGCCCTGAGCTTCGATCGCTTCGAGCTCTTCGAGCCTCGCCAGGCGCGAGCGGATCGTCCGGAAGTTGGTCAGGGTACCGCCCAACCATCGTTCCACGACAAAGGGCATACCGGTGCGTTGTGCGACCCCGGCCACGGCGCTGCGTGCCTGTCGTTTCGTACCGACGAAAAGAACGTCCAACCCCTTGGGAACGATACGACCGAGAAACTTCTTGGCGAGAATAAGTCCTTTGACGGTCTCGCGAATGTCGATGATGTGGATCAGATTCCTCTTGCCGAAGATGTAAGGTTCCATCTTGGGATTCCACCGGCTGGTTCGATGGCCGAAATGGATTCCCGCATCAATGAGCTTCCGTACGTAATCCGATGGCAAACGACACCTCTACGAGCGACGAGCTTGGCAAGCCCCCGACGAAGCGTCGCTGGACTTCGACGGGCGCGCGGACCTCCCGCGCATGTACACCCACACCCGCGCACACTTACACGGGCTCACCCGCTCGCCGGCAAAGAGCACGCCGGCCCGGGCGATACAGGAGACCTAGATCATAATGCAATTCAGCCTCGAGGGCCAGCCAAACGGCGAAACGACCACCGGGTACTTATTTGACCGGGAACGGAGAGACCATTATAGAATCTCGCCGTGTCCCAATCTGCCTCCCAGATGACTGACGGCATTTCGTCTGGGCCCGGCTCACCGCGGATCTTCATCTCGGCGGCTGAGCCGAGCGGCGATCAGCATGCCGCGGGCCTGATCCGGGAAATCCGCAGAATCTGCCCCGGATCGGCCTTTTTCGGCATCGCCGGCCCGGACATGCAGTCGGCGGGCTGTCAGCCGATCGACGACCTGACAGGCCGATCCGCCATGCTCCTGGGGGCAATCAGGTTGGCGGGCCGGGCGCACCGGCTTCTCAGACTGGTCAAACGGCGGCTCAGAGCGGAACGGGCCGATCTCGCGATCCTCGTGGATTCGCCGGCCCTGCACCTGCCGCTGGCCAAACAGGCCAGGGCTGCCAACTGCCCGGTCCTGTACTACATCGCGCCGCAACTGTGGGCGTGGGCACCGTGGCGGATCAGACGGGTGCGTCGCCGGGTGGATCGGCTGGCGGTGATCCTGCCGTTCGAGGAATCGTACTTCCGGGAGCGGGGTGTTGACGCCCGGTTTGTCGGCCACCCGCTGATCGAGCGACTCCAGGCTGCCGCCCGCTCGCTGGAGGTAATCCAGGCGTTCAAGGACTCGGGCGGGCCGATCGTCGCGTGCCTGCCGGGCTCTCGCGACCACGTGATCCGGGAGGTCCTGCCGGGGCAGGTGGAGGTCGCCCGCGCGATCACGGATCGCTACGGCGACGCACTGTTTCTATTCGCGGCCGCCAATGAGCGCGCCGCCGCCACCATTCGTGCGTCGCTGGTCAGCCAATCGCTGGCTCATCGAGTGGAGGTGGGTCGGAACGCCGAGATCCTTGAGGCCGCGGACCTGGCCCTCTGTGCCTCAGGAACCGCCACGCTCGAGGTGGCCTATCATCGCACGGCGATGGTCGTCATGTACAACGGGTCGAAGTGGGGTTACCGGCTCGTGGGGCGCTGGTTGATCCGCACACCCCATCTGTCACTGGTCAACATTCTGGCCGGCCGACGGATCGTGCCGGAGTTCATGCCGTACTACACGTCCACTGAACCGATCGCCGCCCAAGCCCTCGACTTGCTCGCCCACGAGGACCGCCGGGCCGCTATGAGGGCGGACCTGGATGCCGTCATCCGGTCGCTGGGATCGAGCAGCGCCGCCCGGGAAACCGCGCAGATGGCGATGGAAATGATCGGCAAAGATGCTTGAATCCTCGGATGGACACGGCGAGTTGACCGCTGACAGCGTCCTTCATCGCTGATCACTCATCATTCCAGGCGACGGAGCCACCGGCCGGGCAAGACCTGGCTCGCCCACCGCCGGCAGTATCGCCATGCCGACGCCTGATGGAGTATAATCATATGTGCGGGTGGGCGCACCGGAACCCGTCGGGGCCCGCGTCACCGCGAACATGAAGGTAAGAAACGATGCCGACTTACGAATATCGGGCCAAGGACGCCGGCAAGGCCTGCGACTACTGCCGGCAGCGGTTTGAAGTCCGGCAGTGCATGAGCGATGAGCCGCTGGAGGTGTGTCCGCAGTGCGGCAAGCCGGTCGAGCGGATCATCTCGCTGTGCTCGGTGTCCACGAGCCAGTCGGTCAAGAGCATGCTGAGCGACAAGAACCTGAAGGAGAAGGGTTTCACGAAGCTGGTCAATGAGGGCGAGGGCAGGTTTCGGAAAACGACTTGAAATCCCCCAACAGCAAAGCACGATACCTTGTGGCCCGGGCAAGAACAGACCAGGTCCGGGAGATGGCGCATGTTGATACGGGGACATCCTGCTTTCTTGTACGTTTCGGCAGCCCGCCTCACCATCCGTCTGGCTTGCAAGTCGATCGACGTGCGCCACCCCCGCAAAAAGTAGAATATCCCTTTTTTTACCTGCGTCATTCGGGCCTGGTCGCGCCGGGCTGGCTCGCCAACGCGGCATTCAGGCCACTGCGGGCCATTGCGTGGTCCGGATCGATCGCCAGTGCGGCGCGGTATGCACGGGACGCTTCTTCGACCCGGCCCCGATGCCTCAACAGGTCACCCAGCTTGCAGTGCACCTCGGCGGAGTCCGGCTTGAATTGGAGCGTTTTTTCGAGGTGAGTGATGGCCTCATCGACCCGGTCCTGTACGGCCAGGGCCCGGGCTAGGTTGAAATGGGCCTCGGGGGAATCGGGCTTGAGCTCGAGCGTCTTGGTGAAGTGAAGGATGGCCCCGGGGAATTGCCGTTTTGCCGCCAGGGCGCAGCCCAGGTTGAAGTGGACCTCGGGCGAGTCGGGCCTGAGCCGCAGGGACGCCTTGAAATGCGTGATGGCCCTATCGAGTTTCCCCCGGGCGGCCAGGGCAAGCCCCAGGTTGAAGTGCGCTTCGGGGGAGTGGGGCATGGAATGCAGCGATGCCTCGAAGTGGGCGGCGGCCTTGTCAAACTCGCCCCGGGCGGCCAGGACGATGCCCAGGTTGTTGTGCGCCTCGGTGGAGTCGGGCCTGAGCTGCAGCGCTTTTTCGAAATGAGTGACGGCCTCATCGAGCTGGCGCTTTTCGGTGAGGGCCAGGCCCAGGTTGATGTGTGCCTTGGCTGAGTCGGGGTCGAGCCGGATCGCCTCCCGGCAGTGTTCGACGGCCTCCTCGATTCGACCGTGTTCGAGCAGGTCGTAGCCGAGCAGGTTATGGGCCCAGGAGGTCTTCGGAGCGATGGCCAGGATGTGCCGGCAGAAGCTGCCGGTATCCTGCCAGTGGGCCAGATAGCGATGGGTCGCCCGGGCCTGCGCCGCGGCCAGGATCACCACGAGCAACAAGGCGGCCGTTTCGCGGACGGGGGGGCAGGGCCTGAGAGACGGGTGACTCCAGAACCAGTGGAGGCCCCACGCCAGGATCAGCAGCAGCCCGATCGAAGGCAGATACGCGTACTTGTCGGCCGCGACCCCAAACGCATATCCGACGTTCATCAGGGTCGGCGAGAGGGCGACGAAGAAAAAGAGCCAACCTGTCAGCAAGGCCCGCGTCCAGCGCAAGGAAACGAGCAGGGCCGGGACGAGCAACCCGATCGCGATGACGCCGGCCAGCACCATCGGGTGTGACAAGGAAATCGGCTCCGGGAACGGATAGACCGACGACAGGGGCGTTGGCCAAATCATCTTGAGCGGGTAGAAGACGACGTTGTGGCACGCGATCAGGGCGGTTTGCGCAAAGGACAGTTCCTGGTAGTCCGTGAGCTGCATGTGCCCCTGCGAGATGACGGTGACGACGACGAACACGCCGGCGATTGCCAGCAGCGGCACCTTCTCAAGGATGGCACGTCGATCCAGCCGCCGCAGGGGCCAGTAGTCGAGCAGCAGCACCAGGGCCGGCATCGGGGTGACCGTGGGCTTGGACATGAGGGCGAGGATGAACGTCACCAGGCAGGCGGCATACAACTTCCAGCTTGTCCGGCGGCCCAGGGCGTAGGTCACGTACAGGGTCAGGCATCCCAGCCCGAAGAAGGTTGCCAGCGTGGTCTTGCGCTCCCCGAGCCAGGCGATCGTCTCCACGGTCATGGGGTGGGTCCCAAAGACCAGGCCAATGAGGGCGGCGACCCACGGCTCACCGAACAGCAGGTACATGAGCACAACCACCAGAGCGGTGTTGGCGACGTGCAGGGCAAGGCTGGTCCGGTGGTAGGGCCTGAGGTAATCGGGCCGACCGCCCATGGCGGAATCCAGCATCAGGGAGATCATGGCCAGGGGTTGATAGTAGCCGCGGACGGTTGAGGGATTCGTGACCTCGCTGAGGAAGCGGCCCGTATTGGCCCACGAGGGATTCTGGACGCGGTGGTTCTGGGTGACGTAGTCGCCGTCGTTCATCGACAGGGCGCGGGCGGTGAGGACGGGTCGATGGGTCAGGTAAACGGCAGCGGTGACGAGGACCAGTAAGACGCCCAACAGAGCGGTGGGCGGGCGAGGTGGTGTGGGCGGCGGGCGGCCGTTCGGCGCGGGCGGTGCCTTCGAATCTGATGTTGTTGTCTTTGGAGGGGCGGCGCGTCTTCGTCGGGCCCGGCTCATGCACAACAAGCTAACGGAGAATGCCCGGGCCGCCTATCCCGGGTTGTTCGCGACCGGAGAATGACTTTGCGCCTCAGTCCGCACAGTCCGGGTCCCCCGGCACGTCCGGCCCACTGATGCAGCGCTGGAAGAGGCCGAAGTCGGATTGATCAACGTCATCGTCTTCATCCAGCTTTGCATCCCCGCAATTGAGATCGTTCTGAGGAATCGCCGGTCCTGAACCGCACGCCTCGAATACCGGGAGGTCATCGGCGTCCACGTCGCAATCGTCGTCGAAGTCGCCGGGGATATCGGCGGGGGCCGGCGTCTGAAACTCGCAGACTCCCATGTCCGCCACGCAGCCCCGGACGCGCGGGTTGCCGTCGAGGTCAAACGGGGTCGGCTCGTTCGTATCGCCGTCACCATCGAGGTCGCACGTGTCCTGGGGCAGCATTGAGTTACGCCCCGCGTTGACACAGGGCGACGCGCCGCCGAGGTGATCGTCATGAATCGCATAACTCGCCCCGCTGGCCACCCATGAGGCGCCGGCGTCAACCGTCTCCGAATCGGCCAGGATCGTGATGGTGCTTGCGGTGTTGGCGACGATCAGGAACTGGAGCGACCGGGTTGTATCGGGGTTTACCCGCTTGTCCACCAGTTCGCCCTGGGCCCACGCCGCTGCGTCATCGGTGAAGGTGACTTCATAGGTGGCGGGGTCGTAGGCACCGTCACTGGTCCACGAGCCGGTCGATCCGTCCGCGAACAGCGGGTCGGCGTCGATGTTGCCGACGCCCGGCCAACCGCCCTGCACGTCACTGTAGCTAAGTTCCGGCGAGGCCGACGCCGCGTAGACCTGATCCGGCGAATTGTCCCACAGGATGCCGTTCGTGAACGCCGGGCTGGCGTCCTCGCAGTGGATCCCGCCGCCGGAGCCGGCTGAGTTCCCGCTGGTCGTGCAGTTCGTGAAGGTCGGACTGCCGTTGTAGCACCGTATCCCGCCGCCGGTGGTGGCGGCGGCGTTGCCGGTGATCGCGCAGTTCGTGATCGCCGGGCTGTTGGTGCTGCAGTAAATTCCGCCGCCGGAGCCGTCGGTGGAGTTCCCGGTGATGCGGCAGTTGGTGATGGTCGGGCTGTGCAGGTAGCAGTAGATCCCGCCGGCCCCCCGGGCGAAGTTCCCGCTTATGCGGCAGTTGGTGACGGTCGCGGTGCTGCGGTTGCAGTAGATCCCGCCGGCGGTGTTGCCCCGGTTCCCGCTGATCGTGCAGTTGGTGATAAGGGGGCTGCTTTCGTAACAGCGGACCCCTCCGCCGCTGACGGCTACGTTCCCGCGGAAGGAGCAGTCCGTGATGGTCGGGTTGCTGTCGTTCCAGCAGGAAATCCCGCCGCCCCCGCCGCCGACTGAGTTACCGCTGACGCGGCAATTCATGATGGTGGGGCTGGCGCCGTCGCAGGAGATCCCGCCGCCGAAGTCTGCGGTGCTCCCGGTCAGGTGGCAGTCGGTGATGGTCGGGCTGCTGCCCTCACAGGAGATCCCGCCGCCGTTGTCGGCGGACCCGTTGGTGATCGTAAAGCCCTCGACCACCGACGCCGGTCCTTCGCCGGAGTGGAAGTGGAATCCCCGGCCAGCGCCCTGGCAGTCGATGATGGTAGTGGCCGGCCCGCCGGTGCTCCGCACGGTGATGGCCTTGCCGGCGAAGTCCAGATCGCGGTTGTCCGGGCCGGTGTACGTTCCCGGGCACACGAGGACCTCATCGCGGTCAACCGCAGCGTCGATACCGGCCTGGATGGTGGAATGGTCTCCGCTGCCGTCCCAGCAGACGGTGATCGTGTCACCGGGGGTGCAGGGCCGATCGAGCTCGTAGACGTAGGCCGAGCCGGAGTGGTGCCCCCCGTCACTGTCGTACGGTGACCCGACCAGGGCCAGGCCGCTGCTGATGGAAACCGCCTGGCCGAACTGGTCGCCCCCGGCGGCATCGGAGGGGATGATCTTGACCTTCTCGGTCCAGTTTGTGCCGTCGCGCTGGAACACATAGGCTGAGCCCGAGTTGCCGCCGGCGTCGTCATCTCCGAAGGCCCCGATGACGGCGCAATCGCCGCTGATGGAGACCGAATGCCCGAACAGGTCATCGGCGGCGGCATCGGAGGCGATGAGCTTGGCCTCGGCGATCCAGCTCGTGCCGTTGCGTCTGAACACATAGGCCGATCCCGAGAAGCCTCCCGCGTCATCGTCCCACGGTGCTCCAACGACGGCGTGGTCGCCACTGATGCAGACGGCCAGCCCGAAGCCGTCGGTTGCAGCGGCATCGGGTGCGGTGAGCTTGGCCTCTTCGATCCAGCTTGCGCCGTCGCGTCTGAACACGTAGGCTGAGCCCGAATCGAGCGCGTGGTCGTCGTCGCCGTAGGCCCCGATCAGCACGAGATCCCCGTCAATGCTGACCGAGTACCCGAAGTAATCGGTGGGGGCGGCATCTGATGCGGTCAACTTGGCGTCCTGGGTCCAACCGGCTCCGCTGCGTTTGAAAAGGTAGGCCGATCCTGACATGCTGCCGTCGTCGTCGTCCGCGTACGCCCCTATGAGTGCGTTGTCCCCGCTGATGGCGACCGAGTACCCGAAGTAATCCTCCGCCGCGGCATCGGGTGCGGTTAGCTTATTGTCTTGGGTCCAGCCGGTTCCATTGCGTTTGAACACGTAGGCCGAGCCGGATTTGTCTCCATCGTCATCGTCGTACGGCGCTCCGACGAGGGCGAGGTCCCCGCTGATACCGACCACATGTCCGAAATGGTCACCCGCTGCCCCGTCGGAAGCGGTGAGCTTGGCTTCGGCGATCCAGTTGATCCCCTCGCGTTTGGACACGTAGGCTGAGCCCGAATTGGCTCCCGCCTCGTCGTCGAAGTGGGCACCGCTGATGGCGTAAGTCCCACTGATGCAGACGGTTCGCCCGAACTCGTCGCTGGCGGCCGGATCGGAGGCGGTGAGCTTGACCTCGACCGGGCCGGCCACGCAGAGGATGCGGAACCCGAACGACGTGTCGGGCAGGTTCACTCTGCCGTACAGGTAACATGAGGAGGTAGCCTGCCGCTGGGGCGTGCTGACCCACGAGCCGCCGTAGATGGCGCGGTTCTCGGGCGAGACACCGTAATCGTTGCCCCACTCCCAGACGTTGCCACTCATGCCGTAGAACCCGTAGCGGTTGTTCGTGTCATTGGTGGGGAACGTTCCGCCGTGATCGGTCCCGTCGTAGTAATCCACCGGCGTCGTGCCGTCGTCGTAGGGATCGCCGCTGAGTCGCCAGTTGGCGTCGGCGGGCGTGTTGGTCTCGCGCCCGAAGGCGTACATCCAGTGATGAGGCATCGCCTGCCAGCCGCCGGCGTTGGTCCTGATGGTATCGGGCGCGTTCGGGTCGTAAGCCGCGGCTTTGAGCCACTCGTTGAAATCGTCGGGGTAGGGGCGATTGTTGGGGGCCCCCATGCCGGCATCGTCCATCGGGAGCCGATATCCCCGATGACGTCGCACCAGCTCGGCTCGCTCATCGTCGTTGAGATCCCGGCCGGCGGACACCCGGTCGTTGTGGGCCGGCTCCTTGCCCCACCAGTTTTCCGTGCTGATCGTCACGGAGTGCCAGTCGCCGATGTCGGGACCTTCGCTGTAGCAGCAGTGCTCCTCGCCGAGCCCTTGATCAACAGTCAGCCAGTTGCAGAACTTCAGCGCCCCCATCCAGGAGAGGTATCGGGCGGGGTGTCCGTCCAGGCCGGGCTTGACTCCGTACCGGCTGCCGACGGGTTCACCCGGGTCGTAGGTGATGTCGAAATCGGGGCTGGTGCTGCAAACCCAGGTGAGCCTTTCCAGGGTGCTCAGGCTGGGGTCCATGCAGACGATGCCGCTCGAAGCGAAGTGCATGTTGCTCGATCGGCGGGTGGGCGAGCCGCTGTTGGCGTCGAGCTCGGCATCATTGAGGAAATCGACCAGTTGCCGGTTGGTGATCTCGTATTTGCCCGCGTGGTAGGTGTAGGCGGGCCCGCCGGGCTGGCCGCCCCCGGGTACGGGAATCATGTATTCGGCCACGGTGAGCCCGGTGCCGTTGACGTCGGGGTTGAACACGCCCGCCAGTGCCGGTGCCGCTGACATTGCGCCCAAGGTGAACAGCATGAGAAGGGCAGATCGGCGCACACTTCCACCTCCCAATGGCAATAAACGCCGATCAATTATAGCATTCAGCGGCCAGCGTTCCCAGGGCCGTTTCGCAGACCCTATAACCAGAGTCACTGCGACAAGGGATGAACGAGAAGGACAGTGCCCCATCCAAGCCCGGATTCCCCAAACGGCAAACCCCAAGGCGGGCCGCCTTTTCATGGTCCGCGGCCAAAGAGGAACCTTGTGGAAGAACATGCGCGCAAAGTGCGCTCACGTCTCGCCGCAAGGTTTTATTGTCCTGTCAATCGACGGCGGAGCGAGTTGAGTTCGTCATTGAGGGCGTGGGGGAGACGGTCCTCGAACCTCTTGAAGAACTCGGCGATGCTATCGGCCTCCTTGAGCCAGTCGTCGCTGTCCACGCGCAACAGCTCCTCCACCACTTCCGGTGGCAGGTCCAATCCCGTCAGGTCGAGGCTTTCGATAGTGGGGACATATCCGATGGGGGTGGCGTCAGCATCGGCTTCGCCTTCGCCCCGGCACCGGTCGAGGATCCATTCCAGCACGCGGAGGTTCTCGCCGTACCCCGGCCAGAGGAACTCGCCGTCCTCGTCGGTGCGGAACCAGTTGACGTGGAAGATCTTGGGGGGCCTGGTCATCTGCGAGCCCATCTGGAGCCAGTGGCGGAAGTAGTCGGCCATGTTGTAGCCGCAGAACGGGAGCATCGCCATCGGGTCACGGCGGACCTCGCCGAGCTTGCCGTACTGGGCGGCCGTCCGCTCTGAGGCCATCGTTGCACCCATGAACACACCGTGCTGCCAACTGTACGCCTGATAGACCAGGGGGGCCAGGTGGGCACGCCGGCCGCCGAAGATGACCGCCGATATCGGCACGCCGTGGTGGTGCTCGATCCTGAAGCTGTGTGACGGACACTGGGCGACCGGGGCGGTGAACCGGGCATTGGGATGGGCACCGGGAACCGGTTTGCCGTTCTCGTCTACCAGGTCCGGGGTCCAGGGCTCGCCTTTCCAGTCGGTCCCCCTGGCCGGGGCATCTCCGTCACCCCCTTCCCACCAGACCGTCTTGCCCTCGCGAAGCAGCACGTTGGTGAAGATGGTGTTGCGGCGGATGGTGGCGATGGCGTTGGCGTTGGTTTTGGAGTTGGTGCCGGGCGCGACGCCGAAGAACCCCGTCTCGGGATTGACCCCCCACAGCGCGCCGTCGGTATCGATCCGCATCCAGGAGATGTCATCGCCAACGGTCCAGATTCGATATCCCTTTCGGGTCATGCCTTCCGGGGGCACGAGCATCGCGAGGTTGGTCTTGCCGCACGCGCTGGGAAAGGCCGCGGCCAGGTATTCGATGAGGCCTGAGGGATGCTCGACGCCCAGGATCAGCATGTGCTCGGCCAGCCAGCCTTCCTGCTGAGCCTGCCAACTGGCGATTCGCAGGGCCATGCACTTCTTGCTCAAGAGCACGTTACCC
>Ga0307434_1001932_pt1 | contig 10432 bp, 7 predicted proteins | sample SalMarWE160220MG_FD_202156 | JGI IMG/M metagenome (GOLD analysis project Ga0307434, IMG submission 202156) | Salt marsh sediment microbial communities from the Plum Island Ecosystem LTER, Massachusetts, United States - WE1603-220 | ecosystem: Environmental > Aquatic > Marine > Intertidal zone >...
ATAATCAGGTTGACCGGTTCGCTGAGCACGACAATATCTTCCCGACCCGGAGGGAAACCGCGTCCCGAGGCTAATGGCAACAGCAGAATGACGACCAGGTAGAATCCCACCAGGGCGGCGTACCCCCCGAGGGCCGCCCCCAGTTTGGTGATGTTCCACGTGAGCTGCGGTGGTTGTTCATTGCCTGCGGTTGTCGCCCGAATCGAGTCGATCAGGGCGTAATAACCGACCGAGCCGAAGTAAACCCCCTCGGCCACAAACATCACGGTGAGGAAAACCCCCACCCAGCCTAGATCGGGCTGCTCCTTGGCTGCGACCGGATTGAGAGCGGAGGCCGACAGGAACGCCAACACCCCCGAGACCGGTAGCGCAATGATCGCCAGGGCAATACCCATGCCGAGCAGAATCGACGAAATCGCAGGCACCGGATAGAGGGCGGCGCTGGTGAATCCGGTGTAGAAGCTCACCTCGGTCTTGATCCGATTCTTCATCGAATCCATGTACTTGGCTTTTTTGCCCCTGTCGGCTTCCAGCCCGGGAATCCCCGCGCCGCAATGCCGGCACATGACCTCCGTATACGGGTCGGCGACCCTGACCTTCTGCCCGCAGTGCGGACATGAGCGGATCAAGGGGTCCGTGGCGGCCGGTGCGGGCTCGGCGGCGGCCTGAGCTTCCTTGAGCGTCATGGGTTTGGCCCTGCGCTCATGGACCACTGCCTCGCCCGCTGACTCGATCGAGTCCAGCGTGCCCAGGTCGAAGCCCAGGCCGTCATCGGGTGAAGAGGATCCGTCCTCTGGAAGCGGAACCGGCCGTTTGCAGCCCGGGCATTTGGCCTTTCTGCCCGCCCACTCGTCGGGGGCTCGCAGCACCTTACCGCAGTTGGGACACCTGACTTTCATTGTGACACCCACCCGTCCGTGCAGACCGCGAGCATTATCTCGCGTGGGCCTGCACGGTCAAGCGGGCAGATCGAGCCGGTCCCGGGAGGCCAAAAGGCAACGTTCTAATCATTGCCGGGGACGGCGTACTTCGACCGACTCGGACGCCGGAGGGAGCGTGAGGTGATTTGCCGAAACGTACAGAAAAGTGGAATGTTCCCTTTTTCGGCTTCTCTAAGCCTGCATGAACTCTTCCTCGGCGGCGCCGAGGCCGGCCTGCAGCTTGGCAAGTGCTCTGCGCTCGATCTGGCGGACCCGCTCCTTGGTGACGCCGAAGCTCCGGCCGATCTGGTCCAGGGTCGTCGGCCCGGTGCCGCTGGCCAGCCCGTAGTGCCGGACCACGACCTCGCGCTCCCGCGCGTTCAGGAGGGCCAATCCCTTGGCGACCAGATGTCGGGCACCCTCGACGATGGAATCCCGGGCGCCGTCGTCTGGGGCCGGTGCCGCCGCCAGCGCCTCCTCCGAGCCGGTGACCAGCCGCGCCGACTCGTACATCTGCTCGGGTATCGTCCTCGCGTAGTTCCGCATGATCGCCCACGAGGCGTACGTGCTGAACTTGAACCCGCGGGCGTAATCGAACTTCTCCACCGCCCGCATCAGGGCCAGATTCCCGTCGCTGACGATCTCGAAAAAGCAGGGAGATCGGCCAACGTGACGACGGGCAATACTGACGACCAGCCGGAGGTTAGCCCGGAGGATCTCGTTCTTGACGCGGTCGGCCTGGGCCAGCAATGCCTCGAACTCATCCAGATCCTCGTCGCGGACGTTCACCACGTCGATCCGCTGGCGAAGCCGTTCCGCCTTGAACTTCAGGTAGTTGTACCGGCGGAACATGAAGCGTTCCTGCTCGGGCGTAAACAGAGGCTGCCGGTAAAGGTCCTGAAGGTAGGGTGGCAGATCCTTCGGGGGGCACACCCGTTTGCGGCGCGCGACCTCGGGATCACTCCCCGGGGCCAGAATCGTTTCGTCGGCGGCCGGTGACTCGAACTCCGAGTTGTAGACGCATTGAATCTCGCGGGCTTTCAGGTGCCGGGCGCGGACCTCGCGAACGATCTGCTCGACCGCCTGGACCGATCGCCCGAAAGCCTTGGCGACCGCCGCCGGCGACTTGCCCGAGGCGACCGCGTCGTAGACGACCTGGAGCTCGGGATTGACGACCGGCCGATCGTCCTGGCCGAACAACGCTTCCCGGGGATGGCTCTGATCGTATCGCCGGAGCGTATAGCGGACCGTTTCCACCGCCCGGTGGACCTGGGCGGCAACGAGCTGCGACAACTCGTGCAGGCGCATCCGGTGCTCGGCCAGAGTCTTCCGGGCAAGATCGATGATCTGTTGCCTCTCGGCGGTGGTCAGTTGCTTGAAAGCGGCGCCCCGCCTGACCAGCTCGTGGTTGGCCGCTACGAATCGGCGAACGCTCCGCTCGAGAAATGCCATCCGCACCGTGCCGTCCGGATAGCGCAGCTTACGCCCGGGGAGGCCCCGTCGCCGCCAGCGACAGATCGTCTTGCTCGAGACGCTCAAGCGACGTGCCAGTTCTTCCGTCGTCCAGCAGGGCTTCATCACGCCGGCCGGCAGGACCGGGACCTCACTGAGGTCCTCAACCATTTGCACGAGGTCCTCGATCAGCGTTTTTCCCAGCATGGCCCTCTGGGACACGCTCCCCTTCGGTTGATAACCGGTGATGCGGTGGCAGACGAAGTCGTAGGGGTAGCTCTTGTCCGGCTCGATCAGGTCGACGAGATGCTCGATCGCATCCAGTTGCTTGAGGCGCAGGCGTACTGGCGACAGCTTGAGCTGATGCCTCAACTCCGCCACGGGTGAGTGGTGATACTTGGCCACGGTGGGACTCCTGGGGCCGATAATCGGATACGCCCCACGCTGCCGTCACTCGGCTTACCGCACCCCGTCGGCGAGGGTGCCGGCAGCGAATAGACCCTGTACTATGGATCGAATGCGGTCGCTAATAATCCACTGCAAGCGCGACCGCCCATCGTTGACGAATCACGCCGAGGGGGATGAATTCAGGGAATGATAAGCTCGGCCGCGACCGTCTGTATTATTCCTCCAATATATTATCGTCACCCGGGGGCAAAAGGTCAATCCCGCCAACCGGTTACTGCTGGTTATTGGGTTGGGCAGAGTGGTAGATCGGCCCGCGCCTTTGCGTCCCCGGGGACGTCCGAGTGCGTGTAAGCAACTGTCATTGCTGATCTTACGGCTCAGGCCGTTGCCGCGGGTGCCGCTTCAGCCGGCGGCTGTCATGGGCCGGCTGTGACGGGCCGATTCGTGGGCTCTCCGTCCTGGGGCTAGGCGATGAGGAACAGCACGAACAGCACGGCGAAGACGGCGACAATCGGATGGATTTGCCGCACCCGGCCGCGGACGAGCTTGAGCAGGACGTACGAAACGAACCCCCAGGCGATCCCGTGGGAGATGCTGAGAGCGAACTGCATTACCACGATGGTCAGGAAGGCGGGCAGGGCTTCGGTCATGTCGTCCCATTTGATCCGGCTGATCACCGGCAGCATATAGCAGCCGATGATGATCAGCACCGGCGCGATCACCGGGTGGCAGAAGACCACCGCATCAGGATCGGCGGGGACAATCGCGCCGAGCGAGTGGGCGCTGACCACCACCGTGCCGCCGACCATCTGGACGATCGGATAGAAGAACAGTGAAGCGGCCAGGAGCACGCCGGTTACCACCGGAGCCAGCCCCGTTCGGGCCCCGGCGGATATGCCGGCCGCCGACTCGATGTAACTCGTGATGGTGCTCGTCCCCATGAGGGTGCCGGCCACCGTGCCCACGCCGTCGCTGAGCAAGGCCTGCCTGGCCCGGGGAATGGTGCCGTCCTTGACCAGGCCGGCCCGTTCAGCGACTCCGACCAGCGTGCCGACCGTGTCGAAGATGTCCAGGATGAGGAAGATGAAGATGATCGTGATCCACCTGGTCCAGGGGTTGTCGGCGAACAGGGTCTTGAAGCCGGCAAAGACACCGAACACCGTCCCGTGGGTGTCCGGCACGCCGCTGACGAGCGTGCCCTTCCAGGTCACGAGGGCGTAGCCCCAACTGTCGGCACCGAAGTGCGAGGCGATCAAACCCGCGGCCGCCGTGAGCAGCACACCGTAGAGCAGCGAGCCGCGGACGTTGTAGGCGAGCATGATCCCGGTGACGGCCAGGCCGAAGAGCGTGAGCAGTGCCACCGGGCTGCCAAGCTTGCCGAGCCGGACGTAGACGGCCGGGTCGTTGACGATGAGCCCGCCCCACTGCAGCCCGCTGAAGGCAATGAGCAGCCCGATGCCGGCCGCGATCGCGTACTTGAGCGAGTCGGGGATGCCGCGGATCAGCGACTCCTGCAGCCCGCCTGCCGCCAGGGCGACGAACACCGCCCCGGCGATCATGTTGGCCGCCAGAGCCTCCTGCCACGACCAGGCCATGGCCAGCGAGCCGCACACGGTGAAGGCAAAGAAGAAGTTATGCCCCATCGCCGGGGCCAGGGCGATGGGCAGGTTGGACCACAGCCCCATCAGGATGCACGCAAACGCGCTGCACACGCATGTTGCAACGAACACGCCGCCGTGGTCCATCGGCTGGGCCATGCGCCCGTCGCTCAAGACCGCCGGCTGCACGACCACGATGTACGAGAGCGCCATGAACGTCGCCACGCCGCCTATGATCTCGCGGCCGACGGTGGTCTCGTGCCGGCGGAGGTGAAACATCTTATCGAGCACTGGACAGCTCCCTCTTGGCTGATGTTCCACGCCTAAGGCGGACCGTCTTTTCATGGTCCGCAACCAAGGAGGACCCTTGTGGAAGAACGTGCTCGCAAAGGGCGCTCATGTCTCGCCGTAAGGTTTCAAACGGACGGGATCATGCCGAGCATGAACACCATCGTGAACACGCCGACGGTCTCGACGATGCCCATGGCGATAATGAGGAAGGCGAAACCCTTGCCCTCGCCCTCGCTGAGGGCACGTATACCCGCCACGCCGATCTTCCCCTGCATCCAGGCAGAGAACATTTCGCCTATGCCGGTCGCCAGGCCGATGCCGAGCAGCAAACCTGCGTTGGCAACGCTCACCTCGGGGTTGTCGATAACTGAACGCATGTTGTTCATGACGATCATTGCGTAGAGGGTCTGGCTGATGGGCATGCCCACAAGAATGATGTAGGTGAAGCTGAGGTTGCGTCCGGCCTTCGCCTCCTTGGCCCAGGCCCCGGCCGCTGCCTGGCCCGCTATGCCGATGGCAACCGCGCTACCCAGGGCCGCCAGTCCCAACATCAGTACGTCACCCATCTGGCCGAGGAAACGCCAGAATGTATCGGTAACCGCCAGCATGCCCGCCATTCCCATAGTCGAAAGGCTGTCCGATGCCATACCTGCGATCATCTTCGGTGCTCCTAGGTCGTTTGTTTAAGGAAGGGATGGTAAGAATACCCGGTCCATTGCATCCCAAGGTTATTGGAGAATTCCAACATGTTCAAGCGCACGCCGTGCGCGAACAGGGCTATCAGTGCGAGCCCGAGGTTCAGGCCGTGCCCGAGCAACAGCACCACCACCATCAGCGGCCAGGAGCCCGTGCCCAGCGCCAATTCGTTGAAGTTGGCTGCCAATACGCTGCTGGCCAGACCGACCGCCATCAGGCGAACGTAACTGATGACGTCCGAGAACGCTGAGAGCAACGAGAGAGGGAAGTCGGCGATTCCCAGGCCGAGCGTCTTGGCGATGTTCCGACTGGGACGCGCGAACAGTATCGCCATAACGGCACCTGCGATCAGGAAGTACGGCCAAGGGGTATCCCAGCCCACGGGCGATTTCAGCACGAAGAACAGGACCACGCCAAGCATACCCCAGATGAAGGTAGCCCAGCCCACCCTGTTGAGGAAGCGCAGGTCGGGGTACAACCACGCCGCCTGCCAGATCTGGGCCAGGCTCAGATGGATCGCCCCGAGCCCGAAGCTGAGCTTCATCAGCAGCGATCGGGACTGCTGCGACAGGTTGACGGGAACCGGCGGCGTATACAGCGTGCAGCCGAAAAAGCTACCGCAAAGAAAACCCGAGACACCGCGCCGACGACCATCACAAGCTGGGTGAACTCGCGCCCCAGCACCTTGGACGCCTTCTTGTACAGCAGCAACGGCGTCAGAAACAGCACCACGCCGTATCCGCCGTCACTTATCAGCATGGCGGCGAAGATCGGCAGGGCGATCATGAACGGTGCCGATACATCGAACTCGCGATAGCCGACAACGGTCCCCAGTATCTTGAAGAGCCCTTCGATGGGCCTTGTCCAGTATGGAGAGCGGATCAACGTGGGCGGGGCTTCGTCGGGGGCGGGGTCAAGTGTCTGCACGGCTGCTTCGATGCCGGCATCAGCGATGGCGGTCGCCAGCGACCCGCTCTTCTCTGCCGGCACCCAGCCTTGGATGGCGAAAAAATGCTCGCTGCCCAGGGCGCCGCGCATGGCGACGGTGTATTCGGCCTGTTGCCGCAGTCCGCTAAGCTCGGCCCTCATCTTGCCTGTCAGATGGGCCAGCCCGGCCAGACGGCGGGCGTCCCGTTTCATTTCGGCATCGATCTCGGCTGCCTCGGCCCGGATGGAAGGCGCATCCCGCCGGGGCAGAGGGAGTCTGTCCGCCCGGTCGGGCAACCGGGGCTCGCCCCTGCGATCGATCACCGCAACCAGAGAACGCTTGCCGGGAAGGGGGCTGATCACCTGGACGCACTCCGCCTCAATCTCACTGGCGTCCTTGGACGCTACGGAGAGGAACTGCACGTCAATGCCCGCCTCACGAAGCTGCTCAAACTGCCGGAGTTCAACGTCGCCCCAGAGACTCAGTTGTTCGAGTTGACGGTGCAGGGCGACCAGCCGGTTCCGTCCTTCGGCTGAGCGTCGCTGAATGTCGAGTGCCGCCTGAGCTGCCTCGACCACGGGAATGTCCGGTGCCTGACCGGCGCGCCTTATGTTTGAGAGTATCTGAAGGGCACGTTCGATGTTCGCAATCGCCGCGACGGTTTTTTCGCTGGCGACGGGACGAACCGGGGCGACAGGGGCCAGATGCACCACACCCAGATCGCGAATGCATTCGAGCAGACGGTCGCGGTCCCGGCTGCGGGTCACGGCGTAGACCTTGCGCATCTTCACGATCATGAGCCCCGTTCCTTCTCCCCGATGAAGTCTGCGAAACCGTTCGCTTCCGACAAAGGCATCGTGGCGAGTTTGCTCTTGGCGATCTTGGCCCGGCCGACCGCCGCCGTCATCTCGTCGCCCAGCTTGATGCGAATGACCCGAATGGCTTCCTGGGCCTCGGGGATCTTGACCTTCTCGAACAGGTTGACCCGTTGGATGATCCGTGTCAGCTCATGATGAAGCAGGTCATGCTGCCGGCGAAGCACGTCGAGCCTGGCCTGTCGGCGGTTGAGTTCGCGAAGGTCGGCCAACGCACGGTCAACCCACGGGGGCGTCCCGAAGAGGCTGTAGGAAGCCTGCGGAAAGGTGACCTCCTCGAAGACCGGAATGTTTACCCCGGCGATGTTGGCCTTTGAAGTCCTGACCTCCTGGGGCCTGGCCAATTCGCGAACGTTCAGACCCGCGACGTCGGCGGTGACGACCTCGTAACGCTGAAACTCCCGAGTCGCCTCCCGGACGGATTCCGCCACTTCCCGACGGTTGCGGTCCACCTCGCGAAGCGTTACCTGGAGCTGCTGCTGTTTGAGCTTCAGCATCGGCAGATAGCGCTCGTAGCGGTTGAGCGCGTCGCGGTAGCGCTTTAGCTCAGGTCGAGTTGTCCTGATCTTCTTTGCCACGTTTCGATTCGGGCCAATGTTTCTCGATAATCACTCTGCGGATGCCGGTCTCCGCCGGCTCGAAGCACTCGGCCAGAGTCTCCCAGCAGCGATCCAGGGCCTCGAACAGCGGAATGTTCACCGACAGGTCCATGATCCTTTCCTCAAAGAGAGTCCCGTACTTGAGGAGTTTCCTGTCCCAGTCGGACATTTCGAACCCCATGTCGCGTTTTTCGCGGCTTTCGCGGCACAGGGCGTAGAGCTGGATGCAGGCGTCCATGATCGCCCGGTGGTCGTCGCGGGTCTCACCGTTGACCTGCTGCTTGAGCCTCGAAAGCGATCCGAACGGCTCGATCCTGCCGTTGCGAAGGTAAAACTGCCCTTCCGTGATGTAGCCGGTATTGTCCGGTACCGGATGGGTCACGTCGTCGCCGGGCATCGTCACGCAGGCCAGCACGGTCATCGACCCGGCGCCGTCGAAATCGACCGCCTTCTCGTATCGCTTGGCCAACTGGGTATAAAGGTCGCCCGGATAACCGCGGTTCGACGGAATCCGCTCCATGATGATCGCGATTTCCTTCAACGCATCGGCGAAGGCGGTCATGTCCGTCAGCAGGACCAGGATGCGCTTGTCCTTCAGCGCGAATCGTTCGCCGACGGCCAGGCACAAATCCGGCACGAGCAGACACTCGACGACCGGATCGGCGGCGGTGTGGATGAACATGATCGTCCGGCCGAGCACCCCGCCCTCTTCAAAAGCCTGCTGGAACTTCAGATAATCGTCGTACCTCAGCCCCATGCCGCCCAGGATGATGATGTCGGCATCGGCCTGAAGACCGATCCGGGCCAACAGCTCATTGTAAGGTTCGCCGGGCACCGAGAAGATGGGGAGCTTCTGCGATTCCACCAGCGAATTGAACACGTCGATCATCGGGATCCCGGTTTCGACCATCTTGTCCGGTCTTCTTCGTTTGACGGGATTCACCGCGGGCGAACCGATGTCGATCTTCTCGACCTCGATCGTGCCCCGACCGTCTCGAGGTCGTCCCGACCCGTCGAATACCCTGCCCAGCAGATCCTCCGAGAAAGGCACCTGCATGGGCTTGTGGAGGAGCCGGACGCGATCATTGTTCGAGATCCCCTGGGTGCCGGCGAACACCTGAAGGCTCACCTGCTGGCCTTCCAGATGAATGACCTGGGCCAGCGAGCTTCCGTGATCGGAGGTGATGACCGCCAGTTCATCGTAGCCCACGTTGCCGGCCTTGACCGTCACCACGTTGCCGGCGATACGCGTAATCTCGTCGTAGTACTTCCTCATTCCTCACGCCCGTTCATGGCAATGAAACGATCGATCTGCTCGAGCAACTGCCGGTATTCATCACTGTCGGCAGCGGCGTAATTCCAGTTCCGCAGCAGGTCCGATATCCGGACGATTGTTTTGCGGGCCTCGTTCTTGTCCTTGAAGTCGAAATCCAGCTCGATGACCTCCAGGATCTTGTCGAAGGTAGAAATCTGCCTTTCCGCCGGCGTGGCCCCGTCCACCTCGTCAAATGCGTTCTGCTGTAGAAAACAGGTGTCGAAAACGTCCGCCTTGAGGGCAATCGTGAAATCCTCGATCGAAGTGCCCTCTTCGCCGACGACGGTCATCATCTGCTGGACTTCGTTGCCCCGGACGAGCAGGGCCCTCATCCTGGTCACCTTGTCCGGGGCGATGATGCCGACGTACTTGCTCCAGGAGTCCAGCGGGTCGATGGCCGGATACCGCCGGGCATCGCTGCGCCCGCGTGAAAGCCCGTGGAACGCGCCAACCACCTTCAGAGTTCCTTGCGTGACCGGCTCTTCGAAGTTGCCGCCGGCGGGGCTAACCGTGCCGCCTATGGTGAGCGATCCGATCCGCCCGTCCTTGAGTTCGATGGCCCCGGCCCGCTCGTAGAAAGCCGCGATGCGGCTCTCCAGGTACGCTGGGAACGCCTCTTCGCCGGGGATCTCTTCCAACCGCCCGGACAGCTCACGCATCGCCTGGGCCCATCGCGAAGTCGAGTCGGCCAGGAGCAGCACGTGCAGACCCATCTGGCGGTAATACTCAGCCAGCGTCGCTGCCGTATAGACCGACGCGTCACGGGCCGCCACCGGCATGGCCGAGGTGTTGCAGATGATAATCGTGCGCTCCATCAGGCTCCTGCCGGTGCGGGGGTCGATCAGTCCGGGCAACTCGCGGAGCGTCTCGACGACTTCACCGGCCCGCTCGCCGCAGGCAGCCACGATCACGATATCGATCTCGGCGTGACGCGACGTTATCTGCTGCAGCACCGTCTTGCCCGCACCGAAGGGCCCGGGAATACAATACGTCCCGCCGCGAACGACAGGGAACATCGAATCGATGATCCGGACCCGGGTCACCAACGGCTCGGTCGGCATCAGACGCCGGTGGGACACGTTCAACGGAACCTTCACCGGCCAGGTCTGCTGCATCGTTACCCCGGAGGCCTGACCCGAAGAATCCGTCAGCGTGGCGATTTCCTGCTCGATCGTATACCGGCCTGCTTCAGCGATCTTCCCGACGGTAAACCGGCCCCGCCAACTGAAGGGAACCGTGATCTGGTGCGTAAACAGTCCCTCGGGAACGGTTCCGAGGACGTCGCCTGCCTCAACAGCCGCGCCGACCGCGACGGTAGGCGTGAATGCCCACTTCCTGTCCGTCGGCAGG
>Ga0307434_1001933_pt1 | contig 10428 bp, 13 predicted proteins | sample SalMarWE160220MG_FD_202156 | JGI IMG/M metagenome (GOLD analysis project Ga0307434, IMG submission 202156) | Salt marsh sediment microbial communities from the Plum Island Ecosystem LTER, Massachusetts, United States - WE1603-220 | ecosystem: Environmental > Aquatic > Marine > Intertidal zone >...
CGCGCTGGAGAAGCTGGTTGGAGCCGGCGTCTACGCGAGTCGACGCGAGATCTTCACGGATGCGCTGCGGCAGCTGTTCAGACATTATGGGATAGAGCCGTTCTGTGCAGAGGAACCCGAGGAAGCGGGGAAGGCTGAGGATGCAAAGTAAGCTGAGGATCTATGGAGGTGTAACGCGTTCACTTGGTTCGCAGTACAAGAGGGTATGCTTATTATATCATAGCTAATATCAAGTATCGGTTGATGTTTCTTGGGCGTTCCTAAACCTACTGAGATGACTATTAGGAATTTTCTAATGAAGGAATTGGAGAAAAGAGGTATTAAGGTCAACACTGAGATTTCATACAGAACTCCCATTGGACGTTTAATGCCTGACCTGCTTCTCTGTAACGGAGCAGAATATGTTGTGGAAACAAAGCTAGGAGCAGAAGCTAAACTTCTGGATGCTATGGTTCAACTCTATGATTATTCCAAATATACCCAAACTAATGGAGGCTTTGCAGTCCTTTTCCCAAAGGAATTGAGACGGCCTTTGGAAATTGAACTATTGGAAAGAATTGTTAAAGATCCAAAACTGAAGTATATTAGCGCTGCTACGTTTAAAGATACTAGACCTAGTCAAAGGTTTGTTGGTAACCTTTCTGAAATGGCTGATTGGATAGCCACTCATGTTTTAAGGCATCCTTCAGTTGAAGCTGATACAGGATTTGCTATTAAAGTTCTAACTGAAGCTGTAGAATATTTAACTGCCAGCGTGAAAGTGCTTAAAGACACAGAGCTTGAGGACATTTTTGGCGGAAAATCAGTCTTTGAAAACATTTTGCAGTATGAAGAAGGACACTATCCTCTTGAAGAAATGAGACAGGCAACAACATACTTGCTTACAAACCAAATTATGTTTTATCATATCCTTTCAAAAATGGATGTGGCTTTTGAGGATATAGATGAGGACAAGATAGGAAAACCCAATGACCTACTCAACTATTTCAATCCTGTATTAGAGAAAGACTATAGCTCCATTTTCGGTTTCGATGTTGCTTCAAGACTACCTGAGTCTTCTACAAAAATAATCAAGAAAGTAATAATGGCTGTAAAAGCTTTAGCGCCTGAAAAGATAGGACATGATGTTTTGGGTAAAGTCTTCCATGAGTTGATACCTTTTAACATTAGGAAAGCTGTGGCTGCCTTTTACACAAATAATGAAGCTGCAGAACTCCTGGCGCAATTATCCATTGATGATCCTAATGCAAAAGTAATGGATTTAGCTGTGGTAGTGGCACTCTTCTAGTTGCTGCTTATAGAAGAAAAAGGGAATTGAAAAAAGAGTCTGGAACATTCGATTTATCAAAAGACCATAAAAGATTCTTGGAAAAGGAATTGACTGGAATTGACATAATGCCTTTTGCAGCTCACTTAGCGGTTATGCATCTCTCTCTTCAAGCATTGTTGTCTGAAACAGAGAAAGTCAGAGTTGCAGTATGGGATTCAACAGAACTTGAACCAGGCATGAATATACCAGCAATACAGAGCGAATTGAAAGCTGCTTACAAAAGACCCACATTGGATATGTTCAAAGATGGGGAACTCTTTCTTAAAGATGCCTTCATTAAAAAGGGTGCAATCACTCTGGAAGGAGTTGGTGGAGAAGAAATACCCCTCGAAAAGGCAGATTTAGTAATAATGAATCCTCCATTCACAAGACAAGAAAGACTTCCGAAAAGTTACAAGAAATCATTGTCAAAGAAATTTAAAGAATATGAAGAGTATTTAGATGGGCAATTAGGACTTTACGGCTACTTCATTCTTCTTGCAGATAGATTTACGAAAGAAAACGGAAGAATCGCATTTGTTTTACCTGCATCAGTTTTAAGAATTCAATCTACGTTGGGAGTAAGAAGACTTCTTCTTGAAAACTACCATATTGAATATATTATAACGACTTGGAAAAGAGCAGCTTTCAGCGAAGGGGCTCAGTTCAGAGAAGTTCTTATTGTAGCTAAAAAATTGGGTAGAAAAATTAAGAACCATGATTATCCGTGTGGGATAGTAAAACTCAAAACATTACCTATTGATTTAGGGGAATCCAAAAGACTAGCGAACATGATTAAATCCATAGTAAACAATTCAAACCCTGGAACGATTTTCGTAAAAGATGATTTTACTATCAAAGTTGTGCTAATGAAAGATTTGCAGAAATCCTACAAAAACATGTTTAGATTTATTTCTAGTCAACAAGAGGAATTAGACGAGATTTGGCATCGAATTGTAAGTAAATCAACGGAGTTAGCTCCATTTGAAGGTGTTTTAAAGGAAATTAACGGTAGGATTTTTGAAGGCACAAGAGCCCGTTCTCATATGATAGAAACACCAATTGGGTCGCTTTTTATACTTCGAAATATTACTAGAGCAAACAAGAGAGCAGACCGTTGGATATTTAAAAAAGAGACTAAAAGATTCATTACAGCTGAGAACCTCATCACACAAAATGAAGTTAATATTCCAAAAAGATGTCTTCACTTTGGATTAAGGAGATTGTCTGGAGCAAATAAAATTGATTTATCACAAGAACTTGATTTCATAGTTGTTCGTTCATTCAAAGGATTGGAAAACTACTTTTTTAATGGAAATTCAAAACGAATAAATAAACAATTACCACAATGGCGAAAATATCTAGAAGATAGGCTTTCAAGACTAGCAGTAGCTTTCAGATTCGATATTTCAGCTAAAGGTACTTCGCTTTTCGCTTGGTATTCACCTAGTCCAATGGCTGGTTGTGGCGTAGTATGGAACATCGAAGGTTTGTCTGCTGAACATGCTAAAATCCTTTCAATCTGGTTCAATAGTACAATCTACGTTTTACAAGCCTATCTAGACAGAGTTGAAACTAGGGGAGCTTGGATGCAACTTCATAAATATGTTATGAATGACCTTTTGGTGCTCCATCCTTCGAAACTTACAAATAGTCAGAGGGAATTAATCCTTGAGACCTTCGAAACAGTCAAAGATATTGAGTTCCCATCATTTTTAAGGCAATTGAAAGATGGATTTCCTTCCAGAATTGATATAGATAGAACTATTCTCAAAACATTAGGTTTTGCTGATGATGAGATTGATGAAATATTAAACAGTTTATATCCTGCACTGGCTAGAGAAATCGAACAACTCAAAACCTTGATGGCTGGTTAAACTCCCTGAAATCTAGAAACAGCCAAGTCAAAACTACAAGTTAATTGGGGTTCAAGAAGGGACATAGAAGCTGTCCAAAACATGGTTAGAAAATGATTAGCATTGCCTAAAGATTCTTCTATCTAATCAAACTAAGATTTCTATGATGAAAATAGCCAAGTTGGAAAAGTAATGAAAAAGGATAGATATTCTCTTGAACAAGCTGATTATGCTTTTGGTGGAATAAACAGTGTTAGTGAGGAATTTCGAGTCATCCTTGCCAAAGCATTATCCAAATTACCAAAAGATATCGTAGATTGGGTTGTAAATTTTGCTTTCTTCATTTCTTCAAGCGATGAGTATTGGGCCTTTACTCTTTTCATTGACGAATTTGAACATAAAAAGGGGGTCATCTTTCTATCAGAGAATCTGAAGGAAGAAATTGAAGAAAAACAACTATTTTGGATTGCACATGAAATAGCCCATCTAAAACTGAACCATAGATCCCCCATATTCTGTGGGCTATCCGAGAAAGAAACAAAAAGACAAGAGGCAGAAGCAGACAATCTTGTTAAGACATGGCTTAAAGGATAATAGTGAATAGTGGGACCATAATGAATGGAAATTATAAAAGAGTGATTGATTGGTCCAAGATGATACTGGAAGATGATATAAGGAGCTGTGGTTTAGAAGAAGCGTTCAAGAATACACTCTACGAATTGACTTTGGAGTGGGAGAGGCGTAAGGAGAAAGCTGAGACGCGAGGCAGTATAATTGGGGGTTTAAAGGTTGTTTTTATTGGACTTTTGTGGTCTACTGAACTAGCTAGAGGATTAGGAAAGAAATACAACAAAGATGTCTGCCACTATCTTAGAATGTCTCTAAGAAACAAGTGGCTTGAACATTATTGTTATTCGATGTGGGAGATTCGATGAGCCGTTTTGTTGGGTTATTCGATTTTTATCTGTTCTCCGCTGGACTTCTTTGTCTCTTTGATTGTTGGTATTGTAATCTCTAGCACTCCGTTCTTGTATATTGTTTTAGCTTTTTTGGGGTCAATTTTCGATGGCATTTCAATGTCTTTGAAGTATTTATGGTTTGGAGTTTCAACTGATATTGTTAATGTATCCTCTGTTCCATGCAATTTGACGTCTTCTTTTTCAACCCCGGGCAGTTCGGCTACAACTTTAATTTCACCATCAGTGCTGATGACATCTATCAGAGGCTCACGTTCTTCCTTTATGTTAAGACCGGGTCGCGTAAAGCCGAAGCCTATGGATTTACGTGAAGGCTTTATGTTGCCGAATTCCCTTATTTTCGGTTTTCCGTCCGGGCCAACGGTCACACTGTAGCCGTAGACGAAGGGTCCCCAATCATTTGTAGTTGAGCCATCGGAGAGTTTACGTTCGCGAATTAAATCTTTTGGGATGCGAGCTCTTTCCAGCATCTCTTCTATATCATTCATCATCTCTTCTAAGTCGCCGAAGAACCAGTTTCTAACGAATGGGTTACGTCTCATTCTTCTTCTAAACCATTCAGGGAAGTCTTCCCATGCCATAATCTTTCACTTCACTAATTTAGTAGAGACCAAAATTCAATAAAAACCTATTGTTTTTTTGCATGTTGAAGAACTTAAGATACTCCGAAACAGTTATCGTTTCACGCGTTATTTTGTGTGTGGGAGACGATACCAATATCATTTTATGACTTCGCCTGTCTTATCATCATCTTCCTTTTCATCTGCTAAACATGGAGAGAGGTGGCTGATGGAGAAAACATTACGTAAGCCTAGAATCACCATATGCAATGTGGTTGCTACTGGAAGTCTCAAACACACCATTAACTTAGACGACATAGTCAAGGCTTTTCCGCATGTCGAGTGGCGACCGGAAGTTTTTCCTGGTCTCATCTTCAGGCTGAAGAGACCGAAAACATGCACCCTCATCTTCAAAACGGGAAAAATGGTGTGCACAGGCGCGAAGTCAGAGAGGGAAGCTGGAAGGGCGATCAGGAAGGTTGTCAGAGAGCTTAAGAGAGAAGGCATAATCATCATCGGGAAGCCTGAGATAAAGATTCAGAACATAGTCGCCAGCGTGGACTTGGGTGACGTGACCATCGACCTTGAGGATTTTATCTACGCTGTAAACGGGCTTGGAAAGCAGGTTATGTACGAGCCAGAACAGTTTCCGGGCGCGATTTACCGCATGGAAAACCCGAAATGCGTCTTCCTAATCTTCAGTACAGGGAAGCTTGTCTGTGTAGGCACAACCAGAGAAGAGGACGTCTGTAAGGCCGTGGAGAACTTCGTAACAATCTTAGATGATGTAGAAGTCCTAACTAGAAAAGAGAGGTGAAACGGGTTGACGAAGAGCTTAAGAGACAGAATCTTGGAAGCTCTGAAAAAAGAGGCTTTAACCGAGTCTGAGCTATGTGAAAGGCTAAGGATCTCAATTGATTATCCTAAGGATGATCTATTGTTGAAGCTTGAGGACGAGGGATTGGTCAAATACGACTTGGCAACAGAGAAATGGCATCTAAAAGATGAAGACATGGAAGAACTTGAAAAAGACCCGAAGTTTAGGAAATGGATAGTAGAGAATATTGGAATGAAGTGGAGAAACTACGTTCTGTCTAAAGAAGACGTTAGACACGCCCTGCGAAATATATATCTAGAAATGAAACACCTCTAAAAGGAGATGAAAAGGAAGGCTGAGAGGGCTCATGGAAGTGTCCACATTCGGTGACGACTGGTTGGGAGTTTTCGATTTGTTTTGTCTTCTTTCATTGCACTTCCTTGAGCCCCAGCAAACCACCCTGTTATTAGGCTCCTAATATGGAGACTCTTCGTAGCTTCCCCCCGCAGGCTTTCCACGCAAAAACGGACCCTCTTACTAACGAGGGTAGATCGTGGACGACGAGATTATCATAACAGTGGCAAAACGTATAGTTTTGAGGGGCCACAAAATATGGCGCGAACACGGTTTAGATGAAGGGGATCCAGAGTACGTGGCGCAGCTCGACAGTATATGCCAGGAAGAATACAGGCGATTCATTAACTTGAACGTGATCGACAGTGAAGGCTACATAACCAAACTTTATCCAGTGCCCAGAGTCGTTATAAGACCTCGCACATCATGCTGAACTCCCCCCCGAGACAGCGAAAAAATTAAATAAGCAAACTGACAAGGTCTTTAATTTGAGGTGATACTCTATGGTTAAAGAACGTAAGGGTCGTTTGTTCAGGAGGAAGGACGGCAAGTACTTGATTTACGTTCCCGTGTCTTTGGCTGAGGACAGCATGTTTCCTTTTCCGCTTGACGAGGCTGACTCTGCAGCGGTTAAGGTCAGCTTCGAGATTGGCGGAGACAAGCTTACTGTGGAGCTGTGGAAAGATGAACCTTGAAGAGTTTAAGGCATTACTGGATTGTTCCAACAGACGATTTAACTAGGATCCGGATCTGTGATAGCATAGAAAAATTCAGAAAAAAGCATCCTCGGGCTTATGCTAGAATTATGGAAAGTCTACAAACTTGGAGGGTTTGAGGGTGAAAGCTGATGTTTGTCCTAGATGTGGTTTCAGTTGGTAGTATGTGAATTATGTAAAGCTGAAAAACTTACCGAGTGGAAACATGAAGATGAAGTTTGTTACGTTTGTCGCTGTAAATCGCATCCCCAACAATGGATAATTGTTCTTAAGCGTCATGCCCGGTTGCCTAGTCCTGAAGAGGCGGAGCATGTACAGCAGTTAGCGAGTAAATTGTTTCCTCAAAAAGCGTGGCGTTACCCAATGTCTATTTTAGATCATTGGCATCTTCATAGTACAGGCTAGCCGAGGAATAGAGAATGTTTAAGGATAGGGCGTTTGTTTCTGCGAAGGGCTGTTTTGATCGGTTGCCTGATCCAACGGAGGTGTGCGTGAATCTCGGCGAAGCCACAAATGTGCTTACAAGGAAACGCAGGTTCTATTGTAACCATAACTTTCCTAGAGACTGTTCAGTGTTTGGCTGTCCCAAAAGGATGCCCCTGGACGAGAATTGGCGGAAAGACCTAGAGAAAACCAAAAACTATGAATAAGCAAAACTCCTCTCTCTTTTTATTGGGTGAGATTCTGCCTGAAAAGAAATTTGATCCAACTAATGCCTTTGAAGATAGATCGGATGAGGAACTTCAGAAACTAATGAATAGTGATAGTTTCATAGTTGGTCACTGTAAGCTTCGACGAACCCATTAATCAGGGAACCTTCGAGTATAAAGGGTGCTGGACATGTTGGAAATATTTTCGTTGGGAAAACTGGTTCTATATCAGCGTAGAAGAAGCGGCTGAGAATTATGGAGTATCAAAGAATACGATTTACAGATGGATAAAAAGAGGCAATCTGAAGGCGAGACTATTTACTAAGGCAACTGTTACTTTCGCAAATTCTTGTTCAAACCGTTTCTTCTCTTTTCCCTCAAATCTAAATGAGAAACTATATTCTTTGTTTTGTGAAGCCTTCTGAAGCAAACTGAAAACGTGACCTATGGCATCCTTGAATTTTTTGAAACACCAACGTTCTATTCCCCGACCAAACCACACTGTATATTTGTCTCCAGCTTTTTTCGGGAAATGCCCAATAGGGCTAGATATAATTATTAGTGCAGCATTTTTTGCCTTAACGTTGTCGTCTGTTCTGTCAAAGAATATGTTCATGTCTGCTTCTGATTCCATCAAATCAAAAAGCATTTCTTGTTGAATAGGCATCATGCTTTTATCCCCTTTCTTCCCCAACCCTTATGTTTGACAGTAATTTTTTCGTCTACCTTTGAGATTTTAAGATTAACGTAATAGCGTGTTTCACCATCTTTAATATCGTCAAGTATCTTTTGGATACCACACGCAAATAGAAGTGATTGTCCTTTCATTTTCTCTGATACTAACATCTTCATAGGAGTTACTCGATTGAAAAGACTCTTGTTATTTTTGAGTAATCGTATATGCTCTTTTACTGCCCAATTTTCCCAATACTTTCTTGCGGGTTCAAAATCTATTTCCACCGACAAACACTTTGTTTTCTAGATTTTAAAGGTTCTGCGAAACACTATGACAGACGTTTGTAGAAAAACGAAACGTAGCAATCAGTATAAATTGTAAATGGTTTTCTAGGAAAGTGTTGGAAAGCAGTTATCTGCGTCTTCTTCTGCGTCTTTGACCCGGTTTATATTGACCGCTTTCTCGGCTTAAGATGAAGCGTTTATAGTAAGAACTCCGGTTGTTGACTCTTGGAGCCGTAGAGTGTCGTTCTCTTGCGTCTACTTTAGGAGTTATGGATCGGACTTTGCCCGCTTTAGATAACGAACCGTGTGATGGCATAATTTCACATCCTTTTTGATGTTTGGTGAAAAATACTAGAGGTAGAGATTCTTATAAACATTCACAATGTGGGGCTTTACTAAACATATATCTTTGAGAAAAAGGATTTCAATAACAAGAAAGTTAGGGGTGAACTTGTTTGAAAGAGGCGATAATCTTGGCTGGAGGAGAAGGGTGGAGACTGAAACCCGCAACTTGGGTTCCAAAACCGCTCCTGAAAATAAGCAAGAACACGTTGATTGACCATCAGATAGAGTGGCTTCGTTCTCACGATTTCGATAACATAATCGTGGCATCCAACAGAGCAGACCTCACGAAACAGCCAGTCGCTTATTCATTGGAAGAAGATACTTTGGGCACTGGAGGCGCCACCAAAAAAGCGTTTGAGCAGATTAAAGGAAAAGTAGCCTATGTCATGAACGTGGATGACCTTGTCTTTTATGACCCCAACGAGCTTTTTGATTATGCGGGTAAAGGAGCGGGAATACTGTTGGCTAAGCCGCAGATACCCTTTGGAAAGGTTACGCTTGCGAATGGCATTGATGTTATCAGGTTTCAGCATAGGGAAACTCTTGACTTTTATGTCAGCACTGGACATTACGTCTTCAAGAAGAGTGCAGTGGAGAAGCTGTTTCCGGACAATGGTGACTTTGAGTTCACTGCCATGCAGCGGTTGGCGGACAAGAAGATGCTTCAGGGATACACGTACCATGGAATGTGGTTCACTCTTAACACAATGAAAGAGCTTATTGATGTAAAGAGATTCTTCAAAGAGTAAAGGCAACTGGCATGAAAATTTTAGCCTTGATTGGCAGCCCCAGAAGAGAGGGTAATACTGACCTGTTAGTTGAGCAGATTCTGAGAGGCAGTAGAACAAGCGGGCATATAACAGAGAAACTTTTTCTCTACGATTATACTATTTCTCTTTGCGTTGATTGCCGTAATTGCAAAAAAGGGGATTACGTTTGCTGCGTAAACGATGAGATGCAAAAGATTTATCCCCGAATGGAAGAGGCAGATTTGATAATTTTTGGCACACCAGTATATTGGTACGGTCCCTCCGCGAAGATGAAGCTGCTTGTTGACAGAATGCGTCCATTTGTTGAAAACGGTAAGTTAAGGGGCAAAAGAGCTGCTGTTGTAGCGCCTTCGGCAGAGGGGGCGAAAGCTTGTGGTCCGCTGGTTGAGATGTTTCGGTTGTGTTTTGAGTATTTGGGAATGGAGTTTGTGGGTGAGGTTCTTGTTAAGGCTTATGAGAAAGGAGAAGTTGCAGAGAATCAAAGAGAAATGGAAAGGGCGTATGAGTTTGGTTGTTCGTTATAGGTTATGTGTTCCAGAGTCAACAATAGACACTCATGTTTTTTAGGCAAAAAGGGTAGGCTTAGTAACCTAAAATATGTGTTCATTCTGTGCTATTTTATGCGTCTCCAGCCTTGTTTGGTTATTGTGGAGGTTTGGTTTTTGAAAACTGTTTTTGCGCCGCATTTACATTTGACGTGGATTTTGTGGGTTCCTTTTTCTGTTTTGTGTACGGAGCCGTTTAGGATAACCAGTTTTGCGGGGCAAGAAACGCTTTTTTTATTATAGAATATTCCCAGAGGACGCCTACAAGCGCCACATCTAAGAGTCAACTTCTGCCCACGCTGAGTATCCATTTTACCCACTCGGAAACGCTCTCCATTATTGTCTATGTTAGGGGTTGCAGAATAAAACTGTTGACAGACTCCTAGAATATTTTGGTTTACTCTGTATCGCCATAGGCAAACTGTGGAGTGTGCCGGTGTTCAGGTGTATTCTCTGAATGTGTGGTTGCATTTTGTGCATCTGAAGAATTGGGTTGAGCCTTCGTCGCCGCCTCTGGTTTGTACTTGCCAGACGTAAGCGGTGTTGTTTCCGCATTTTGGGCATGCTAT
>Ga0307434_1001934_pt1 | contig 10421 bp, 17 predicted proteins | sample SalMarWE160220MG_FD_202156 | JGI IMG/M metagenome (GOLD analysis project Ga0307434, IMG submission 202156) | Salt marsh sediment microbial communities from the Plum Island Ecosystem LTER, Massachusetts, United States - WE1603-220 | ecosystem: Environmental > Aquatic > Marine > Intertidal zone >...
ATTTGTGTTTATCGTATCCTGCTTTCCCATGCCCTCCACGTCCTCCTCCTCCACTTCTATGCTGCCCTACCTGACCGTATCCATGGGTTCTGGATCCACGCTTTTTTCTAACTTTCCTATCTTTATGCGGCAAACATCAAACCTCACTTTTTCAAAGATACCCTATCAGTTCTAAATGGCGTCTCTACTTTCTCCACTTTTATTTCCAACACTCCATTCTTGTACGACGCCCGCGCTGACTTCGGATTCACCCTAGCTGGAAGCTTCAATTCATCATACCACTCAAAGTCAGCAGCATCAACAGAAAAAGTCAAAGTATCCCCAGTTAAGCGAAGGTCAATATCATCTTTATCGACTCCCGGGAGCGCCACTAAAACAACCACTGTCTCCTCCTCCTCGATGACGTCGACTAGAGGCTCCGGTTCGTCACTGACCTCGAATTCAGCTTGCCGTAGTTGACGATTATCAAACTCTCGAATCCTCGGCTTTCCGTCAGGACCGATTTTTACGGGAAAACCTTTATGTTTTGTTGGCGTATCTTTGGAGGTGTTGTCAAAGGCTTTCTGCATGGTTTCATCTATCAGGTCCCCTAGCCTTTCCAACTCGTCGTAGAGGTCATTAAACCTAGGGTCTTTCTTTTTTCTTCGTTTCCACCAAGGGTCGCTCAAGGGAAATCCTTCCTTAACTGAGACTGTGCTGACAAGGTGACTATAAAGATTATCGCTTGCGTCGGCTACACCATTCGCTTCAGGAGGTCGTTGATTGCGTCTCCTCTATATCCGAGTTCCCCACCAGCAGCATAACTTCGTTTAATTTTCCCTTTGAAGCCTTTTTTCGGTGGGCGAAGACGGAACACAGGTTTCACTTTGGGAAGACTGCTGCACTCCACCTCTACCTTGAATATTGCTTCAGCTAGGTCATCCAACGATTTGTAGCCCAATTCTTTGGCGTATTCATCCGTCAATTTTTTGTCTCCTACAAGTCTTCCTCTCTTCTTCAAAAGAAGCGCTATATTCTCTTGGGAGACCTCACCCCAAGTCAAGTAATCCTTGCTTTTCCGCAACATGCCCTTGTAGGCGGGACGATCGTCAACTAATGTGGCATGACAGTTCCGGGTTAGCCGAAGCATACTCATCGTGTCTTTGATTTCCTGAGAAATGTCACTCATACCGCGAATCCGGACTGCAACCAAACACTTCCTTTGTTCCGCCACTTCAACTCACCCAATCCTTTGGTGTGACTAGCAGGTAGGTTTTTTTAAGAGCATCAAAGACGGCGAAGGCAAAAGAGGGAACAGTTCTTGTGGAGCCATAGCTGTTCGTCCAGCAATCCTTTACACCAGCCAATCCTAGGATAACTTTGGCTGCCTCGCTTGCAACAATGCCTAAACCTCTAGGTCCTGGAATCAGAACAATTTCAACGCCGCCGCACTCGCCTCGAACTTGGAACGGCAGAGAATGGGTTTTTCCGCATCCGCATTCCCATGATCCACAGCCTCGGCGGACAGGGGTTATGTTTAGGCGTGCGTCCGCTGCAGCTTTCTCGATGGCGGAGCGCACCTGCCTTGCTTTTCCTGAACCTAAACCTACGTAACCGTCGCGGTTTCCCACAACTACGATAGCCCGGAACTGGGATTTCTCTCCAGCGTCCGTTTGCTTCTGCACTAAACCTATGTTTATAACTTCCTCCTGAAGATCGGGGAGAAGGATGTCCACTATCTCAGGTTCCCTTATCTTGAGTCCTTCCATGAACAACTCTTCTATGGAAGAGATTTGTCTCTCAAGAATCATTTTTCCCAGCCTTGTACGGGGCGTCCAACTTTCTAACTTATCGTTGCTGGAGCTCATGTTTCTTCCTTCTGTGCTTTCACCTTTTTCTCAAACGACGACTTGATCTTGTCTTTCACTACAGAAAAACGTTCAGGTATTTCTTCTGGCCGTAACCCTTTTGAAAGATATTCTGAGAACATCTGCTTGTAGACCTCAGGTTCTGAAGCTAACTGACTTGCATAATCTGCGATGTGTTTACCGCTTATTCTATCTCCGTCGGAAAGTATATCTTCACTGTGGGGAACTTCAACACCAGCGTCGATGACTCCTTTTAAGGCGGCGAAAATTTTCGTTCCCTTGGAGGGAATATGTAAACCAACGTCCAAGAAAGCTCTATCTACACCATTAGCCATTGCCTTGAAACCACACAGGAGGCCAGTTAGATAAGCGCATGGAACGTTCCCGCAGTTACCCAGCCAACCATAGGTTTTCGCCAATTCACGTGAATGAGCCGAAACAACAACCCTGTCCCCTACTGTTTCAGCTTCGATCATCTGAACAATCGCATGTTTCAAAGTGAGCCGAATTACTAGACGAGGCACCCTGGACAGAACGAGGGCTCTACGGGATCGATAATTTGTTTTGCCCTCTCTTCTTCTGCGGAAAGGAACTCGGTATCGTGGGCCCGTTGCCATCATCGTCTCCTCCACAAACCATGGGTTCGGATGTAGCGCTCTAAATCAGCCTTCGATCCGAAGACTCCGCTTTCTGACATGTCATACAGTTTACGGTAAACAGTTTCTGTGATGGCGCGGCTGTCCTTCAATTCGCGTAATCTCTTCCTTAAGGGTCTAATCTGGTTAATCCAAGCCTGCTTCTTGGAGATTTTTGCTCTAGCAGAACCGCTCTTTCCTCCAGGTCCTCTCCTTAATCCTTTCTTCCTCTTTTCTTTCAAAGCTCTGGCTCGAGCACGGCTAACTCCTTTTTCGGGAAGGGTTCTGACAACTTTTTCGTGAATCAACTTCCTGATCTCTTCTCGGGTAATGGCTGCTTCAACATAATCTATCCTTTCCGGGTCTATCCAAACTCGGCCTTCACCAACCTTCAAGATCTCGGCAGCTAACCGCCGCTGACTTTTCAGACTCAACTTTACTTCTCTCCCTCAGACAGGCTTTCAGTCTCTTCTATTTCCTCTAACTCCTCGCCTTCCTTGAACTCTTCAGGCTCCCGAGCCGTTCCTGGATTCAAAACATGTATTCCCTTTTCCTCAGCTAAGGCTAAGATCTTAACTCTTTTTCTGCCTCCCACCGTGCTAGCTATTCTTATGGCCTGCAATTCAGGGTCGATTCCCACCAAATCCTCCACAGTTTGAACCCGAGTCTCTACGAAACCTGACGGATGTAGACCTCTTGTTTTCTTTGGGCTTCGGTAACCGGTGGTTGGAGAGACGGGCCATCCCTTAACCTTTTTCCGCATTTTACTGTCTATGCCATGAGGCTTTCTCCAAGTGTCCCCCACGCGCTTGTATCTCCAGCTTTCTTGGCGCCTAAATTTGGGTTTCTTGCGTCTACTATGATCCTTTTTGGGGAACTGCTTTTCCGCGATTGTCTCATGCTCTTCCTGTGTCATTCTTGGATTCCCTCATGCTTCTCGTAAACGTAGATGCCGTCTAGGAAAACCCGCGGATCTTTTATTTTGATTTTTGTTGCATTTTGGATGTTTGCAGCGGTTTGACTGACATCTTCAAGGTTGATTCCCTGTACGGTAATGTCGTCTCCCTTGACAGTAACCTTGGTGTCTCCCATTATCTTGGCTTTGCGCGGGTTTCGTTCTCCAGTGAAGTTCTGGATGATCAATGTTTTCCCTTGGACTTTGACAGTTATTGGGAAGTGGGAGAAAACGATTTTCAATTTGTAAGTGAATCCCGCTGTTACTCCCTTTATCATGTTCTGAATGTGAGAACAAACAGTTCCCACGAGAGCAGCTTCCTTTTTGCGAGGCCAACTCGCCTGAACTGTTACCGTCCTCCCTTCTAGTTGAATGTTTATGGTCGCATGAGAAAAGTCTCGGGTCAACTCTCCCTTTTCACCTTTTATCGTAATGACTCTACCATCCAGCATACTTTCTACGCCTTCAGGAATTTCAACAGTTGACACAGTTTCGATTGCTCGCATCTTCTACTTCTCCTAATAAACAAAGGCCAAAAGACGCCCACCGATCTTTTTTTCTTTAACCTCTTTATGGGACAGGACCCCTTGAGAGGTGGAAAACACTAGCACTCCTATGTCTCTGGAGGGAAGAAACTGTTTTTCCCAGTTCTCTATTTCCTTAGAACTTACAGGAATTCTAGGTTTTATGGCGCCACATTTGTTGACTCTGCCAAGAAGCTGTACCCTAAATTTTCCGGAGCGCCCATCATCAATAAATTCGAACTCTCCGATGTAACCGTTCAGCTGCATAACTCGCAAGACACGCCCCAAAAGTTTGGATGCTCGGTTAATTATGCATTCGCGTTTTCTTCGCATCTCATTGTTAATTATGGTGATTAAACCGTTTGCGAGCGTGTCCATCATAGGCAAACCTGATACATCTCCTTTTACTCATACTTCCTGAAACCTAGTTCTTTAGCAATCTCCCTAAAGCATTGACGACAAAGGTTTAAGTCATACCTGCGGATAAGCGAGCCGTAGGATCCGCATCGCCTACAGGGTCGACTGCCTTTACCGGACTTTCGTTCTGTCTTAGATTGCTGTTTCACTATTGATTCCCCGTTTTCATATTATTTCAACATCAAATTCGTCTTTAATAAAGAGTATCGCTTCTTCGGCGGTCAGCAGATGGTCTTTTCCGATCCGGGACTTGACGCGGTGTCTATGTTTAACTCTGTATCCTGCTCTGCCGAGGGAAACTGAAATATCCATGCCGTGGATGCCGAGTTCAGGCACATATTTAGTGCCGGGAATGTCTATATGTTCTTTGATTCCAAAGGAAAAGTTGCCTTGACGATCAAAACAGTACTTTGAAAGCTTGTTCTCCACTGCTTGCAGAGCCTTCCGGAGGAATTCGTCTGCTTTTTCCTTCCGAAGAGTCACCATACACGCTATAGATTCCCCTTTTCTGACACCGAATTCGCGTATGGTTTTTTTGGCTTTTCTCCGAGAGGGCTTCTGATTTGTTAGTTGCTGGAGAATCGTTGCAGCCTGTTCCAGAGGTCTTCCGGATTGCCCAACTGACATGTTGACGGTTACTTTTTCTATTCTAGGCTTAAGCATGGGGTTTTCAGTCCATTCTCCGCGTGAAGGTTCAGCTACTTTAGGCTCTGCTTTCTCTTCATCTGCCGGCTTTTTCTTTGCAGATGGAAGTTTTGCTTTGACTGCTTTCTTTTTGGAAACCTTCTCCTCTTTAGCAGGAGTAATCTTGGGTTCAGCTACTTTTTCTTTAGTTGCAGCTTTCTTTTTTGTTACTGACTTTTTCGTTACCGGCTGGCCACTTGTTTTGGCTGTTCTCTCATCGGTTACAGCTTTTTGATCAGTAGTGGGCTCTTTTGCTTTGGCAGCTTTCTTTTCGGTTGCCACCTTTTTTTCCACAGGAGGTGTTGCTTTTTCTTTTGCCAAGTTAATCCGCCTCCGGTAGGGATATGGAGGGTTCAGTGTCGCCGAGGATGAAGACGAAATCGAGGATTGTCTGGAACTGGTCCCCATTTTTATCTTCAATTGTAACAAGCAGGTCTCTACGTTTTTTGCTTGGTTTCTTTTCGATGGTAACAACCTTGCCATATTTGCCCATGTTTTTTCCGCCGATTACTATTGCAGACGCTCCTACGCTTAGCTTTGTGTGCCCAAGAAGTTCCCGATCAGGAACGCTGAGCTTCAGGACGTCAAGAGTTTGATATGTATCTTCTTCTGGATTCTGAGGGTTGCTCACTTTGATACTGTAACTTGCTCCGTCGTGAAGATCAAGGTGCACATGTCCACCTTTTACAACGTGCTTGTTTTCTATTCGGCAAAGTTTGAAGGATGCTTCGTCAGGATCAATTGGATGAAGAACTAGACCCTTCCCAGAAGGTAGGACTCGATAAGATTTCTCAGCGTCAACTATGGAGATGACATCCATCGAACCAACAAGAAAACGCTCATCACGTCTAACTTTTCCGTCAACCATCATCTTTCCTTGAGAAATTATGTTCTTAGCTTCCTTAGCCGTTTTTGCGAATTTAAGCATATCCCGGACGATAAGGATAAGCGGTAAAGAAAGTGAAATGGAATGTGGACCAGGCTTGGGCATAACGGTCCAAACAGCCTCTTTTCGATGAATAGGCCACATCTTCGGCGCAGGTTTCCTCTTCAAATATCCACGTTCGCCTTTTCTTCCCAACTCATGTTCCTCCAGATTTTTTTGTTCTTTTACTTGTTTTCCTCTTCTTTTTCGTCTCTTTCTCCGGAGGCTCCTCTTCGGCGATTTCGGCTTTCTCAGCTACACCTTTTCTTTCCAGAATCTTTTTGCGCCATTTGTCATCAAGATTTAGGCGTGTTATCATTACCTTTGAGGGATGAATAGGAACAGAGATTGTGGTTCCATCCACCTTCTCGCGATTGGCTCCTTCAACGAATATCCTGTAATTTTTCCTGTTAATCTGGGTGACCTTTCCTTCGGAGCCCTTACGGTCTCCCCGCATGATCATAACGGTGTCGCCTTTTCTCACTGGAACCGAGTTGGTGCCGTGAGACTCCTTCAACTTAGAGGAGAGGGGTGCAGAGAATCTTCTGTATCGTTCGGTAACAGGAGCTTGATACAGCCTCTTTCTCTGTTTAGTAGGTTTTGTTGTCTTCATTCTTTAGGTCTCCTATACGATGATGCTGGCGGCGCTGGCGATTCTAGGCCATTTTTCTGCTGCCTCCTTTGCAATGGGTCCCCGAATCTCTGAGCCCCGCATTTCACCCTCCGGAGTCATTATAACAGCTGCGTTGTCCTCGAATTGAACCCAGATTCCGTCAGCACGCCGAAACGGTTTTCTCTGCCGAACCACAACAGCATGAAATATCTTCTTTCTCATGTCGGGTGTCCCTTTTCTAACTGAGACTGTGATTAGGTCTCCCACGGAAGCTGTTGGAACACGACGTAACCGCCCTTTGTAGCCTATAAGTTGAATTACTCGGATCGCTTGAGCACCCGAATTGTCGGCGCACTTCAAGATTGAGCCGTTTGGCAATCCTCGGGAAATCTTTGGTTTCTGACCGACAACGCCCTTCGCCATGAAAGCCCGAGATTTAGCTCTTGCCGCCACTAGGTCCTTCCTCCAGTTTCTCGATGACAACGAACGAGACGGTTTTGCTTATTGGATGGCATTCTGCCAGTTTCACTTTGTCTCCTGTTTTGATTTCTAGGCAGGGGGGGTTGTGAGCAGATATATTGCTGCGTCTTCGTTCGTATCTTCTGAATTTTGGTACATATTTTAAGTAGTCGCGGCGGACGATGATGGTTTTGTCCATCTTGTCGCTGATTACGATTCCTTCCAGTGCGCGTCCTCTCAGGGAGAGGGTTCCGTGGAATGGACAGTTGATGTCGTCACATGTTTTCTTTGGTTTTTTTGCGGTAAGGGTTGACATCTACCATAGCCTCCTAGTCCGTTTCTTAATTCGATCTTCAGGTCGTCCCATGATAACTTTGCCGTCAATCTCGACAACTGTTCCGTCCGGCATGACAAACTCAAAAACAGATGTATCCTTGACAATAACTTTTCTTTCGCCATCATGCAGTATTGTGAGTGTGTTGCGGGTTTCGTCAACCACTTTTCCCTCGATTCCAACTATGTGGGGGTTTGAACTTTTGACCACCTTGGTCTCGAGGCCGATGAATTCATGTTGAACTATGCTGGGTGTGATTTTCATCATTTCTTTTCATTCCCTCGTTTTTCTTCGGCTTCGATTGTGAGTATGCGAGCAATGGTTTTGCGGAGTTCGCGTATTTGGGCGGGGTTGTCGATGGATCCGCCTGCTTCAACCATTGTTTTTAATCTGGCTAGTTCTGTCCTAAATTCGGTTATCTTTTCTTTTCGTTTCTCAGGGGACATGTCGCGAATTTCTTTTAGTCGTAAGATTGCCATTTTATTCTTCAGCCTCCTTCTTTTCTTTAGCTGAAGAAGCCTTTGCTTTGGCTACTTTCTTTTTGGATACCTTCTTCTTTTCTTTTGCAGAAGCTGTAGTTTTAGCTACTATAGGCTCTGCTTTCTTTTTGTCTTTCAGCTTTTTCTTTGCGGACGAAGTCTTTTTCTTGGCTGCTTTTTCATCGGTTACAGCTTTTTGTTCAGTAGCAGGAGCTTTTGCTTTGGCTGCTTTCTTTTTAGTTACTTTTTTGTCTTCAACAGGAGGGGCCTTTGTTTCGGCTGCTTTCTCCTCTGATTCTGTTTTTTCTTTAGCAGGAGGAACCGCAGATTCGGATGCTGACTCTTCAGCTACCGCTTTTTCTTCAGTAGGAACTGCTGCGGGTTCAACCGCTTTTTCTTCGGTTACAGCCTTTTCCTCCAAGATTTCTCCTTCTGTTTCTTTCTCCAATTCTTCATCAAGTATTTGTATTTGTACTTGATCGGGAAACTCTGCATCAGGGGGAATCAGCCGAACTTTCACTCCCAAAATTCCAGGTTTCAGCTGAACATGCAACTCCGCTTTTCGCATGTATTTCCTTGGAGGCTCCCCACTTTTAGGCAAGTATCCTTCCCGGAATTTTTCGTATCGAGCACGGTCAGTCCGTAACTTACCGCTTATAATAACCTCTGCGCCCTGTGCTCCTGCATCCATGATCTGGTTTAGACCCCAGAAACCGGCTCTTCGATAGTGGACGCCCCGCTTCAATGCTGAGGCAATCCGTGACGCCACAACATGGGCGTTGAGTTCTGGGATTTCGATTTCAGCCACTGAAATCTGGGGACTGGGAAGCTGGAACTTTTCTTCGAGAACTGTTGCGAGCGTTCTTATGGTTTCTCCGCCTCTTCCGATGACTATGCCGGGGCGCATGGTGTATATTACTAGGTGGGTTCCCAGAGGAGTTTTGGTGATGCTTACGCCACCGTATCCTGCCCGCTCGAATTCATTTCGCAGAAATTCGTCAATCTCTGTCTTCTTTATCGAGTCTTCTATGAAGTGTTTAACCACAGACATTTAGGTTGACTCCATCTCTTCCAGAACAAGCTCTACGTGAGTAAGGGTTTTGAAGCGTGGTGATGACCGCCCGAATGCTCGGGGAATAAATCTTTTTATCTTCATTCCCGGAGAGGCTGAGGCATGAATTATTCGAAGGTGCTCCATGTCAAGACCCTTATATTCTGCGTTTGCCTCAGCGCCTTCAAGCACCTTCAAAATTTGTTGTGCAGCCTTAACAGGGTATCTGCCCGAGAAGGCTTTTTCCAAACCGTGGCGATGGGGTACATGTTTGTTAAATCTGCGGAATGGAACAGCTTTTTTCTTCAGGATAACCTGTTGAAGGTATTCTTTGGCTTGATCGAGGCTCATTCCGTTTATTGTCTTGCACACTTCTCTTGCGTGTTTGGGGGATATTCTAAGCTCGCGTCCGCTAGCTTTAACCGTCTTCTCCAGATCTATGTCTGTTATTGAGTAGCCCCATTTTGGCATATCTATCGTCAAGTCAGTAACAAGCAGGATATTTAAGGCTTTATGGCGAAAAGAAAAAACGGGTTACTTCAATACGGTTATAAAATGGATGGAGAATAGGGGAGTTAGAGAGTTAGGGAGTTCGTTGAAGTTTTGGCTGAAGCAAAAAGATTAGAGAAGACTGGAAGATTAGAGGAAAGCTGTCTGTTTTTGACGATAAAATCAATATTGAAGGCGAGTTTAATAGAATGTGAAAGGTTGAATGTGATAGGTTGGGAGAGAGGTTGACGGTTCAGAGGCAGGTTGTAGAGGCGTTGATGAAGCCTGAAGCTTATGGAGAAGAAGTGGAGCAAATTGAACTGAAACAGACCCATATATCATGGGTTTTCTTGACTGGAAAATTTGTTTACAAGATTAAAAAGGCTGTAGATTTTGGATTCTTAGATTTTTCAACCCTTGAGAAGAGACGGTTCTTCTGCGAGAAAGAGCTGGAGCTCAACAGACGGTTATGCGGGGACATGTACCTTGAAGTTGTTCCCATCAACAAATCGGATCGAGTCAAAATAAACGGTGAAGGAGAAACCGTTGAATACGCCGTGAAAATGAAGAGAATGCCTGAAGAAAAGATTATGACTCGACTTCTCGAAGAGGGAAAGGTGGACAGGAAACTTGTTGACAGAATGGCGAAGATCATAGCTGAATTCCACTCGAAAGCAGAAACAGGCAAGAGGATAGGAGAGTTTGGGTCCTTGCCGATGATAGAAAAGAATTGGAGAGAAAATTTTGGGCAAAGCGAGGAGTTCATCGGTGAAACGATATCCGAGGAAAGTTACAGGTTAATCCGTGAAAGAACAGAGGAGTTTATGAGGGGAAACGCGGCTTTTTTTGCGAAGAGAGTGGCTGAGAACCGCATCAGAGAGTGCCATGGAGACATTCATTCGGGTAACATCTTTGTTGCGGACAGGATTTACATTTTCGATGCGATAGAATTTAATGAGAGATTCAGGTTTTGTGATGTTGCCTCTGACATTGCTTTCTTGGCTATGGA
>Ga0307434_1001936_pt1 | contig 10396 bp, 10 predicted proteins | sample SalMarWE160220MG_FD_202156 | JGI IMG/M metagenome (GOLD analysis project Ga0307434, IMG submission 202156) | Salt marsh sediment microbial communities from the Plum Island Ecosystem LTER, Massachusetts, United States - WE1603-220 | ecosystem: Environmental > Aquatic > Marine > Intertidal zone >...
TTTTTGCAAGCCCCAAAGGCTAGATGTTTTTCCAATAAGCAAATTGTCTTATGCTGACTGCTAGTTTTGTTTTTATCATCGTTTGTTATTCACCTTAATTTGCTTATTCCCATAAGATGTTATGTGCTTACGCGCTTATAAGGGTATTGGCTTAAGAGTTTAAGCTCTAAAGATATAATCTGGAAACATAAGCTACTGGAGAAATATGCATAAGCATAAACGCGTCTTTTTTAATTTATTGCGACTCGGACGGAAAATTCGAAATTTTTTGACATGTTTGCGCGCACCAAACCGGTTATACAGGTATAAACTGTCCATTAACGGTTAACCGCCTTCCATTAAAGTCTCCGTTTGGTTGGAGTAAAATTTAACGTTCAGTGGTTCATACGGTTCCCTAGAACTTAGCTTTCTTCTTCTCCGGGCTTCGTCAATTTTTTAATTGCCCGCGCTGGGTTTCCCGCAACCATTGTGTATGGTGGAACGTCTCTGCTCACAACCGATCCCGCAGCCACAATCGCCCCATCTCCAATCGTGACCCCCGGCAGGATAATTGATCCGGCAGCAAGCCAGACTCCTCGTTTGATTGTCACTTTTTTGGGTCCTTCATGGTAGATTTTGAATCGTTGATGGAAAGGACTTGCGCTAGAGTGAGCCATGATACTTACGCCCGGACCGATGCTGGCTTCATCTCCAATCTCGATGTATTCTGGAAACTCGCCGTCCATCATCACCAGAAAGCCGATGTAAACGTTCTTGCCAACTTTAACGCCGCATTTGCGGTACACACTAGCGCGGAACTGATAGATTGGCGCCAGCCATGCAAGAATTCGGAGCAGTCGCCCCAATAATTTACCCATGAGAATACCTCGTTTCTACTTTTATTTAAAACAAACGTTGCAGGTAATCAAAGAAAGAGAAGTTGTCAATGTCTCCGGTCAATAGGCAGCAGAATGGGGCGTCATCTTTCCAGCTTCCATGCTTGTTCCAGTGGTTTACTGCTTGTGTGACTGTTGGGAACCAGCCGTTCAGTTCTGTTCCATACTTTACAAGGGTGTTTAGTACTCTGATGTATTTTGGTTGTCCAATCCGTATGGGGTGAAGGTCAAACATGATTACGCCGCCTCGTTCACATGCGCCTTTGATGGCGTGTTTTAGTTTCTTTTCCATCTGTTGGATGTTTAAGCCCTGTATGTCAATCATATTGTCGTCTGATAAGACGTTGAGGGGGATACAAACGAAACTTGATTGGCGGTCGTCTATTTGGACCCTGAACGGAGAGCTGCCCTCCCGATATTTACTGTTGTAGCCTATTCCAATGTCCCAGAGAAAACCATGCTTCTCTAAAAGTTTAGGCGTCTCCTCTGTGTAGACGTCATACGGTGCCCGAAACCCATACACCTGAATACCCAACGCTTTGAAGGCGTCAAGAGCCTTCCTTATGTCATCATCCTGCTGCTGTTCTGTAATGTAAGAATAATTAACGTGATTGAAACCGTGAACCGCAACCTCATGACCACATCTCAGAATTTCACGCGTCAACTCAGCGTTTTTTGATACAACAGATGCAGTTATAGGAAACGTAAACTTTGCCTGATGTAGTTCCATCACATTAAACATGTTTCTTAACAGGGTGCTGAACGGAACGGAGTGCAACCGGAACATGTGCATAGCTTGGCTCAGAACCTTTTTGCCTCGAAACCGCGCCAAATATTTTATCCATGACAGGCTGAACTTCACTTGAATCCCGTTCCAACAATACATACCGTATTTGTTCAGAAACTCCTATTTCTCCAACAGTTCCACAACATACTTGTCAGGAGTATAAACGAAGGCTATTCTTTTGCCCTCGTAAAGCTCGGCGGGAACTGGTCCAGAAATAATTATTGCTCCGTGACTTCTGAAATTTTTAAGCGTTTCTTCGATGTTTTCTACCAAAAAGCACAGATGATAGAGCCGTGTTTTTCCCTTCAGAATCTTAGAGACAGGCGAATCATCGGTCAGGGGAGCAATTAACTCGATAGGAACGCTGTCTGCTTCCGGACCCGAGAGTAAAACAACAGAAACCTTCTGAATGGGGTCATCTACAACCTCGGTGATAGGGTCAAAACCAAACAGAGCTTTATGATGCTGAATTCCCGATTCAATATCGTCTACGACGATTCCAACATGATGCAACTTCATTGGTCATCCCCTTATACTGAAGGTTGATCTCATATATTTTTTTAACCGACCATCTCGTATGCACACAATCGAATTTCTCCGAAACAAAACGTATCACAAAATCTAGTTTAGGCGAATCTTATATAGCCTTCTACATTAAACAATAGTAACAATCTGGAGGGAGTAACTATCAAAAAGAAGTTAATGGATATCCTTGCCTGTCCAATCGACAAACACTATCCCCTTGAACTCCACGTTTTTGAGGAAAAGGAAGAAATTGTAGAAGGCGTAATAATCTGTCCCAAATGCTCGCGGTGGTATCCCATCCGAGACGAAATCCCAGAAATGTTACCCGACGAACTGCGAGAAGAAAAAGACGAACTGTCGTTTCTGCGAAAATGGAAACAAAAATTCCCAAAACAAATACTGACCGAGGGAAAACCTTTCAACCTTGGAAAAGAGACTGAAAAGAAGGACTAACGCAACCCAGATTTACTCTAACATGAACTTATGGTTACAAAAAAGCAGCGTATCTTTTTTGTTGTCATCCTTGACGTTCAGGAAGTTTTGAGTACGTTCCGTCTGATGTTCTGTAAACTGCTAGCCGTGCAACAGTTTCCCAGTTTTCTCCGTCATTTCTTCTAAGCTGAAGTGTGATAACTTCTGCTGACGGATCGGCTTTTCCAGGCCAGACGGTTAAACCCAGATAGTCCTGTTCATTTATGCGCGTATAGAATCTTGCCTTTGGCTGAGATGGACTCATTTCTTTCACCACAAATCATTGGATACTCCATACTTTTTATTTTTTTAGGATAGAAGTGAACGAAAATACCCTAGAAATCAAAGAAGCTTCCGTGTCACCCCAGCGATGTTTCTCTTGTAAAAGATTAGAGCAGTAATATTACTCCGGAGATTGCAATTAAAGCTTGAACGGCTATAAGGAAGAGCACAACATCTCTTTCGTAGACTTTTCCTTTCACTTTTTTCAGGAACCAGATGGCTAAGTGAGTTGTGTCGTAGATGTGCTTGTAAGGCAGTTCTAACGAGCCATCCTCGTTAGGTTTCGCGAAGGCTTGAACATCCCCCATCTTATCGATCACTCTGGCTCTGAAATACAACAGGATTTCCAGGAAGTAGGGAATGAAGAGCCATAATGCGATTCTCTCCATGTCTCCCAGAATAGCCAAGGTGGCAATTAGAGCTCCAATAGCATACGTGAAGGAGTTGCCGGGAAAAACCTTTGCAGGATACCAGTTGAAAGCCAGAAACGCCAGAAGACACGCATAAACGATGAAGGCTATAAACGCAATCCACAGTTTTCCAACATACAATCCTGTGAAGCCGAAGACAGCGAAAATTACTAGACCCATACCTGCCTCCAGTCCGTTGTAGCCTGCGAGAAGGTTAAATCCGTTTGTGGCGCCAATTACTCCCAACGGAACAATCAACAGAGGATAGAGTAACCCAAGGTCTACGCTGCCTATGAATGGAAACACCATAACAGTTTGGTCCACATACAAAACAGTCAAAGGAAGAGCAATAGGAAGGGTAAGCAAGATTTTCTGAAGCTGACCCAATCCCTGTTTCCAACCTAAAACATCATCAATGAACCCTATGAACCCCGCCAGCAAAACTGTGGCTGTAATGGCGAACGCCTCAACCACATGCGGTGAAGAGCTTTCAACCAGCGAGAACGTTTTCAGGAAAATGTAGAACAGCAGAGAAAAGCAGATGACGATGGCAACAACCAATCCTCCTGACCGGGGGACAAGTGGTTGGTCAGGTTTGTTCATGTCCTTTCCTACGAGTTGTGCTGCGTTAGCTGATCTAATCCATTTTTTTGTAAGAAACAGAGTTAAAACAAAACTAAACAACAGGACAATTCCGGCAAGAATCAGTTCATCGGTATCCATTAGCAGATAATTCAGGAAACTAGCGAGACTGGTGTTGAGAAAGGTTGTAACAACGGACAGCAAAGTGAAGAACGTTAAGAGAGCCATTTTATTTTTGCCTCAGTTCCTGTATCTTCTGATTAGGATTTTTTTCTTAACCTACCTGTTTTAAACAGCATCTGTAACCTTAAAGACTTAAGCATTGCCCATGAAAAACGTGTTATCATCAAATATTTTTTTATTGCTTTCTTTATTTTGTCCAAACGCCTCTTCCGAATCCGCGGTACACAAAGCCCACCCGCTCTGCCTTAACGGGATCAACAACTTGCCCCATATCCACTATGGCTGCAGGTTGCCTCATCAAAATCTGGATTCTCCGCAGATTCAATCGTGTGAAACGATCATGCGCCACTGCCACAACTAAGCAGTCTGCTCCCTCAACAGTCTTCGATAAACTTGCTTCAGCACTGTAACCCATACTCAAAAGTTCCTTGTGAGAAAAGAAAGGGTCATAAACTTTGACAGATACGCCCCTCTTTTTCAGTTGGTTCACAAGTTTCTTTGTAGCAGAATTAGCTGCTCTCTTCCTGTTCGGGAGAGAAGAGATGCCGAAGACTGAAATCTTGGATCTCCTTAAAGACTTTTGACACGATCGCAGAGCATCCCTTACCAGACGTATTGCATGATCCAGTGTCTCATCATTTATTTTTGTAGCCAAAGACAACATGCGAAGCTTAACGTCTACCGCCTCTGCCTCTTCAACCAGAAAATACGAATCTCTTGATTTATGAAGCCCAGCCATCCTTGAAAACTTTAGCGGATTAATAATGTTCCGCACTTTAACAAAGTCTATTCCAGCCTTCTCGCAAAAATGCGCAAACTCGTTTGCGAAAGCAATGTTAACATCTTTGTATGCTTCTTCTAGCAGCTTCACTGCTTCTGCTGTTTTTATGTCTTTTACGCGAACTATTTCTCCCTTCGTGATTGTGTCCAGAATGAGGCATGCAACGTTCATGCTTCGTTTGGTGATGCCGCCAACAACCTTTGTGCCGTTAGATGCATCCTTTGAAAGATGCGTTGAGTTATTCAGCGTCGAAGAATATGCCAGACCGAAGTGTGTTCCAGCTTCTAATCCGGAGGCGTTTTCAAGAGTTTCTTTTGCCACGGTTTCGGTCATGCCTGGACCCATGGTGTTCTGGAAAATGATCAGAGAACCGGCAGTTAGGCTCATGCCGACGTCTCTGCATGTCTTTTCGAGCCGTGAATAATCAGGTTTCTTTTTTTTGTCAAGAGCCGATGGGACGCCGATTATTATGATGTTGCTTTCTGAAACCGCCTTTCTGAGGTTGGTTGTTGCCCTAAATCTGCTATCCTTTATGTGCGGTTCTATGAACTTGCGGAGACCTGATTCGGTGAAAGGAGACTTTCCTCTTTTTAATTGGTGAATTGTGTGGCTGCTAGAGTCAACACCAATAACGTTGAAGCCTGCTTCGGCGAAAAGGCATGCTGTAACTAAACCTGTTCTTCCGCAGCCCACAACACAAACAGTGTATTCTCGCCGCTTTTCCGGTGACTCCAAGTCTTTGGCTGCAAGCTTCATGATCCTAGACATTTTTTCTCCTCCACCTCATTGCTTACCCGTGTTATTAATACGTGACGAACATTTTTGTTGCAAGCAGATTAAATATGCGGAAAAATCTATCGGCTGAATTTAACAAGAAACTGTAAATTTTTCAGGTTACTTTGAAACTGTCCAGTTTATATTATGTGCGTGTATTCTGGAATGTTCTCTTTAACCTCTTTAGAGTGGCAAACGGTGACGTCTCTGGAAAGGGTGATGTTGTCTCTGATTGTTACGTAATCGCCGATTACGCATCCTTCCATAATTTCTGCGCCTCTGCCTATTGTGGCTCCTTCTCCGATAACCGCACCCCTTACTGAAACATGATCCGAAATTGTTGCCTCTGGAAAAACCACAGAATTTTCTAAACGAACATTTCTGCCCAAAACCGTGTCTTTTCCAATAATTGCGTAGGGTCCTAGTTTTGAGTTCTGCCCGACGTTAACTCCCGAATCAATCATAACTGGGTCGTTGAACTCTACTCCCTCCCCTAAATTAACATCCTTTCTGAGCAGCCGTTTTTTTGGTTCAGCGTCAAGCAAGACCCTGTTTGCTTTCAGGTAATCTCCCGGTTTTCCGATGTCGATCCAGATTTCTTTGAATTCATGAGCGAAAAGTTTTTTCTCTTCTGCCAGTTTCGGGAATATTTCATGTTCAATCGAGACTGGGCGCCCAGCAGGAATGTAATTGAAGATTTCTGGGTCTAGCACGTAGATTCCGGCGTTGATGAGGCTGCTGGGCGCTTTTCCCTGAGGAGCCTTCTCTATGAATTGTGTCACTCTGTTCTCTTCGGTTAGTTTCACGGTTCCGTATCTGCTGGGGTCTTCGACTCTGTAGACTGCTATTGTCGCCACCGCGTTCTTTTCTTTGTGTTTCTTTAGAAGCGCCGTGTAATCGATCGTGGTGAATATGTCCCCGTTCAGGACCAGAAATGGCTCTTCGTAGCCAATAAGTTCTTCAGCGTATTTGATGGCTCCACCTGTACGCATAGGCTTCTTTTCTATGGAATATGAGATTTTCATTCCATGCTTTGATTCGCCGTAGCGCTGCATGAAAGCCTCAGCCATGTATTTCACCGCCAAAGTAACTCCACTAACCCCGCTTTCAGCCAGCCGTTCCATGGTCCAATCTAGCAGAGGCTTGTTCAAGACGGGAAAAAGAAGCTTCGGTCGGGTACAGCTTAATGGGCGCAGCCTAGTTCCTACGCCTCCAGCCAGAATTATTGCCTTCAATCCAGATCATTCCTGAAACAGTAACTGTGAGGTTCGCAAGTAAAAGTTTTTGTGGGTTCCTAGGCTTAACAGTTTTGGCGCGTTAATCCTTAACTGGATAAGATTTAATTTAAGGCTTACAAGTATGTTATCTCTTGTTGCTTTAGGAAGCGGGGGTTGCCAAGCCAGGTCAAAGGCGCAGCCCTGAGGCGGCTGTCCCGTAGGGGTTCGTGGGTTCGAATCCCACTCCCCGCACCATTTTACTAAATCAGGACGAACCTAAGAGAACGAGACGCTTTATTCTACAACTTTGACTACGGGAACGCCCACAAGATCAGCACTGACCCGCCAAGCGTAACCTGCTCACACAAAAATGCGCACAGAAAACTTTTGGATGCAACAACAAACGTTGAATGGGCAACGCGAATAGGCGTAAGCATTTCTGAATTTAACTCAAAAATAGTTAACGGCAAACAGTACAGCTTTTTCCTTTGAACCCAAAACAGGAAATGTCAAGTGTAAAGTTCAAGGTCACATAGTAGCCCATGCTGCTTCGAGGCGGCTATGCGTTTTTGGGTAAATTTTGGAAAATTCTTATTAGACCGTTTTGGTAGCAGTGTTCTTAAATTAGAACACGGTGTTCTAAGGATTAGAGCTAAAAGGCGCTTTCGTTTAGAAGACAGGGGGTACAGACATACAGAAGAGAAAGCTAGTTCAAACTAAGCTCAAATCGCCAACCATAATGGCTCTAATCGTTCTTCTGATAGTATCATCCCTCGCTTCCATTCTCTTCGCCGCCAACGTACGAAGCAGTCAAACCGCGTTGCCCGTGTCCTATGCCGCAACTAATCCATCAGGAGAGAATTTCACGATTATCGTTCTTCCCGACACGCAAGGCTACGTCAAATATTACCCGTGGATTCTCGATAACCAGACAGAGTGGATTGTGGATAACGTGGAGTCGCTGAACATTGTTTTCGTCACGCAATTAGGTGACCTTGTTGACAACTTCGATAACGTGACTCAATGGGAGAATGCAAATCGAAGCATGAGCAAACTGGATGGAAACGTACCTTGGGGCGTCTTACCAGGCAACCATGATCTTCATGAGGATAACCTTACGAATTACAACTCGTATTTTGGGTATGATAGGTTCAGCTATGAAGCGTGGTATGTTGGAACTTACGACGTTGGCGATAACGCGAATAGTTACCAGTTATTTTCTGCTGGCGGAGACAATTATCTGATTCTTCAGCTTCAGTACAACCCAAGCGACGACGTGCTCTACTGGGCAAGCAACATAATCGACACGTACCCAGACAGGAAGGTGATTGTTTCAACACACGACTACTTGATGGGTTTCGCAAGAATAGGTCAAAGGTCAGACATCGGCGAACGCATATGGCACAGCTTAGTGAAGCCTCATGCGGACCAAGTTTTTCTGGTTCTTTGCGGTCACGCAGGTGCAGAAGACCTTATAACCGATGAAGTAGACGGGCACGTTGTTTACCAAATGCTGGCTGACTATCAAAACAAGACCAACATTGAGAACGGTTGGCTGAGAATGCTGGAATTCTGCCCGAGCCAAGACAAGATTTTCGGCAAAACCTATTCACCGCTCCTACATATGTACAAGAACGACGCGCAAAGCGAATTCACTCTCGACTATGAAACAGTTATTGCTCCATCTGCCATACCTGAGAGTCCAGCCCGAGAAAACACAGTATACATCAGAGCCAACGGTTCCATTGAACCTTCAACTGCTCCTATCCGACGCAACGGTGACACCTACGTTTTTGAGGACAATATTTTCGGTTCGTTGGTTGTTGAACGGGACAATGTCGTGATTGACGGCGCGGGCTTCACCCTTCGCGGAACAGGCGCTGATGATTACGGATATTACTACGAAAGCGTACCCTATAATTTCACTCCAGGCAACAAAGCAACACCTATCTTCCAGTTAGACTCTAATATGCCATACATCACGCCTGATTCAAACAACACTGGAATTTACACTTGCGCGGAAAAACTAACCGTCAGGAACTTGACGATTACCGAGTTCTGGTGCGGTATCGAGCTTGAATACGCATCGGACAACTGCATAGTTGACAATGAAATAACAAATAACACTCAAGGCATCTGGATTCATTACTCCTCAAACAACACCATCTCCGGCAACACGATAAGCAACAACAAACAAGGCATCACCCTCACAACCTCACACGACAACATCCACGACAACAATGTCCTAAACAACTCTGAATATGGCATCAAACTATCTTGGTCCTTCAACAACCTCTCAAGAAACAATATAGCAAACAACCAATACGCGATAAGCCTTGACAACTCCATACACAACGTTTTCAAGAACAACAGCTTCAGCCAAAACAACCGCCTCCTCGACAACCCCGGCTGGTCGGCTTCCACATGGGTACAGGACATGGATGGCTCGAACCTCGCAGATGGAAAACCAATCTACTATTGGATAAACAAGCAAGACATGACTGTCCCAACCGACGCTGGATGGGTCGCACTCATAAACTCTACACGTATAAGAGTGGAGAGCCTAAACCTTGCGTTTGGGCAAGAAATACTGCTAATCTCAACAACAAACTCGACCATAAACAACAATGTATTGTCAAAAAATGACGTATGCGTATATCTCCACGGGTCAGCAAACAACACCATCATCGAGAACAGCGTAACTGACAGTTATGTTGGCATTCAGCTTAGAGACTCCGTCAACAACGTCATAAGTTACAACAACGTGACGGGTAACCAGCAAGGTATCTACCTCAATTCTTCTTCAGAAAACAGCATCCAAGAAAACGAGGTAACAAGAAATAAGCACGGCGTCGAACTGATTGCTTCCGCACAGAATATTATTTCAGGAAACACCTTGACCAGAAACGAACATGGCATCCATCTTGGCGTCAGAAGCGTCTCATACTCCATTAAAAACACCATTAAATACGGGTCTACAAACAACACGATTTCCAGAAACAACATAGTCGACAATGATTGCGGCGTTTGGAGTTCTTTGTCCTCAAACAACACTTTTTTCAGCAACAATTTCCTGAATAATACAGAACAGGTCAAAGTGGAAATTCCCTCTTTCGCTAAATATGATTCGGTCAATTCTTGGGATGACGGTAAGGAAGGCAACTACTGGAGCGATTACAAAGACGAATACCTCGATGCCAAGGAACTCACTAATTCAGGTATATGGGACACCTCATATGTCATTAACGATAACAATATAGATCATTATCCACTTCTGAATCAGATTGCTCCTGTAGATCAGTCAGATGATTTTCCATTAATCTGGGTTGCGGCTGCAATAGGTGTGGTGTCGGCTTTCGCATCACTCATCTATTTCACGAAGTTCAGGGAAGCAAAGATCTAGAGTTTGAAAGTCGTCCTGACTAGGGTTTAATGTATCCCGGTAGAGCTTCGAACTCTCGCCAAGCATAACCTGAGCATATTTTTGCCGGTAAAATAAGGCGGGGGTC
>Ga0307434_1001941_pt1 | contig 10364 bp, 15 predicted proteins | sample SalMarWE160220MG_FD_202156 | JGI IMG/M metagenome (GOLD analysis project Ga0307434, IMG submission 202156) | Salt marsh sediment microbial communities from the Plum Island Ecosystem LTER, Massachusetts, United States - WE1603-220 | ecosystem: Environmental > Aquatic > Marine > Intertidal zone >...
TCCGATAATACGATGTCGCCAATTAGAGGTTCTGAAATAGTACCAGCGTTTATCTGATATGCTAACCCCTCGAATAGAGACTGAAGATAGAAGTCTGTCACCGCCAGCATATTCAGTTTGTTGATTTTAGGATAGGCAAATACCCCATTCACATCACTCTGCGGTGAAGTAGTTACTCTACTCTGTATTTGTGTTAATTCAAAAGCCATTTTAGTTACCTCCTATAATTTGTTCTAGCTCTTTAATTTTATTCTCTAATCTAACTATTGTGTCTCTTTCTGTTTTCCTCTTAGCTCGGCAATTTTGACATCGTTTGGGTTCTGTTAGATGGCGGTCTGCATAGAAGTTCTGCTCATCTATACTCCATTCAAAAGCACCACCGCAAACTTTACACTTTAGTATTTTACTTTCCATTTTCGCTACTCACTTGTTTATTTAGTGGGGGTGGGGACTGGATATAGCAAGATATTTCACTTGCTGCGATGGTGGTTGTCCCATACCAGTTTCACGGCAGATACTATTGTGTAGTAGCCTAGCAGCATAACCCACACTCAACAACCTATCTTTTGCCTTGCTAGAGGCTCCCCACTCCCAGGAGGATGATGCCTGCAATAAGCAGACTCATTCGTTAAGCAGCCGTTATGTATGCGCCATCTTCAATGGGTATGTAGAATAGAGTCCACTTGATTGAGCCAGTGTGAGTTGCACCTATTGTTACTTCTATCGCTCCAGGGGCAACTACAAATGGTTGAAGGGCACCTGGTACACTACCACTCTCCCCCCTTACTACAGCAGTAGCAGCTACACCATTAATAGTGTAAAGTGTACCAGCCTCATCGGCACTAATATCTAACAAAGCACCGATATCAGTACTTGTTCCTGTAGTCGGGTCAGCTACTATTGTCATGTTAACCGTCTTGGTTTCTATAACTGTGGTTACCTCACCCACCATCAAAGTTACCAGACAGTTACCCCCTGAAACGGTAAACAGTTCAAGACCAGTAGTCATATTGGCTGTAGCCCTGTCTACCTTTAATCCTAGCATTAACTTTCTTAATGCTATTCCATCTTGTGTTACACTTCCCATTTTATACCTCCTGTTTTATTTATCGAGTAGGTATAGGGTCTTACGTTCCCTACCCTTTATTTTGTGGGCGAACATACCCGCATTGACACCTTATAGATAACATCTTACGGCCACACCATTTACAGATGTCATCATTTTTAACCATCTTGTCGGCGGGTGGATTATTGATTGCTTTTGAGGGGGCGGCTTCTTCAACCGCCCGCCTCGTATACTTTCTTTTCTTACTTCTCTTCTGTATTGTCACTTTACCCTCTAGGTCAGTGCGTTAGCGTTGGTTTCTTTGGGGTACTTCGGCCAGCAGAGTGCTATAACGGTAACTACGGCATCAGCAGACCCGGGGTCATCAAAGAACAAACCAACATACGGCTTATCTTCTGTAGTCATGTCAGACGAGTCTACATCAATTATGAAAGTAAGCAAGTCGTCAGTCCCGTCAGTTAGAGTTAAACCAGTTGCCGGCAAGGCGGTAACATCACCCAAAGTATCAGTGCCTCCAACGGCAGTTTTGCGATACCTTGCGGCGATTGCCGTAGCACTTGAGCCCGCAGTTACCGCCGACTGAGTAACAAATAGTACGAAGTTGGCAGTCGCCAAAGCTCCAAGATGAAGTATAAACTCAACCTTTTCGTATTCCTTCATGTTGATGTGGGGACAAACAAGGTCGGCTGATATAGAGGCTGTAGAAGTCACCGGCACTATATGTATATCCTGACAAACATTCATTTTTCCCATTGTATTTTATCTCCTTAAATTTAGTATGCTAATTGTAGTTGCGAATTGTAAACTCTATTTCTTTTGGCGAGATTATCTTCTGCCCATAGGGGCTGTAAGTTGTTGAGTGCCCAGCACTGTTTGAACTCAGTATCTTCTGGGCTATCGAAGTGGAAACGAGAGCGGGGAATTATGTGGTCTATATGCCACTTGCCTTTGTTGTCCCATGACATACCGTCTTTGAATTGGCTTTCTAGGTGGGTCATTAAATCTTTACAAGTATAACCTACTAAATCTTCCCACTTATACCTATTCTTCTTTTCTTTAAGTGCTAGGTAAATCATGGAACTCATACTCTCATGTATTCTTAATCCAACATTCCTTTTCCTGCGATTTCCCGCCCTTGCAGCCTCCATTGCCCTTTCTACTTCGGGTGCATGCTTTTTAGTTCCTTTATTCCAAGGTATTGGCATACACCCGACTTTGTCTTTATTCCAAGGTACACGCCCAATTTTGCTAAGTCTCATTTTCTCTTTTGCGATAGGATTATATGGTGAAAGATTAATCACCACCCTATCTCGCCATTGTTGCCATTTTTCAGGACTCCACGTTTGTCGTTCAACCCGTGTTGATTCAACTCTTTTAGCAATCTGTTCAGGAGTTTGTTTTCTCCCTTTAAGAGCATGTACTTTAATCTGTTCCATTACCTACGTCAGCTCCTCGTGCTACTCAAAACTACGAACGGACTCTGGTAAGAAGTGCTGCCCTTGTATGGCGTAAGATAGTTGCTCCACCTTGGTTGACCATCGCAGCGATAGACGAATCTGAAAGCGGTCTGGTCAGTCTGGAAGTTGACGTGGATTGAAGAAGCTGACTGCATCCCACCTTTTTCTATCATCACATATTGTGAAAGGTCGGCTAGGATAAGGTCTCCAGCAGTACCAAGCGTGGCACACTGTTCACACGGAATCATTTCTGCACCCTTTAATCTGGCATAAGGTGATGCTGATAGCCCCCCAGGAGGCATATAAACGAGCGACCCTCCCGTTAATCCAGCAGCATAATTAAGACTATCTAACTGTTCTTCTATATTTTGATTGTAGAGCCAAACGTAGTTCCCTGAGTTGGGGCCAAAGCGAGACATCCACATTTTACTGATATTCTGCGCTTGGATAGTGGCAGCACCCTGTCCTGTCTCTGCCGTAACAGTTACCAGGCAAGGAGCGGCGAGAATCCCAAGGGGTTTACCAGCACCATCACCATTTATGATAGCGTCAGCAATTTTGAAGTCAAACTCCTTACTGAAAGCATCAACAATCCATCCGTTAAGAGCGGTTGCATCCTCCAGCAGTTCGTCGGTAAGAGTGGTATAGCCAATAAGTTTTTTGAGTTCAAGCGCAACTTTGGCAAAACTAGCATTGGATTCAGTTTTACTTCCCCCCTCAGACTCCCAGTATGCCCGTAATCCACCAAATCTTGACCCGTCTGCTCGGCTAGAATCAGCAACAGCGGGGAATTTCATGCTGTTAGAATTAGCGCTAATCTGCACCCTTTTAACCTTACTGATTATTGAGCTTGAAGCAAACGTCTTTTGGATTAACTCTGTGGCAAAGTCAGTCTGTACTAGGAAGCCACCATCAGCAGGTACGCCCTCGGAGTTGCCTACAATAGACTTGGCGAGACGGACATCCATGTTGCGACCCCTAGAAATCTCAGCAGTCTTAACAGCCATAAGCTGTTGCCCTAGAGATTCAAAGGGCTGGTCGCCTTCGTCTTTCACGACCTTTACCCCTGCATCTTCCGCGGGTACTTTACGAGTAATATCTTTTTCCTTATACTCTTTTAGTTCTGCTTCCAGCTCTTTAACCTTATCAGTTAAAGGTTTTATTGTCTGTTCCAATTCTTCTTTAAGTTCTGGCATTTATTTTACCTCCAATTGTTCTTTGATTATTTTACTTAGTAATTCAAGGGAATCTTTTGTAGTATCTTCAACAGGTATGTCGCTACCTGAAATGCGTCTTATCTCCATAACCAGCGTCTCCGCAACCGTCTTCGCCTCCGCATTTAATCCTTCCTCCTTAATTAAATTTATTAGATAATCTATCTCATCTATGATTTCAGATTGGCTTACCTCATGGGCTGTTTTCTTTTCATGATCTTTTACCCATGCTTTAGCTTTAGCCATAGTCCAGTCATGGTCTTTCTTGAATAAATACGTTCTAACTTGTTTTTCCTCACCACAATATAAAGCTGAGATTCCTTCTTTCTTTGAGATGTCTATTGTGGCAGTTACTTCACAAGACCTAACTGGAATCCGAATAAACTCATCTGTCTCTTCGGGTTTGGTTACAATATCATCTGCCTCTTTACCTGGCCCTGGCCTCTCTGCCCGTCTCATCTCGCCACCACATTCAGGGCATTTTATATCCTGGCAATGTTTCTCAGACTTCATCTTATGCCCGCATTCAATACACTCGCAGTTATATTCAGCCTTAACTTCCTTTTCCGCATCATCACATAGCTTGCATATAACAGGGTCAGTTGATTTAGACCTTATAGATTGTATCGCATCCCTGTTTGACGGGACTACAACGTGAGATATTTCCAATAGTTCCTGTTCTGTATAAGTTCTGCGAGGCTCTTTCTCGCCATCACCATCTGTCCATTTAATCGGCATGAAACCCACTGAGTAAGCAGCCACGCCCTTAGAAGCTAGCTTGAAAGCCCAGTCCGCCTCTTCGTTACCTTCGTTAATGTAATACTTCGGCTTGGCGAATAGACCATCGGGATTAACTTTTATCTGTGTAAACTCGCCGATTTGTTTTCTCAGGTCTCTATAATCATGGGATGATAAAAGTACAGGGCGTTTCTTAAAGGCAGGCAATGACTTCTTCCAACCAAGGGGATTGATTGATTCCCCATCCCTATCTATCGAGGCGGTAGACATAGGAATAAGCATATCTACTTCCCCTGTTTCTTCATTAACTGATTTGACATCTACCCTGAATGTCTTATAAATCATTTCCATAATTACCTCCGGTTATCCTTTGAGTAGGTTTATAATATTCTGTCGATTAGATTCTACAGCAGGGAACAAAAACGGATATGGGGGTTGATGAGGGCTACCTAATTCTATAACCCTTGCATAGTTGACAGGGGATTGTTCTTTAATCTCCCTTGAGAATCCGATTATAGATGTAATGGAATTGCCATTGATTTTAGTGGTATGCCCAATATTAGAACTTAAATCACCTGACTGGACATAGGGATGCTTACTCCCGCCTCGCGGATTGTTGGCGTTATTCTTAGCATCATTCTCAACTAACATGCCAATTTTATTCATAGCTTCTTCAAGTTTGGCTGTTAGCTTACCCTCTATTTCATCTCGATAGGATGTTACTACAACTGTTGATTCATTCATATTTAATCCGGTATTACAGATAATATTTTGCACCTGCAATGAGGATGTAAACTGGGTCTAGGCCCAGAATCAATCGGGAATATTTCTCCATCCAAAGAAGCACATTCTGCACAAGCGTCAGGGCTTGCTAGCCATTCCACTTCCTTGACACCCTCTTTACGATAGCGGTCATTTGCGCCCCTGTTAGATGCAGTGACAACTTCCGTTCTTGAAACCATATTAGCCCTGTATTTAGCGTTATCAGTAAAATATCCCTCTATACGTTTTGAAATCTGGGGTATAGATTCACCAGCCTCAAAGCCTAACGCTAATTCATTACGGATAGCTTCCATAGTAGTCTTATTAATAGACTTAGCTAGTAATAGACTACGTTCTGCTATCCATGCTCTTGCTGCTTCATCTAATAAATCTGGCATTAAAATAAATCCTTATAAAGACTTGACATTACTATTTGTTTGTGTTATTATTAAGTATGGAGGTGAACTTATGAAAACACTATTAAGATATTGCCCTAGATGTGAGAGGGAAACACTACAAGTTAAAGAAAAGTGCGATTTAGGGGTATTTTCTTGCTATCCAGATACGACTTACTTTTGCTCTAATTGTAATCAAAGAAGTTGTGATACCTTAATTAATACGCCATATCCTGAATATATTAAAGGTTCAATTACACACAAATTTATAGACTCCAAGAAATAGATTGTGCAACGGGTTGCAATATGTTAAGGAGTAGAGAAGATGAAAGTTCTTAAGGACACGAATAATCGTTATATTTTTAGAGATGATTTTGGCAATATTTTAGATATAGTCCACACTAAAAAGAATATATTCAGTCTCGCTATCAAAAAAGATGTGACTGATGTTAATATTAAAAAATTTAAGCACGAGATGATTTTTACGGGAACATTATCTGATTTGGTAAATAAATTATGTTAAATAGCCCCATCAAACCCACTCTGATAAACCAACTCAATAGCTGGTTGGAATTTCTGTGCGGTTTTCTCATCGTCTAATTGAATTGGTAAATGCCCAGTCCTCTCTAATTCTGCTATGACATAATCCTTCTGGTCATTAAAGACAGACTCAAATACCTTGTTAAATACTTCCTCTTGACGTTCTGTTGACTTGGCGTAAGTCTCCCAGTGTAAACGCTTCTGTTCATCGGATAAGCCTTTTGTTATATCAGGTGTACCAGACTTCCCATCAGGTGGTATGTTCTGCACGTTTACTTTACCGCTTGTCGGGGTCGGTATACGGTTGAGTTCTATTAGAAGAATATCACCATTGGGTATGGGGTCTTTGCCTGTGGCTATTCTTGCTTCATTAACTGTCCAGTATCCGCCCCTAGTACCAGATTCAGCATCTAGTCTCTTTTGCTCGGCTGTTTGTGGTACAACTTCTTTAAATCCTAGAGTAAGATTATCCGACTTCCTAAACTTTCCTATTAACTGCTCTTGGAGTTTAGATTTCTTCCACTCTAAACGAGGCTTAACTAACCATCTAGCAAACTGATAATCTCCCGCTTCTGCGTTAGCTTTGTTGACATTCTCTGAGATACCCATTACGGACTGAGGCATACCCCAGACACCTAAAATAACATCCCTATTCTTCTGCTTTAAGTTGGGGAAGTCCATATCTTTAATGGTATTCTGGATTTGGAGATACTTGCCCCCACCCTCCAATAGAGCTACTTGATGAGCCTTAGAAACGCCTTTGTATTTCTCACTCCATTGTTTCTTTAATTTATCAAACTGCTCATCACTTAAATTATAATCAAACTGTATAACACCATCAGGTCTGGCTGAGTTATAGAAGAATTGATTAACCCATTTGTCTGCGTTCTGCTCTGCATCTAAATTAATCCCTATCGCCTGAGCAGGGGCAAGCCCGTGATATTGATTAAGGGGGTTGGGGTATTTGAAGTGTATCACCTCATTTACATCAAAAGGCACCGCTTCTACCCCAACCCCGTAGACATATCCTTTAACATAAGGGAAGTTCTTGGCAGGTACTACAGACATCTTCTGAGGATAAGGTAGTATAATCTCAGCCGGTTCACCTAACCCGTTATTGTTAAGTATCCAATAAGACTCGCCAATAAGCTCATTGTATATCGTATCAAGAGCTATAAACTCATTAGAGGTCTGGAAAGGGTTGACCTGCTTTAAGAGTGTTAGAATAGGGTGCTTGTATATCTGCTTTGGTTTCTCTGGATTACTTGAGTCAAATAATGTCCACTCAACTTCACTACACCCTAGAGCTATACGAAACACGACTGCGTGCAACCAGCCCACATTTGCATATTGCGCCAATGCGCCATATTGTGAGCGTGTAGGGGGCAATAACCCGCCTATATTAAGATAACTATTGTAAGGCACTGGTTGTTTGGTAGTATAATTAGATGCCAAAACAAGTGCTTTAGTTAAGGCCATATTTACACCTTCAAAATATCTAGTATTTTAAGCGACTTGATGGCGAACCATTCTATACCATCGCCAATTTTTATATAATCACCATTAGGGCTTTTATCTTTAACTGTAACTTGGATAACCTCATACTTAAATAAATGGCCTACACGAATTAGTAATATTACCCCTATATCTACCCCACTACCCATTATCCTTTTCTTTGTTACCATCATCTCTCCTTTAATTAAGAATCCCCGCCTGGTTCATACTGGGGGGGATTAAACCTCCAATAGATAGGTAGGGGCTATTAGGGATTGATTTCTTTCCAAACATCTTCTGAAATATATTCAATAATTACCTCAAGGGGACTTGACAAATTAGAGTTTATGGTTTATAATATATATGCAAGGTTAGATAAGGAGAGTGAAATGAAGAAAGCACTAAAACAAATTGACTGGTTCAAGAAAAGGGGATTTGCTCTAGGGCGTGATAAGACTAATGATACTTATTATGTTGTCGGGACAGGAATGGGGCGGGTTGATTTTGGTTCTATAGAACAATGCCAATTCTTTGTTGAGAATTATATTAAAAATTATCTTGCACGATGTAGGGGTGAAAATAACGAATAAATTGTGCAACCAGTTGCAATATGTAGGGGAGGTTAATTACACACTTCCCCTATTATATACTGTCCTACTATACTAATAGTCAAAAGTGCACGTTTAGCTTTCAGCGTTCCTTTTCAAAGTCTTAAACGCCTCAATTTCTTTTGTTGAGTTTTGTATAACTCGCCTAACGTGCCCTACAGTACGCCCAAGTTCACGAGCAATCTCGTCTTTACTCATCCCCATTACATATAGTACAACAATTGAATCCTTAGTTTTGGGGTCTTTTTCTACTGGGGTAAAAGCCCTATAAGATGAACTTACAATCTCACCATCGGAATCCCCATCATCTGAATCCATATCACCATCTGTTGGCTTTAATGATGCAGGGTAATAATCCCTTGTCTTAGATAACTTTGCCACACGATTGCGAATTAATTTCTTGAGGTATCCCCATGCGTTCTTATCCCCATTAACTATTTCAGGATTACTCTTTATCTTTATCAACCATGCCGTCACGCTATCGGTCTCACCAGACATAACCTCATCTACTGCCTCATCCCTACTTACACCATCATCAAAGTATCCCTTAGCCTTATCAGTGGCATATCTAACTAACTCATCCCATGCCTGTGTAAATTCTACCTGTGAATCTCCTGTTAGTTGTGCGAATCGTATCTGATTATGATTCATTAAGATAATCTCCTATTTCCCATATAGTCATTATAGCCACCTTATAGCAGGATTATGTATAGCAGGTTCGTAGAAACAAAGAGCTAGTGAATCTGCCTTATCAGGACTCTTGAGATGATATGTTCTTTTCATTTCCTCCTTACTGATAATTCTTAGCTTCTTATCAGAGGCTATCTTGAACCTTATGCTTGATAGTTGGGCAATTAAATCCTGGTCGTCTGGTATTGAAATAGTCCCCGCTTCAAATAGTTTTCTAAGATTGTCGTACATCTCGGCTCTGGTATCTACATAATGCTCGGTATCCTTTGGGACTCCACCGGCGATAACGGCATTGACATTTACCTTGAGTTCTTTTAACCTGTCATATACTCCGGCTCCTAGAGCTACAGCATCAAGATTTACCCTTTCAGGTTCTATGCCAAACTTATCTATTTTCAATTGGATTAATCCGGTAGTCTCCATGAGGTCAGTCTTACCCCATGCGTCTGAATAAATAACTCTATTACCCTCACGGGCTGTAAATACCGAGCTATCATCTCCTTCACGGGCTATATCTTGGCCAGCCCACTTGGTATTATCTGTGATGTCAAGTTCACGGTTAATTGCCTTCTTTAAGTCATTATATTTGAATAGGAAGTTACCACCCTCTAGCGCATCCCAGTCACCATCCAAGAGAGCCTTGACCATTTCAGGTGGAAACCACTTTCTCAAATTATCCTCGTAATCATCCGGTAAGTAAGGATTATCCCTAGGTAATGCCGGTATGAAGATGTGGTTTTCCATCTTGGATTCTAAAAACCGCCTCTTAACCCACCCAGGAGCAGGGTTGGCAGTTAGAATAGCTTTATAGTGTATATTGGGTAAGATAAGTCTTAACCGAGAACATAACCAGTTGAAATTGACCTCCTCGACCTCCTCGACCTGGTCAATCCCCACGAAACCTAGCGTCATATTCTTTACTCTGGTGGTGCCATCTCTATCGTCTCCTATGCCGCCATAATAAATAACACTACCGTTATAGAGTTTAAAGTAATTCTCTGTCTGGTGATGTTGTTCTATTAAAGAAACAATCTCCTGTTTACCCCTGTCATCAAAAACAACAGTAGCATCCATATACCGTTTTAACTCTAGTAAGGTAGATATTCTAAAGTCGGTTAGTTTCTGTCTACACATATAACCACGATTATTAGGGTAATCTAATGAAAGCTGGATACCCTCAGCAGCCAGCCAAAAGGTCTTACCTCCACCCACGGCTCCTCAGCCGCCGTAGAGTATGTTTTGTTCTATAGCTGAATGAGCTAATTGTTGTTTAGCGTGTGGAGTATACAATTCAGATAAATCAATAACATTTTTATCTCTACTTGGCATGGGCATCACCTCCTTTCTGTCTAGGGTGTGGTTTATATAGTTCACTTAAATCTATACTCTTAGACATTTAA
>Ga0307434_1001942_pt1 | contig 10363 bp, 6 predicted proteins | sample SalMarWE160220MG_FD_202156 | JGI IMG/M metagenome (GOLD analysis project Ga0307434, IMG submission 202156) | Salt marsh sediment microbial communities from the Plum Island Ecosystem LTER, Massachusetts, United States - WE1603-220 | ecosystem: Environmental > Aquatic > Marine > Intertidal zone >...
CACCTTCTCTCAGCCAGTACTCCCGCCCTGCACTCCTGACGTAGTCAAGAAACTCGATGATCCTGCCTGACTCTCCCACAAAGTGAACTGCATCCAAACCCAGATCGACCATGCGTAGGCCGAACCCGTAAAGCAGAGCAGCGTTGGGGATGACGGCCCCATTTGTTATCAGCAAGTCACCAGCAGTGAATTGACCGGTGTTCGGGCTATCCAGTTCGGTGGAGAAGGCCACCAGATACCTATCCACATCAATGATATCGACAGCATCGAGACCAAGATCTACCGTTACTTTGAAGCCCTGCAACAGGTCAGCATTGCGGGCACACACCACACAGCCTTCCCCCAAGAGATCGCCGTCAGAGATGATCGGATTGCCATCCGCTGGCTCCGGACCCTGGGTTACGAAGTCCTCCTCGGTGGAAAAGACCATCCCACCACAGTTCTTCAGTGCCTCCCGGCCGACTTGCCCGATGGCGGGGCCTGCGGATACAAGCAAGATCACCGCCAGAAGCACCAACAACGCTACCATCATATTCCCTTTTCTCATGTCAGCCTCCTTTCGTATGTCTTGACCAAAATACCTGTTCGAGCAGGGAATTCGTCTTCAAGCCAGATTGCTCGTGGATCTTTAAATATCACGGTCTGTCGATGTAGAGCGCGTCGAGGCCCAGAAAGTTGCTCTTGGGCTCGAAGCAATGGACCAGGTCCTTGTTGGTGTAGACCACACCATCAAGAATGAGAAGCACATCCCCGTCGGTGAAGCCAGGCTCCCTCTTGTAGAGGATCTCAGTAGAGAAGTGAATATGCTCCCTGTTCCCAGCCCGATCGCAGGTGACGGCGTCGAGCCCGAAATCCACTCCTCGATTTGGGATTCCGGCTGGGACCCCCGGCGGTAGGAGGAGAGAGTTGCGGGCAACGATGATGCCATCCCGCGCTGACAAGAGGTCGCCGTCGAGGAAGGCAGGTTGTGTGGGATACGGCCCTGTCCCCTCGGTGGAGAACCAAATGTCCAAACCATACTGGCGCAAGGAGGCCTGCAATCCACCTTCCCTCAGCCAGTACTCCCGCCCTGCACTCTTAACGTAGTCAAAAAACTCGATGATCTTGCCTGACTCTCCCACAAAGTGAACTGCGTCCAAGCCCAGATCAACCCTGCGTAGGTGGAACCCGTAAAGCAGAGCGGCGTTGGGGATGACGGCCCCGTTTGTTATCAGCAAGTCGCCGGCAGTGAATTGACCGGTGTTGGGGCTGTCCAGTTCGGTGGAGAAGGCCACCAGATACCTATCCACATCAATGATATCGACAGCGTCGAGACCAAGATCTACCGTTACCTTAAAGGCCTGCAGGAGATCGGCGTTGCGGGCGCACACTACACAGCCTTCCCCCAAGAGATCGCCGTCAGAGATGATCGGATTACCATCCGCTGGCTCCGGTCCCTGGGTTACGAAGTCTTCCTCGGTAGAGAAGGCCATCTTGCGGCACGCGAGGACACCTTTATCGAGAACCCCTTCGTCAATCTCGACCCGAGGTGATGGTGCCAACGACACACTGGTCATCCCTGACGCGCTTGATCCAGAGGAATCCTCGGCCTTGACGTTGACAAGAACCGTGCCACCGTCTGGGTGGGCCAGCTTAAATTGTCTTGTACCTTCCGAGGCTTCCTTATGATGAACCTCAGTTGTTCCATCCGGGCCTACGATCTCAAGGGTAACGTCATAAGGCGGTGTTCCACCTGTGACCTTCCAAGAGACTTCGAGGGCATGGCTGTAATCCGGATCATCAACTTGTGATACACTGGCTGAGACTTCGATGGAGAGCGGGGCACTGCCAGTCTGACTGTAAGTCAAAGCTGACGCAGAAAGAATGATAAGCCCTACAAACAGCAGGACTGATATCCAAATCCCTCCAGATGAAGCTCCTTCTTTCTTGGATGCGCGTTTGCGGAGCGCAAAGGAGAACCTGTTCATGGTTTCACTCCCTTAAGAGGGGGCTAATTGAACGGGAAAGAAGATGAAGGCGATAATCCACGGAAGCAAACAATTGTGACTGCTACACCACCCTCCCGTCTCACTATACACCCCAGAATATTGGTAGCAGCCAGAAGTCCCTTCTATTCCGCCCTAAGAGGGGTTGACAGGAAGAATATCACATATAGTGCTAAGTTCCATTTGTTACCCAATCGGTGACAGTGGAAAGCGTGGAATCTGAATCGTACTGACAATGCCTGTACGAGTAACGTTTTGAGCTGGCTCCCCGTAGAGGACTACTTTCAAACTTCTCACGGGCTCGTAGTCCCTGCTGATCTGATTACCGCGTAGCGAGCAAGCGCTCATTGGCAGTCTGCACTGCAGAGCTGCTGGGTGTTGGCGCAAGCCAGTGAAATCGCAAGGGCGGGTCTCCCATCTTCCGAGTGGGGCAGCTTTGGGGCAGCGTCACGCCCACTGCACGGTCTGCGGAAGCAGGGCACCTTCATGTCCGTACTGTCAAGCAAAGGTTGATGATGGTTTGTTGCACGCGATCTCTGTCAAGTCGGCCCAGCAGGGAAAGCAAGGGGCTTCAGCGCGCCCTCTGGCTTGCTAGGTGTATAATGGAGAAAAGCCGAGAAAGCCGTTCGAAAGGAGGTGCTTTCTTATGAAGCTTTTGAAGGTGATGAGTGCCGGCATTGGACAGCGGACGCGGACTAACCTGAGAGAAGGATTCACACACTGTAGCGGAAGGGCTCTTCTTGGGGCAGTCATCGCGCTATTGACACTCTCGGTAATCTTTCCTCCCGCGACTAGCCTGGGCGGAAGCGGCCCGTTAAGCGTTACGGTTTCTACTACTGCTACTCAAGTCTGTGGTCCAGAGTACAGCCACTGGCTCGAGATCTCCTGGGCAGTCAGCGGTGGGAGCCCGCCGCATGATCTTACCATCAGGATTACGAGCCCGAGCGGGGAGACCGAGACCACCGATGAAGAAGCTCTTGAGGGTGAGAGAGGGCTTGGACTGATCGCTCCCGGCGGGGGCCGCGTTTTGGTTGAGGCAGAAGTCATGGACGCTTCAGGGTCACGCTCTTCGTCGATGTCCAGCTCGTCCCTGCAGCCATGTACCGACCATGAGGCCCCAAAACCCGGCGAAGAAGAGCTACCACCCTTCGCGCACACTATTGACCCAAACGTCAAGCCGGTTCAGGAGATGCTCCCCTCGTTGGATGGTGAGACGCCGCGGCGAGTAGCAGCGATTGCCGACCCGCGCGGAAAGGTCGCAAGCTTTGTGGAGAATGAAATCATCTTTTCAACCGATGACACTGCGGTCTTGAGCAGTTTCCTCAGCCGCTGCGGCGGGGAGGTCCTCCTTGAGATCAATCCGGCAGACGCAGGGTTCTTCGATCTGCCGAAGATGTATGTTGTACGCATAGATCCGACCACTGTGAGTCTTCATGATTTCGATGAGAATGTCGAGCTGCTGGCAGAAGACCAGGGGCTTATCGCTACGGGCACCTACCGATTCTCCAGTGAAGAGGGTATGCGGCTCCTGGCGCTTGCGGCCGCAGAGGCGCGGGAAGGTAGGATCGTGGGGGTGAACTGGGTCGGAAGCGGGTGCAGGATCCCTAACTCCACACAAGAAGCACCGACCGGCCCTCCCGGATACAACCAAGATGCGTACCAGTGGGACTACTTCGCCAGCGGTACTGTTCAGGACATCGGGGTGCCCGAGGCATGGTCACTGCTCCACCAAACTGGCAACATCTCTAATCAAGTGAGGATCGCGATCCTCGACGGTGGATTCGCGCCTGATCCCGATTTCCGCGCCGGCACCGCCATCTCGAGCGTGCCATACGTGTCCAATCCGCTCTACCGGGAGAACTCGATGACATGCGGCGGGAGCCCTTGCCCCTGGCACGGAACTACCGTGTGGAGCGCGTGTATGGCGATCCCTGATAACAGCTACGGCGCGGCAGGAACCGCCGGACCCATCGGTGATCCCATCGTGGTATACGTAAGCGGAGACTTCGTCTCCGCGACTGCCGGCATCATAGCGGCATGCCATGAGGGGGCGAAGATCATCAACATGAGCTTCAGTACGGAAATACCCAGCATAGTCGGCTGGGCTGTGTTGCCGTTTGAACACATCACTGAGGAAGCTAGAGACGCCGGGGTTCTCCTCTTCGCTGCCGCCGGCAACGACGGCGATGACGTCGATGGAGAAGTCTGCGTTCCAGTTCTAGTGGGATTCCCGCCTGTCCCTGTCGAAACGTGCTTCGAAGACACCTGGTACGCTCCGTGCGAAAACAACGGTGTGATCTGCGTGGGCGGACTGGCTAGCAACTCGCCTTATGGACACGCCGATTCGAACTACGGTACCGAGCACGTCGACATCTACGCACCTTACACCGTCCTTGCAGGTCCGGATCCGGACAATCCAAGCAACGAGGCTAGATTCAAAAGCGGCACGAGCGTCGCCTCCCCGTTTGCCGCTGGTGTGGCAGCGCTGATCTGGGCAGCGAATCCAGACCTGAGCGCGGACCAGGTATGGGAGATCATGGAAGAGACGGCGCACAGAAGATACCCTGGCGCTTCAGTGAAATGGGTCAACGCGTATGATGCGGTATTGCGAGCGTCCTCCGGGTCAATTTCGGTGCGGATCGGGTTGCCCGAGGATGGGGCAGTGCGTGAATTGAACCATCCGGTGGAGTTTGTGGGGCATGTCAGCCTCGTCTCCGAACCAGGGGATGACGTCCCTTGCACCGTGCGCTGGAGCTCCGACCGCGACGGGGTCTTCTGGGAGGGGGAGACCACGGTCCGTAGACTCAGCGAAGATGGGATCCATACTGCATACACCACTGCCTCCGCGACGCTCAGCGAGGGTGTTCACCGGATCCGCTTCATCGCCTCTACTGGGCATTGGGATTTTGCAGGCTCCGCCTTTGCGGAGATTCACATTACAATCGGGAATTCGCCCCCCACAGTCGAGATCACCCAACCCGACTCAGGCACGCGGCTCTGTCAGGAAGAGGCGATCACCTTCCGTGGAACCGCGAGAGATCCGAACCAATTCAGTTTTCCCGACCGGGCGTTCCAGTGGCGCTCAAGCCTGGATGGTTATCTGGGAGAGGGGCCAAGCTGTCGGACAGACACACTTTCTGTCGGTTCTCACACGATTGTCTTGCAGGTCAGCGATCATGGCGGGCTGACGGCGGAGGATTCGATCGAGGTACATGTGATAAGCCAAACGGATCCTAGATGCGGTAACCTCGCGCCAGAGGCAGAGATCGTCCGGCCGGAGGATTGGGCGCGTTACCTCTATGACGGTGAGGACACCGATGGGAAGTACGCGACTGTGACCCTGTTGGGTACCGGCCGTGACCGCGAAGATGAAGACAGCGAACTCGCTTTTGAGTGGTTCTCCGACATCGAAGGGTCCCTGGGTAGGGGTCGACTCAGAACCGTGAGGCTTCACGGGTTCTACGGCGGCGCAACGCACCTGATTACGTTGCGTGTGACAGACACTGGCGGGAGGTACGATGAGGACCAGATCCACGTGGTACTGGAGATACCCCTCTAAGTTAGAGGGCGCCAACTAGCGTCGCACCATGCGGCCGGAGAAGGAATCTGGCAAGACAACGTACTCGGAGTTCGACCGGTTGGCCGCGGGTCTGGCGACGCGGAGACTTCATTGCTGCTCGTGGGGCGGTTGGCACTGTACGCATTTTCCAGCGCGAGATACGGCAGAGAACGAAGGCCCGCGTCAGCAGCGAAACCTCCTGCATACACCGCCAAGACAACTGACCCACCTCGCCTTTGACGCAGCCTGTGAGGGTCCAGCACCCCTTACCGGATCGTGACTAACAGGGGGGTAGAGATAGGCTCCTGGCGGTGACGTGCATGCCGGCTGTATCTCTCACGGTTACGATCACGGTGACCGATCCACCTTCCGGGACGTCCACCTCAAGGAGGCACGACCCGTCTGGAGCATCACTCTCGTAGGTTGCGAGAATGCCATGAGTGCCCTCAATATCGATCGTCACGACAAGTCCTGTCGAAGCGCCAACCACATGCCAGGTCACAGCGATCACGTGACTGGCATCTTCCCGGCAAACCGGCGTGGCGACAGCGTCGAACTCGGCGTCCAGGGGCTTCGCCTCCGGGACGTACGTCATGGGGTGCTCAGATTCCTCAGAGTCCGGCAGCTCGAATGGGTACCGTTCCAACGGGCGGTCGAAGACGTCTACCGGATAGAGCCACGGCGCGTCGAAGAAGAGCCCGGGCCGTGCAATCCGTTCCTCCGGTCGCTCGGGATCCTGCACCAGATCGTATCCGAGATACGCGATCCCAGCTCCTCCAGGATCGCTGCCGGGAGAGTAGAGGAGCTTCGGTCTCGCTGGCAAGATGAGGCCAATGGTGTTGTAGTCGTTAACGCACCGGACCTGCGGCAGCCACTGGTGATAGTCTGGATGCAAACCGGTTGCCGTTTCCCATCGCCACTGGACGTGCAGCCCCTCGAGGGGGGCAGTGCATTCGTAGTACTCAGGTGAGACCTCCGCCATGTTCAAGTAGGGATTGCCAAGCTCCCTGTATCCCTTGATGTCGCCGAAGTAGTACTCTGGCGCTTCGCCACCTATCCCCAGTTGGTAGCGCCAACCGGTTCCCTCTCCGGCTGGCGGCGTCCATCTCCAGTAGAGACTGCCCTCATTCCGTCTCGCGCTATTGATGAAAGCGAGCCAGAGGGCGGGATTGGCAGGGTCGAACGACGCTGCAAGGACCGGTGAATGGTAGTTGTCAGGAGTCTTCTCTGGGTCCGACAGGACGACAGGCAGAGTGGAATCGTGCACCAAGCGTCCCGCCGTCCACATTCCAGGATAGCCGTTCGCGCGTCCGTATCCCCAGTAGGGTGCGTAGCACAGCGGGTCGTCACGCCAGTCTCGAGGAGGCGGGCTATCGCTGGGATAGCAGCAGAACGTGCCACAGAAGCCTTTGTAGACATAGTAGTAGGTGTCCGGTGGGCCCCACGTAATCGCCAGGCCGGCCGTGTCGCCCATGGAATCGGACATCACCACGTGGACGAAGTTCCACGTCTCTCCGAAGTCGATCGAACGGAAGAAGTAGACGTCGCCTGCGTAGAGATCGCGCCACATGAAGACGATTGAGAAGTCGTAGCTCGGCTCTGGCTCCGGCAGAGGATCAACGGGCCAAGGGATGCCAAGCTCCGTGTGGTACGATCTGGCAACATCGAACTCGGCCGGAGCCGTTCGGTAGCGTCCTACCTGGCCTTGATCCACCAGACTGACTTCGCTCTCCGATCCTTGAACCCGAAGCATGGAAGGTGAGTCGTGGCTGTCTATGTAGAAGACGAAGATTGTCTCCTTGCCCCCGTATTCACCAACGAACGCCTTCAGCTTCTGTAGCCTCCAGTCTGCGATGTCCAGACACCATAGTTCTTGCCACGTTCGCCCTCGATCGTCGGAGTACACGCAGCAAATGGGATACGCAGGCGACTGATCTTTCTGAAAGACAACGAAGAGCTTTCCGTCCATCGAGTAGTCCACATCGAAACAAGTCACGGGCCCGTCATAAACAAGTGCGTCGATTCCCCACGAGAACGCTTCAAGGGTGAAGATGAATGTCCCGATCACCAAAACAGCAACAAGACTGGCCTTGCGCATCGTAGACCTCCTCTCGGGCTGGAGTATAGCGACGGTTGGCAATGCATGTCAACTCCCCGCCTGTCAGTCTGACATTGGGGGAGCATATGCTCACCTGGATGGAAACCGTTGCAAAAGGGGCGTGGCGTGGCGTCGTTTCTTGGTGCCTAGTGGCGGAGCAGGGCGGATTGGGGTGACCTGGCCCCGTGAGATAGGTCCAGGAGTAGAGATACGATCTGGATCAGTGGAAGGTAAGGTCAAGAGGATCCGGACCAATAACCAAAGGGAAATGCCCTACAGAAGGGAGTTCCACGTTCTTGCTCCCCGGGGAGGACTCGAACCTCCAACCATTCGGTTAACAGCCGAGCGCTCTACCAATTGAGCTACCGAGGAATATGAGCCTATTTTAGCGGTGGAGGGGAGGTTCGTCAACCTCGTTCATGCGGAGGCATAAAGGATCTGCCGGATGATCTCCACTACTTGTTCCATCGTAGAGATATTGATCCGCTCCTTTGTGGCGTGCGCGGCTTCTCCGCCATAGCCAAGGACAACGGCGTCGATCCCTCTCCCAGCAAGGACGAGGGCATCCGTTCCTCCGGTGATCACTTCCGTCTTTGGGGTGAGGCCGGCGGCATGGATCGCTTCCTTGGCGAGCTTCACAGCGGGAGCGTCTTCGGAGACGCGCGAGGCCTTGTATTCCAGATCGACCTTGATGTCGACTGTAGCTCCCATCTCTTGCGCTGCATCCTCGAATGCACGGCGCATCGTGTCGGCCTGGCGCATACACTTGTCGTGGTTCAGGCTGCGGCACTCGGCCTTTATCGTGACCCTGTCAGGGATGCCGTTCCTGATCAGACCGCCGTGGATCGTTCCCACGTTGGCGGTCGTCTCTTCGTCTATCCTCCCTTCGGGCATTCCGGAGATTGCCTTCGCTGCTACGCGGATCGCGGAGATCCCTTTCTCGGGCTCCATCCCGGCGTGCGCTGCTCGGCCCGTGATTTCGATGTCGAGCGAGACATGCGACGGGCCGCCGATGATGATCGTGTTCGGTTCCTCACCGTCGACGATGAACCCCATCTTCGCGGTGATCAGGGAGAGGTCGAGGTGCTTCGCCCCGTGGAGGCCGATCTCTTCCTCCCGGGTAATGACGATCTCTACCGGGGGGCGTCGTTGCGCGGTGCGGACGGCCTCGAAGATCTCGGCAATCCCTGCTTTGTCGTCAGCCCCGAGGATCGTCTCGCCGGCGGAGCGAATCACCCCGTCCTCGACGATTGGTTCTATCCCTTGCCCCGGTTTCACCGTGTCGGCGTGAGCGGCAAGGAGGATCGGCTCGCTCTTGTCCGTTCCCACGCTGGGGATGCGTGCGATCAGGTTCCCGTAGCTATCGAGCGTGCAGGCCGCGCCTAGTTCACCGGTGAATAGATCGCGCAAGTAGTCGATGAACGGTCCCTCTTCGCCCGACTCGCTGTCAATCCTCACCATCTTGCAGAATGTCGTTACTAATGGATTATCCATGCTTCTCTTTCTCCCTTTCTATCGGTTCCACGGCCTTAGCTGGTCGTTAGGCTTGAGTATAGAGCGTACAACCCTTGGGTCCAAGGTTGACGAGGCGGCGAGCAGGTGATATGGTGATATAGATGGAGGGGAGGATGAACGATGGATGGCGGATGGTATGGACGATTTCGCTCCTGGTTGTGGTCATCGCCACTGGGATTTTTGCGGTAAGGATGAATAGGAAGGGCGTAGATGCCCCCCTGTCCCTTGATGAGCAGCAGCTCATCATTCGGCTTGCACACCGTCAATTGGAGGCGGTCCTCGCGGGGAAGGGAGAGGCGGCGGTCGATCAAGGGGAACTCTCCCCTGCGTTGATGCGCGAAGCGGCCTGCTTTGTCACCCTGACAAAGGAGGGGGCGTTGCGCGGGTGCATCATCGACAACTTCGTCCCCCACGAACCGCTTTACAAGAACGTGCTGCGAAACGTCGTACTCGCTGCCACGAAGGATCCTCGGTTTCTCCCTGTTAGCATGGATGAGATCGATGCAATACGGATCGAGATCAGCGTGCTCGACGCTCCACAACCGCTCCTCTTCGATAGCCCGGATGCCCTCCTTGCCAAACTCAATCCTGGAAAGGATGGGGTGATCTTGAAAACCAATCACGGCCTTTCGACCTACCTCCCACAGGTGTGGGAGGCTTTACCCGATCCAGCGGTGTTCCTCTCGCGCTTGTGCGAGAAACAGGGGGCTCCTGTCGATTGTTGGCGAAGCGATCCGTCCGTTCAAGTCGAGATCTATCATGTTTTCCACTTTACGGAAGGAGGATCGTCGGATTGAGGCCCGAGAACCTATTAGAAACCATGAAATCGCGTGAAATCATGCCGCTCAAAACAATTATGAGGAAGCCAGGAGGCCAGGAACAAGACGAATTGCAATGGAGATTGGTTCCTTTGACCCAGAGATTTCCTGGTTTCCTGGTTTCCTTATAATTCAGTCCCGCAAGAATTGCATGGAACCATGCCGATCAAAATACCATAAGGAAGCCAGGAGGCCAGGAACAAGACGAATTGCAATGGAGATTGGTTTCTTTAACCTAGAGACTTCTGGAACCTCCTGGATTCCTGGTTTCCTTATAATTCAGTGATTCTAGCATTTTTCCGGATAAGAAGACAAGTTAGGCTGTCAGGAGGGAAAAGATGGCAAGAAGCGAGCTACTGTTTTCCTCGAAGGATCGCATGCCCGCAAG
>Ga0307434_1001943_pt1 | contig 10356 bp, 10 predicted proteins | sample SalMarWE160220MG_FD_202156 | JGI IMG/M metagenome (GOLD analysis project Ga0307434, IMG submission 202156) | Salt marsh sediment microbial communities from the Plum Island Ecosystem LTER, Massachusetts, United States - WE1603-220 | ecosystem: Environmental > Aquatic > Marine > Intertidal zone >...
CCGCCATGCGTTCAGAATCATAGACATTCATCTGACATCCATAAGTCTTTATAAAGACTTTTTTTGCTTGTTCTGTCATGGCTTAAGACCTGCTTTATAATGTCCGGGCGACGTTCTGAGATGCATCTGGCATACAAATTAAGATTTAAATTCAGCAGGCAATGATTATGCCAACTTTACAATGTTTATATTAATGGTGCTTTTTAAGATGATTGAGCAATCTCGTCCAGTGGGTTGGGCTCTGAAAACTTTAAACACTCGACTAACTGACAATTTTTTCTCTGACAACGACATTTTAACCGGTTCTTGGATAAAGCATACGACCCAAATTTCTTTTGACCTGCAATTCTGTCAACTTTGCAATCTCTTTTCTGTCTCCGGCACCTTGCCACCTTATGGGTGACCCAATTTTGACATGTACATCTATGGGACCGGCTTTCAGAAGTTTCCAGGCATGATCCAGCATTTCCATATCCCCATACCAGGCAACCAGGGGTCGATCGCGACGGCCGATCGGAAGTCCATGAATTTTGGTATAGGCGAGCGCCACGGTCTGTAAACTGGTTTGCGAATTCTCGAGCGCAAGAGCGCCAAATAATGAACTTTTGAACGGTAAAACTGAGTTCCCGTCGCTGCTTGTCCCTTCGGCGAACAAAACAACAAACTCCAGTTTGTTGAGACGTTCTAAAATCTGATTGTTCGTCCGAATAACAGAAGCCTTCTTCTGCCTGTTAATAAAAATCGTCCTTTGCAGTTTGGCTAGCCAGCCGATAAGAGGCCAGTCTGAAACTTCTTGCTTCGCTATGAATGACACCGGCGCAATCGAGCTTAGAACGGGTATATCGAGCCAGCTGACATGGTTTGAAATGAGAAGGGTGGGCAGATCACGGACAAATTGACCTTCCCTTCTGATTCTCACATCAAGAAGCTTGCAAACCAGCCTGTGATAGATGCAGGGAAGTTTAATGGCAGAACGAATACCCATCAAATTCAAGAAATACTGCACAGGCATCAACGGTAACGTTAATGCCAGAAATCCAGAAAAGAGAATTATCGGTCGGATTACTTCCATTGATCGGATATTTGGTATCAAAAAATAGGCACAATTACGTTTGTATCTATGTCCCAGATAAACTAATTCCGTTCCTCTTCGTCTTCAAGAGGAACACCAAATAGTTCGAGCTTGTGTTCGATCAATCGATACCCCAGTTGTTTGGCAACAATTTTCTGTAACTGTTCAATCTGCTCGTTCTGGAATTCAATCACCTCACCCGTTTTCAAGTCAATGAGATGATCATGATGATCACTGCTTGCCTGTTCGTAACGGGCCCGGCCATCTCCAAAATCATGCCTTTCCAAAATACCGGCATCCTCAAATAGACGGACAGTTCTGTAAACCGTTGACAGAGAAATTCGACTATCAAATTTGATTACTCTTTTATGGAGTTCTTCGACATCCGGATGATCCTCCACATCCGACAGCACACGGGCAATCACACGTCTTTGCTCGGTCATTCGCATGTTGCTCTGTTGGCAAAGACGTTCCAATCGGCTCAACTTATGATTTCGACTGGTCATTGACTATTTCAAATTTAACTGTTCAAAATTAGATTTATAGGCATCAAAGTTAAAGCAGTCTATGGCACGTTTCAGTTTTTTTGTGATCCCACCCTGGTCTTAATTTACATGGATTTCTCATTATCAGGGCGTCTTCCCGCCAAAATTTTTTGTCCCGATCCTGACTCTTAAAGTAGTTTCTCCGATGTCCCACGCCCTTAAATCCAAGTTTTCTGTACAACTTAAGGGCAATTTGATTTGATTTGGCAACTTCGAGAAACAGTTCATCCATACCCATCCGTTGGAGTTCACGAATACAGTCTTTCAACAAAGCCTCGCCGACACCAAGGCTTCGATAGGCCGGCTTTACTCCAATCGACAGGATTTCCGCTGTTTCTGCTGCAAATTGAACGGCAATATATCCGACAAGCATTCGCTTTTTGAGACATTGAGCGGCCAAGCTCAGTACATTTTCACGAAAGAGCTGTCGTTCAATATTTTCAGCGTCCCAGTTCTCAGTAAAAATATCAGCATGGAGTTGCGACAGTTCGCCCGCCATCTCTGGCCGGCAATTTATTATCGAGATTTGGCAGCGCAATTTTCGCACAATCATACCTGCCGGAGAATGGATTTGCCGGCCTGAGGTTTGGCATCGGCTTTCCTTAGATAGAGAGGCCGCACAGGCCGCGCCAAAACGGGTAATCCGGCTGCCATTTCGACGAGAACGGCTGCGTCGGGCATACTTTTTGAGTTGCCAAGTGATATGGCCTCATTGGAATACAATCTCACGAATTCAGGGGCCGCCGAACCGACAATTACAACTTTTCTTGAAGACAACGGACTCACTCTGCTCAGCCTGTCATACACATCGTTCATTGAAACCAAACAGGGCGCGATAACTTCTTCCCCATGTTGCCCGTAATGAGCAAAATAAACCTGGTCCCTGCGGGCATCCGCTATGACAGCTATAGAAGATGTAAGTTCCACGAAATTCAGCTGACGTTCAGCGGCTGCCAACACCTGGAGACTTGAGCAGCTAACCACTGGAACATCGGCGGCAAGCGCAAGGCCTCTGGCCGCAGCGATCCCTACCCGAATGCCAGTAAAGGTTCCCGGCCCTGTCGTCACGGCGATACGTGAAAGATCCCTGTAACCAATTTGAGCCTGCCTCATCAGGTCATCTATCATCGGGATGATCACTTCGCCATGACCTCGCGACCTCTCCTCGAAACAGCTGAATAGTTTCGCCGATTCGTCGTTGCCCGTCACAATCGCAGCAGAGCACGCCTTCATCGTTGTATCAAGAGCAAGAATATTCAATGTTGAGACCGCAAACGTTATGTTAAGGCCGAAAAATATTTTATGCAGAATTGTGGCTATAACGATCTAAATTCAATAACCCAAAATAGGTGCGAATTTACATCGGACGGACCTCGACGACTTCAGGAACAAAATGTTTGAGCAAATTCTCTATACCATGTCGAAGCGTTGCCGTTGAACTCGGACATCCTGAGCAGGCACCACGCATTTCGAGAAAAACGACACCTTCTTTATAGCCGTGGAAAGTGATATCACCACCGTCCTGCGCGACCGCGGGCCGGACTCTCGTCTCCAACAGTTCTTTAATTGTATTGACGATCGACTCATCTTCCGAATCATAAAATTCACTTTTACCAGAGGCTTCATCGCTTACGAGGTCGCCAACCACCGGAGCACCTGTCATGAAATGTTCCATGATCGTACCAAGGATTGCAGGCTTCAAATGTTGCCATTCCATATTGCCCTTGGTGACCGAAATAAAATCAGATCCCAAGAATACGCCTTCCACCCCTTCGATTTCAAACAAGCTTTGGGCCAAGGGTGACTCTGCCGCGGCTTCCGGAGTTCTGAAATCGAGCGTCCCGCTTGCCAGCACAGATTGCCCGGGAATAAATTTCAGGGTCGAGGGATTTGGTGTAGCTTCTGTCTGAATAAACATTGATTGGCTTCCACTCCAGCAGCGTAGAATGCAACTGCATTCCGCAAATTTTCCAAAAATGCAATAGCGAGATCATTTTTCGTAAATCTTAACGCATCTAATCTCGCACAAACTAAATCATAGCTTAGAATAATTCTAATTACCAGATAGGAACTTTGACGCAATATTTCCAGAACACCCTTCAAAATATGGCCAGGCCCCCTGAATCTGGTACCCGTCCCGCAAAAATTGTAAATTTCCTTAATGTCACAACATGTTCTATCTAAGTGGCCTGTTTTTTTACGCCAATGCTTCAATCTCTTCCAAAGACAGAGAACCTGGAACGAGATATATGGGGATTGGAAAAGTACCGGCACTTCGACCGGTCGCTAGTGAAGACACCAGCGGGCCCGGACCTCTTTTGTCCGCAGATGCGCCGAGAACCAATATTGCCACATCTTCATCCCGGTCTATATACTTCCTGATTTCCAAGGCTTTTTCGCCTTCTCTTATAACCGTTTCAGTCCTGAGATCCTCATAGCCCCAGTCCTTGAGTTTATGGCGAAACAGTTGCAGGATAGCCTGAGCCTGGCTGTGTAGATCATCGCTTTTTCGTTCTTGCATCCCGAGCCAGTGCTGAAATTGTGTTGGTTCGATAACAAAAAACAAGACAACCATTCCCCCGGTCCGGTGCGCGACCCGGGCCGCAAAAGCCAACGCCACTTCACACTCATCAGAGTCGTCGATAATGACCATAAACTTACGTCGATGGCCTTTTTCAAACGGTTTGCGAACAACTTTTTCAGACATCAGCCTATTAATCTACCTTTTATGAAATAAACTTTAATTTTATTACAAGTGCTATCAGGAAAAAGTGCAATAGAAACTTCAACTGGAATCACTTTATTCAATAAATCCGACGATTTTTTTCACGTTGGTGAGAATTGGTTCTGAAATCTCTTTGGCGCGGTGGGCGCCATCTCTAAGAATCGAATCAATATATTCAGAATCGCTTCTGAGACGCTTCATTTCATCTGAGATCGGCACAAGTTTTTCTACAGTTAAATCAACAAGAGCCTGTTTAAAAACAGAGAACTGACTGCCTCCGAACTGGCGAAGAACTGTCGGCCTGTCGGTCTCTTCCAGGGCAGCATAAATTCCCACTAGATTGTCCGCCTCAGGCCGGCTCTCCAGACCCGCTTCCTCGGACGGAAGTGGCTCGGGATCAGTGCGGGCCTTGCGTATCTTCCTTGCGATCAGATCAGCATCATCGGTCAGATTAATCCGGGTCATATCCGAAGTATCCGATTTACTCATTTTGATTTTTCCGTCGCGTAATGACATGACACGGGTCGCCGGACCGGTAATTACCGGCTCTGGCAGGGGAAAATAGCCGTCTTGAAATCCGGCGGACCGGATGGCCTCTTCAAAATCCGTATTAAATTTTTGCGCAATGTCCCGTGTGAGCTCCAGATGCTGTTTCTGATCATCACCGACAGGTACATGAGTGGCGCGATATGCCAGGATGTCCGCTGCCATCAGATTAGGATAAACAAATAATCCAACTGAGGCATTTTCCCTGTGCTTTCCGGCCTTCTCCTTAAACTGAGTCATCCGGTTCAGCCATCCCATGCGGGCAACACAATTAAAGATCCAGGCAAGCTCCGCATGACAGGAGACCTGGCTTTGATTGAATACAATATTTTTACTGGGATCGATACCCGATGCTATGAAGGCTGCCGTGACTTCACGAATATTATCTCTAAGCTCATCAGGATCCTGCCAGACTGTTATGGCGTGGAGATCAACAACGCAATAAATGCAATCATAACTTTCCTGTAGGGAAACGAATTTTGTTATAGCCCCGAGATAATTGCCCAAATGCAGATTTCCTGTCGGCTGGACACCTGAAAAAACGCTTTCTTTGAGTTTCATGGCAACCCTTCTGGTAAATTCGCCGGGTTATGGCCCGTACTGACAATTAGCGCAAGTCCTAATGGGAACTTCAGCGATAATACGAAATAAATTCAAGTTTTGGTCCACATATCAACGAGAAAGCCGAAAAATCATGCGAAAGAGGTGAGTCAGGTTGACGGCTCCCGTCAATTGCGCGGCCACCCCGAACAGTATTAATCCGCCTGTTACCAGTAACGCCAGTCCGGCAACCCGCACGGTCGAGGAATTTCCAGGCGAGAACCAAGGCTCCAGAACATAGTAGATTCCCCAAAGCCCAAGCCCCATAATCAGTAGCGATATAAAAAGGGGCAACGCCAGCCGCCTGAGACGGCCGTCAAATTCAAACAAACCGCGCCGGGTGAGTGTCCACCAGAGTAAAACCGCATTGACCCACCCGGCAAGCGACGAAGCAATGGCAATTCCGACATGGCCGATCCACCAGAACAGAGCGAGCGAACAGATTACATTGACGATCATGCCGACTCCTGCGAACGCCATGGGGGTTTTTGTGTCTTCATTCGCAAAAAATCCAGGTGAAAATACCTTGATCAGAACAAAAGCAGGCAGTCCGAGAGCAAACGCGGCCAGGGCATCTGCCGTCGCTTTTGTGTCACCAGTTTCGAACGCGCCACGTTCGAAAAGCACAGAGATAATTGGCACCGGCACAACAAAAAGTGCAACTGCGGCCGGCAGGGTAAGAATAAGTGAAAACTCGAGAGACCGATTTTGACTTTCAAAAGCTGCAGCCCTGTTCCCCTCCTGAAATTTCCGTGACAGATCCGGAAGCAGAACCACACCGATGGCAATACCGACAACACCCAGAGGCAACTGATAAAGACGGTCGGCATAATAGAGCCAGGATACGGCACCGTCCTGAAGCGTCGCGATCAGTGTTCCTATGATGATATTGATCTGTGTGATCCCGCCGGCGAGGACCCCTGGTATTCCGAGAACGACAAGCCGTTTGACATCTCTTGTCAGTCTCGGCAGCCGGATACCCAGTATCATACCTACTGAACGGGCCGCAAATACCACCACCAGAAGCTGCAACAGACCGGCTAGGCTGACGGCCCAGGCCAATACGACCGCCGCCTCTTCAGAATTTTCAACGTTTCTTCCGATCAGCATAGACAATGCGGCAATAAACACAACATTCAGCAGCACGGGCGCGAAGGCGGCCGCGGCAAACCGTCCAAAGGCGTTCAGAATCCCCGAATAGAGCGCCAGCAATGATACGAAAATGAGATAGGGAAAGGTGATCCGTGTCATCAACACGGCCAGATCGAACTTGTCTGGTGTGTCCGTGAAACCCCAGGCCATCACATACATTAAGCCGGGCATGAATATTTCAGCTAAAGCCGTAAATATCAGGAGCGTGAATATCAGAACCGATGCGGCCTGTTCGGCAAAACGCCTGGCCGCCTCCCCCCCTTGTCCTTCAAGGTTCCTGGAAAACAAAGGAATAAAAGCGTTATTGAACGCGCCTTCGGCAAATATTCTCCGGAACAGATTGGGAATCCGAAATGCCACGAAAAAGGCATCCGCCGCAACGCCGGTCCCCAGGACAGCGGCAATCATAATGTCACGGATAAATCCGAGCACACGGCTCATCATTGTAAATCCGCCGACAGTTGCAAAAGCCCGATAGAGTTTCATGGCTGTCAGACCTAGTTCAGCTCGCACCTTTGTGCAAGCAAGAACAAGGATTCCTGAAGATTAAGGTCCTGTTTTTTTATAGGTTTAATAAAAATTCAGCACACTGGTTAAGTGGCTTTTCGCAGGATCAGGAGGCAATAGAAAAAGCCACCCCGGCTGGGGTGGCTTCTCTTAATCTGTCTTTGCAGTCTGACTGGTATCAGACTTTAGAAGTTGACGATACCGCCAACCAGGAATACTTCCTGATCTTTCAGTTCAATACCAAGTGTTGGATTGAAGTCCTGAATGTACTGACGGAAACCGACGTAGATATCCATGGCTGCTGCATCGAAGGTCTGGACGACACCAAAGCCCCAATATTCGCCATCGTTCTCGTCAACGAAAGTTGCGTTACCAATCGGGCTACCAGAACCTGATATACAGTTAGCTTGAAACCCACCACCGCAGATCGAGTTATTCTCAGTAGTGTAGTACTGAGCATAAATCGTGGTTGGACCACGGTCAGACCATTTGCGCTGCAGGCCAAGAGTAATATACCACATCCAGGGATCATCATCGCCGACATTACCCGTGTCATAGTCGACAGTACCTGCACCAGTGTTGAAGAACAGGCCTGTAGCCGTGTCCATGACACCGATAGAGCCCAGGACACCTGTACGCTCAGGGTTGGAAACCGGAACGGTTCCGATCCAGTCGTCTTGGTAGGCAGCAACAGCAGCGGCAACTTTGAACCGCTCCATCTGACGAGCAAAACTCAGACGAATGCCGTAGGTGTCAAAGTTCCTGCCATTAAAAGTTGCGGAAGCGTTGTTGGTCCAGTCTGCTGAAAGAATGAAGCCGCCCCAGTTCGGTGAGTCGTACCGGACACCATCTTCTTCCGTAGCACCATCGTCACCGTCGTCGACCTGAAAATAGTTCCTTCTGATGACATTGATCGATGTACCACCCGTCGTTCTGGCACGAACCCGACCGCCATATAGTCTGGGGTCTACGTTTGCAACCAGGCCAACATGACCGGAAATATCCACTTTGGATGCACCGTCATAGGTTTGACCACGTTGACCGACACTGATTGCGCCAAATCTTGCGCTTCTCACGAACCAGTACGCTTCGTGCGGGTCTAATAAATCAAGCGTTGACCTCGCAAAATTGCCGTTGTTATCGTCATCGGCATGACCCATCTGGAAACCACGACCACCTTGCTCCACAAATTCGAAGGCAAAGCGATAACCAGCTTCCCAGCCTTCCCGAAGTTTCGCCCGTCCGTCAAGCCGGAAACGGGAGTTAGCCAGAGGTGGCCCAACTTCGAGATCGTCTTCGCCCCAAATGGTTGTATCTCCGCCGCCATCATTCCAGTACATGACCGCAGAGTGAACACGACCAGATATGGTCATGCTTAGTTGTCTTTTACCTTTTCTTACTGTCGTAGCTTCAAGTTCTGCGACTCGCTCTTCCAGGTCGGCGCAACAGTCACCGCCCAGATCAGCTGCCGTAGCTGGTGTCACTGCATAACCACCTAAAAAGATGCTAGCTGCAGCGAACAACGAAAGACGACCAGCTGCCGCCTTGTGTCCTCTCTTCATAGAATCCATCTCCGCTCTTAAGACTCAAGTTTGTTTTCAGAGCAGTACTTCGGACATTTCTGCTTTGGATTTGAGTGAGACCAACTTCGGAGGGACGCAGAACAGGGTACGCGACTCACTCTATGTTTATTCTGGTAATATAATGCACCTGCAAAGAGCAATCGAAACTATCAAACCTGTGGGGAAATTGTACCTTCATGTGACTCTTACGCCACTTTTGTGGCAAAAACTCCGGAATTCCTTACCAAAAGATGAAAAAAATTAGGACATTGCTCTTGATAGATCGATCTGTAATCGGTTTTTCAGATTAGAACATCTGATGAACATCCTCAAAATCTGACATTTTCGATTCGAAACATCAGAAATTTTCAATCATTGATTCTCCATTTTTTGACCTGCGATTCCCTTCCAGATGATCCGAATTCTGAATCCGGTACCAGACTTGGCGTGTTCAAAACCTGGTCCGGATGCTTCCCCGATTCAGACGGCGGATTCAGAACGTCAATTACCGCGCTACGAAACCTGAATGACAGTTAAAATTAAAGAGGCGTTTGGTGCGAAGATATAAACATCACCATTTGGAGACTTGGCAATAGCCTGTCTTAAGCTCACTGGCGTCAATCCATTTCGTCCGCGTGATTGACGTCAAGAACCTCAAAAAGGGCATTACGGATTGCATCTATTCTCTCCTTACTGACGATTTTGTTGCCGGTAAGATCCGTAACATAAAAAACGTCAACAGCCTTTTCCCCGAAAGTTACAATATGTGCCGATGAAATATCCAGGTTCAACTGTCCCAAGGTACTTGTCAATTCATAGAGAAGGCCCGGCCGATCCAGTCCTCTAACTTCGATAACCGTCAATTGATTGGACAAGTTATTGTCGATCATAACTTCGGGTTCGACGTCGAATGCCAGCACCCGCCCTGAAGGCTTTAGTTTTTCCTTAAGGAGGGTATCAAGATATTTCTTGCCCTGGAGCACTTCTTCAATCGTCCTGCAGATCCGACGTGCCCGCCTTTCTTCGTCCTCGTCCCGTTCAAACTCCCGTTGAATAAATATCGTATCCAGTACAATTCCATCGCGCGTGGTAGAAATCTGCGCATCGACAATGTTTGCACCGGCTGACGCACAGGCGCCGGCAATGCTTGACAGAATATGCGGATGATTTGGGGCCAGGATCGTCAATAGAGTCACGCCACGAAACTCATCGGAAGAGACACGAGTAGCCAGAGAAAGTCCCGACGTCTCAGCTTCTGCCAGAAGCTGAGCATGTTCGACCTGCTGGGCCAAATCCGTTCTCAGCCAATAAGAGGAGTAGTGGCGCTCAAACAATGTCTCCAGCGCGTCTTGTGACCAGCTCTTCAGTTCATTGGCAAGAGCATGGCGCGCTCTTTCGATTTCTTCTCCTTCGCTGCTTCCCATATCCCCACCGGCAACGATTGGTTCGGTCTGAAAATAAAGGGCACGAAGGAGTTGTCCCTTCCAACCATTCCAGACACCTGGCCCCACCGCCCGGATATCTGCAACCGTTAATATGAGGAGCATCTTCAATCGATCAGGGCTTTTCACGATTTCCGCAAAGTCGCTGATCGTCTTGGCGTCGTTAATATCTCGACTTTGAGCAAACTGGCTCATGACCAGATGT
>Ga0307434_1001944_pt1 | contig 10355 bp, 5 predicted proteins | sample SalMarWE160220MG_FD_202156 | JGI IMG/M metagenome (GOLD analysis project Ga0307434, IMG submission 202156) | Salt marsh sediment microbial communities from the Plum Island Ecosystem LTER, Massachusetts, United States - WE1603-220 | ecosystem: Environmental > Aquatic > Marine > Intertidal zone >...
CGCAAGCCACGAAGGCGGTGATCAACAGTGCCGACAGCAATGCGCACGCTGGGAATCTCACAGGTACCTCTTATAAGCCAAATTGGCCAATCCAGGGTTAGATCGCCTCGCGCGGGTGGGCCCACACGTCGGCCGGGCAGAGGCGGCAACCTGGCCGCGGGCTTGTCATACGTATTCCCAATCCTTGAGCCACTGGTAGTCTTCGGGCAGCCTGGCCCAGGCCTCATCGGTGGCCTTCTCGAGGGCGGCCGCCTCCTTCACGTCGAGCTGGCGGCGCTCCCTGACTGCCTTTGCCACGTTGTCCACCTGATCGATGCTGATGAGCCCGGGGATAGGCGCGGTTATCGCATCGTTGCACAGGATGTAGCGAATGGCCAGACGCGCACGGCGGTCGTCTTCTTTCTCGTGGGGGCTGTCGGGCGAGCTGTCACCCTTGAACAACGAGTTGCTCGCGAAGGGCTTGATCCCGAAGAAGCCCACGTCGCACTTCTTGATCGCGTCGAAGAGACTGTCCTTGGGTCTGGCCTTGGTCTTGGTGGTGTAAGGCGTGACAATGACCTCCAACTGCGGGAAGTATTCGATCATCATCTTGAGCCAGCGGCGGTCGTGCGAGGAGATGCCGATGAACCGGGCCTTGCCCTGCTTCTTGGCCTTCTCGAGGGCCGACACGATCTCGCACGAGGTGTCGAAGGTATGCCGGCCACCGGGCTCGAAGCACGTGATCCGCCACAAATCCGCATGTTCCAGCTTTGCCTCCCGCATCTTCTCATCAAAGCTGGACAACAGCGCCTTGGCGGTGCGGTGCTCGGGATTGCGGGCCTCCTTTTCGTAATAGGAGAAGCCGAGGTACATCTTGTCGCGCCGCCCCCGGAGGGCCTCGCTGTAGGCCAACACTTCGCCGCCCGTGCACGCGTCGATGTAGTTCATGCCGACGTCGATGCACCGGCTGACCACGTCATGCCGGTTCTTGGCGAAATCCTGCTTCATGACGTCGATGCGCTTCCAGTGCCCGCCGAGGCAGACAGCCGATACCATCAGGCCCGTCTTGCCGCACCGGCGGTACTCCATCTCCTGGTTGTAGTTGAGGGTTTTCGGCCTGCCGGTCGTCGGGGCGGCATTTGCCAAACGCACACCCGCGGCCGCGCCGGCCGCCGCGACCGTCCCGTCCCGCACGAACTCACGCCGGGTGATTCGCTTGTTCGCCATCGCTCGACCTCCACATGATTGAATCGGCCCCTGCACCACCGCAACCGCAGACTTGTTTGTATGCTACGCTAGGCACCTTGTCAACGCAAAACGAAGAGATTTGATCCTCAGGAGAGAAAAGGAATGAACGTCATTAGATGAGATGACTGTGCTGTGGCTTTCCGCTTTCGGGTTTGATGTCCGTTTGCTTCCCATACTCGGTACGCGGCGATAACATGCCCGCACGACCGATTGGGTTTCGATGAGGTCCGAATCGAGGAGCGTACTCATGCGTTTATTGATATGGCTTTGCATGCTGGTGGTGCTGCCCGCGGCGCGAGCCGACGATGGGTTGTGGAAACTGGTCTGGGAGGACGACTTCGAGCGGGCGGAACTCGGCGACGGGTGGTTCCTGCGGAGAGGCAAGGCGAAGATCGTTGACGGCCGGCTTTTCCTCCCGGAAGGCGCGCCGATCATTCTGGTCAACCGCGGCTTCGCGCCGGACGTCAAAGTCGAGTTTGTTGCTGAGGCGAACCCGGACACGCCGCCCTGCGACCTCTCGGTGGCGATGGCAGGCAGCGAGCTCGGGGGGTACGGCCATCTGCTGGCGTTCGGCGGGAGGAACAACCAGATCAACCAGATCGTCGGCAGCGGCGCCCATGCCCGCGATGAAAACCCGCCGCTGCTGATCGAGCACGGCAAGAAATACAAGCTCGTGGCGGTGAAGGAAGGTTCCCGGTTGGCGTACTTCGTGGACGGCGTGAAGATCGTCGAAACCGAGGTCGCTGAGCCGTTGGGCGGCCCGGGCTTCGACCGCGTCGGGCTCGTGACCTGGAACGGGATGTACGTGGACTCCTTCAAGGTCTACGAGCGGACGACCCCGGCGCCCGGGGGGCCGGTGGTCCTGAAGGCCATGCCGGCCACCGCCTACGTGTGGAAGGATCGGATGCTCACGTACCTCGGCGGGGACGGCCTCTCGCTCGACGTGGCGAAGGGTGTGGAGCTGTATAACCAGCGGAAGTACCGCGAGGCGTTCGAGGCACTGGCGAAGGTCTCTCCGTCTTCGTGGCAAAGTGTCGTCGCGCTGGCCTACGTGCTCGGCGACCTCGCCTACGAGATGCGGCCCGGCGATCAGCAGAAACTCGTGGAGCTGGCGGCCGGCGTCGCCAGACGATCGCCGAACGCCCGCGGTCGGCAGGACTTCGCACTGGCTGCGCAATGGTTCAGCCGCATCACGATCACCAGCCGGGATCGCATCGCGTGCACCCGGCTGACCGTCCCGGGCCCCCAGAACAACCCGTTCTACTACAAGGCCAAGCTGTTTACGGCCCGATTCCATTACGCGTCGGCTTGCGAGGGGGGCGATGCGGTTCGCAAGAAAGAGGCCCTGGACATGTTCGCCGAGCTGAAGGACCTCTGGCCGGAGCATCAGGCGCTGCGGGAGTTCTCCGGCGAGCGGGTCCCGTGGGGCGAAGAGCTCATTCACGACGAGTCGGATGGCCCGGCCTGGGCACGGTACCTGCAGGAAGCGTTCGCCCGCCAGCAGGCGGTCCTCAACTGGTGGGCGACGGTGCGGCAAGCACCGGACGGTCAACTCGGCGGCGGCTGGGGCGACGACGTCGAGATCCTGCGATCCTGGGTGCCGGCCGCCTGCGTCAGCACCGCCTGCGAGACCTCGGTCGCCGGCATTGAGCGGCTCGCCCAGGGGGTCTGGCGATCCGTACTCCAGGACGGCTACGACCGGGGGATCGGCGACGTCGAGCACTCATCCGAACCCTCAGCCGACGCGCTGCCGACCATGATTCTCCTGCGATACGGCGATCCCCAATGGGTCGAGTACAACCTGCGGTCCGCCAAGACGATCCGCGAGCGGTTCATGGGGATCAACGACCGGGGCTTTCTGCACTTCAAGTCAACCGAGTTCGGGGCCGGAGGCGTGAACACCAACCCCCGGGCAGGCGGGGACACCGGCTACCACGCCCGGGCGATGAAGCACTTCATCTGGCTGGCGTGGTACGGCATCGGTCAGGCTCGCGACGTGTTCTGCCAGTGGTGCGACGGCTGGCGCGACGTCACGATGAGGAAGATCGGCAACAAGCCGCCCGGGTTCGCGCCCGCGAGCGTCTGGTATCCGGGCGGAAGCATCTCACCGCCAAACGGCAGAGGCTGGTACGATGGGATGTCGAACTACTACGGCTTCCCCGGCTTGCCGGGCATGGTCCACGACGGTTTCCTCACCGCGCATCTGCTCAGCGGCGATAGGAAGTTCCTCGATCCGGTTCAGACAATGATGGATCTGGCAACCACCGGCCCTCTGCATAAGTACGATAAGAGCCTGCCGCCGGACGACATGAACAATCTGCTGGCGGCGGTCGCCCATCAGGCCGGCCCGGACGTCACGTCCGTGTATCGTTGGCTGACCGGCGAGCGGGTCTACGATGAGTACACGCTCCGCCACTGCACGCCGACCCAGCGCTACATGATCGACTGTGATCTCGAGACCTACGGCAAATCGTTCGAGCGCCTGGCCGGGGGTATGCGTCACAACTGGGCCCTGCGGACCAGTGAGGTGCTCCAGACGGACCGGGCCGGCCTGGGCGGCGCGACCGAGGTCTGCGGCGCGTACACGGGAGCGGTGTGTAGCTTCCGTGACAGCCGGGCCCCCACGCTGTCGGTCACGTACGACACGCCGGACCTGAACTTCGCCGCCGTCGTCACCGAGGCCACACCGGAGCGACTCCGCGTTTGCCTCTATAACTTCAACCAGACCATCACACGAATGGGCCTGCGCCCCTGGCGACTTATGCCGGGGGTCTACGTACTCAACACCGGCGAGCCGGTGCCCGGCGAGCGGCCGTCCCAGAAGAGGTGTACCTGGAGCCCACCGGTGGAGGTCGAGCATCGGCACCGCGGCACGCCGATCCGGGTTTACGTTCCACCGAAGAAGGTGTGGGTGGTGGACCTCCGGCTCCGCAAGCGAATCGAGCGGCCCGCGTTGTTGCCGGACCTCGCCATCGCGCCCCGGGATATCCACCGCCAGGGCGGCCGGCTGACGGTTACCGTGCACAACATCGGCGGGGCTGAGGCGGGCCCGTTTCTCCTCGTGCTGGAGGCCAGAGCGCAAAACGGCTGGCTCAGGATTGCCGACAAGCGAGTGGACGGCCTGCCGGCGATTGAGAACTTCGAGCCGGTCAGACGCGACGTTGAGCTGCAGGCTGCCAGCGAGGAACCCCTGGCCGGCGAATACCGCGTGCTGATCGATCCGGATGACGAAGTGGACGAGCTCTACGAACTCAACAACGCGGTCAGGATTAATGATGAATGATCATTCATCATTCCTCATTGCTTCAAGTTCCCGGGTGCAGGCCTCGATCGCCCGCCTCGACCGCTGCCGCGACCGGAACATCTGCACCCCAACCCCCACCACGAGCCACGCTGGTAGGGATCCGCCGCCGACCAGCAAAGCCCGTATCAGCCGGTCGTCGAACGGACCGATCAGTGCGGCGCGGGCTGGTACGTAATGAACCTGAACCGGCTCAGGGGCGTTGGCGGCATCGGCCAACTCGCGGGCAATCGATCGCTCGACAGCGGCGATCGCCTGGAAGGTATCGGCCCGATCACGCTCCCGTTCAATCATCTCGGTCAGAATCGGACGTTCCCGCTCGCCCCGGGCGATCAAGGCCCGCGCGTCGGCGACGCATTTTGTGATCTCCTGATCCAGCGCCGCTGCCCGCTGGTTGAGTCGCTCACGCTCGGCACGGATCTGACGCTCATGCCGGGCCCGAAGCTCACCCGCCATTTCGCGACGCACCGACGCCTCAAGACGTGAGCGCTGCTCGCTCACCCGCCGGCGCAGACCCGCCACCCGCTGCACCGTCGCAGCCAGATCCAGGTTGTCCGTCAACACTACCGATCGAGCTATGGACTCAACCCGTTGCCGGGCGTCCACTACCGTCTGCAACTCGCGGGTCAACGCAGCGCGAAGCACGAGCGCCTTCGTCGGCTGGTCGCTGTCCTCGCCGATCGACTCCAACGCTTGGCTGAACGACACCAGTGCCGCGTTCGTGTCGTTGACAAAAGTGCGGGCAGCTCGATCGAGTTCGCCTTGACAGTCCAGCAGGTCGGCGACGGCACCGGAATCCGCCAATGACTCACGCCGGTCGTGCCAAACGGTCGCCAGAACCGACGACGCCTGGGACCAATCGGCGATCGACCGGCGGATGGTCCCCAGCGCCCCCCGGACGCTTTCATCGTAATTGCCCTCAAGTGCCTTGTTCGCGCGTGCGTCCCCGGCGGCCGAAGCACGGGAGAGAGCGTCGAAATGGTCATCAGCGTCCGCGAGAAGCTCGCGCAGGGTGTCCGCCAGTTCCGCCTCCCGCTGATTCAAAGCCTCCATCTCCGCCTGCAACTGCCGGTCGGCCTGCTCAGCCGCCTTCAGGCGGGCCGGATCGGGCCTCAGCGAAGCCTCGTCCAGCCCTTGCCCTTCCGACTTCTCGGACAGCGCTGCCCGTGAGGCCTCGACCGCCTCCCGCTCCGCCTGTGCGGCGGCCCACGAAGCGAGGAGGCGAGATCCCTGATCGTCCGCGTCCGTCGCCGGGCGGCTCGCCAACTTCGCCAGCCGCCGGTTGATCTCGCCGAGATGCTGCATGAGCCGATCGCGCTGTCCGGCTTGGGCTGGCCGGGTTGTCGCATTTGCCCCCCGGCCCCCGGGCCCCGGAAAGCGGGCAACGATCGCGGCGCCGGCCCCATCCACCGCCGCAGTGCCGGCGGGCGGATCACGCGTCTCGATCGTCAACTCGAGCACGCCCGTTACAACGTCCACCGTGGCGACCGAGACATCGTAGGTGCCCGCTTGCTCAGCACACGCTGCCAGCGTCTCGGCGTCGCCCGGCCACACCGTCACCACGCCGACCACACGATAGAGGGGTTCGTAATGTGCATAGACCCAAAGCGCCAGCCCCGCCGATGCCAACAGGCCTGTGACACCGATTATGACCGCCGTCCTCAGCAGGGAGGTCCGGTCCGCCGCCTGTTCGAAGCCTGACTCCGGCTGTTTCTCCGGGACCGGGTGCGGCGTCGGGGGCGGCGCATCACCGGCTGACTGCTCCAAGCGGGTCACCTGCTTATCCCGTTCGGCAAGTACCCGCTCCTGCTCGGCCAACTGCTCCTCCAGGGCGCTGAGTCGGCTTGCGAAAAGCTTCTTCATTCGGTCCCGCTCCAGCGAGAGCTTCGCGTGTTGGGCCTTGAGCTGAATCTCGGCCTCGCGGAGTTCGCGTTCCGACTGAGCGAGCCGCTTCTCCCGCTGCGAAAGGTCCCCTTCGACCCGGTTCAGCCGCTCGCGGATCTCGCCTAATAGTTGCTCAGAGAAGGACGGGGTGCCGTTTTCCCGTGGGGATGACGCTTTCGGTGTGTCCGCGGAGGGTTGCTCGTCGGAACGGTCGGCCACGGTCAATCTTGCTCCGCCAGGATTGCGTCGATCTCATCCATCTCCGCAGGCGGGACGACGAGATCCGCCGCCGCAACGTTCTCCTGGACCTGCGAGACGCGCTTGGCCCCGGCGATCGCCGCCGTTACCCCCGGTTGCTGAATGACCCATCGCAGCGCCAACTGCCCCACCGTGCAACCCAGTCGCCCGGCAACCGCCCGGAGCCGATCGACCGTCGCCAGGTTGTGTTTGAACGCTTCGCCCGTAAACAGTGGGTGCCCGGCCCGGAAACCGGTGAAGGTGCTTGATTGGTCGAACTTGCCGGTGAGCAGCCCGTTGGCCATCGGGCTGTAAGCGATCACCCCCATCCCGTACTCCTGGCAATAGGGGAGTAACTCCTCGGTCGCCTGGCGCCGAAGCATCGACAACTCCGGCTGAAGGCATTCGACCGGTCCGTGCCGCCGGGCCTCGGTCATCTGCTCACAGGAGAAGTTCGAGACGCCTATCGCCCGAATCTTGCCCTGTTCGCGCAGGGTCACCAGCGCTTCCATGGTCTCGGCAATCGGGGTGTTCGGATCGGGCCAATGGATCTGGTAGAGGTCGATCGTTTCGATGCGCATCCGCCGCAGGCTGTCCTCGCATTCCTTGAGAACTGATTCGCGTTTCAGGGAGTTCTCCTTCTTGCCGCCCGCCTCTCGCCAGACGATTCCGCACTTGGTCGCGATGACCACCCGGTCCCGTCGGCCGGTGATCGCCTTGCCGACCATCTCCTCGCTGTGCCCGCACCCATAAGCCGCCGCGGTGTCGATCAGGGTGACGCCCAGGTCGAGCGCCCGGTGGATAGCGGCGATCGATTCGTTGTCGTCCACCAGCCCCCAGAAAACGGGATCACTCCCCAGGGCCCAGCACCCCATTGCGACGACCGAGACCTCCAACTCGGTCCCTCCCAGTTTTCGGTATTCCATGGTCAGATTTCTCCCCTGTGGCGATCCGGCCTGCACACCCTCCGTGGCAGCGCCTGACCCCGCGACCTCGGGGGGCGAGGCCGACATCCGAGTCTACCGTCCCCGCGCAACGCAGACAAGGCACGTGCGGCAGATTGAAGTTTCGCTCTGGATCTGAGACACTCCGGCTCACGCGACGGCAGAAGCTGACCGCACCAACCGGCCCCCGACCGGGACTCAAGGCAGGCATGGCCATGAACAGGATAGCGAAGCAGCCAACTCTTATCTTCGGGCGTCTCGGGCCCGCGGCTCTGCCGCTGGCGCTGGCGCTGGTGGTCTTTTTCTCAGCGGTTGCCCCGGCCCAGGAGGCCCCGACACCGACGGCGGCTCCCACCACGCAGCCAGCTCCCCAAGACCCCCTCGCCTCACCCCGCAGCGCGGTCGAGACCTTTCTACTGGCCATGCAGGAGAAACGTATCGAACAGGCAGTCGCGTGCCTCGACCTCTCCCGGATCAGCAAGGACCAGCGGGGCAAGACCGGCCCCGAGCGGGCTCAACTCCTCCAGGATTTGATCGACCACCGGTTCCCCCAACAGCTCAAGCTGGAGGCGATCCCCGACGAGCCCAACCACGCCGATCCCGGGCATCCGGAAGGGACGCACGTGTTCGCCTTCACGGAGACCACGGACGACGAGGGCAGGCCAAAGGGCGAAATCGTCCTTGCCCGCGGAGACGATGGGCATTGGCGGTTCTCCAGCAACACCGTGGCCGCCATTCCCGAGCTGTACAAGCCGCTCCGGACCCGGCCCGCGCCCACCTCGCAACCGGCACCTGAAACCGGCGTCCCGCCCCAACTGAGTTCCGCCCAGGCCACCGCCGAAACCTTCGTCGAAGCGATGAAGGCTTCCAAGGAGAATCCCCAGCTCCTCGCCGAGGCCATCGACTGCCTCGACCTGTCCAAGATCGAATCAACCAACCGGGCCGAACTCGGACCCGAACGAGCCAAGCTGCTCTATCTCGTCATCAAGGGCAAGATCGGATACTACGGAGCCATCCCCAACGATCCCCAGGGCAAACCTTACGATGTCCTTGGCGATGGCAAGGTGGTGATCAAACGGCAACCCGACGGGCGATGGCTCTTCACCGCCCAGACCGTGGAGAAGATCCCCTTGCTCGCCGTCGAGGCTCGGAAAAAGGGTAAAGAGCCCGAGGACGAAACGGTCGCCGAAATCACCCGCGAGCTGTCCGCCAAGCTCTGGCTGGAAGCCCACATACCCGAATCGTTCCGCGGCGAGTTCCTGGCCGTGCAGTACTGGCACTGGATCGCCCTGCTCATGCTCATTCTGGTCGGCGTCGCCGCGGATCAGATCGCCGTGGCGGCTTGCCGGACGATAGTGGACGCCATCGCCCGGCACCGTGAGCTGCGGCTCGATCGAGAAGTACGGACCACCGCCCTTCGCCCGATCGGGTTCCTGGTCATGGGGCTGCTCTGGTGGAACGGCCTGGGTCTGCTGAGCCTCTCATTTCCTCACGCTCCGTACGCAATCCTGTCCGCCGCGGTCAAGATCATCACCGGCACCGCCGGTGTCTGGGCGATCTACCGGCTCATCGATCTGCTGGGTGGATACCTTGCCGCGGCCGCCGAGAAAACCGGGACCAGATACGACGACCTCCTCGTACCGCTCGTACGCAAGACGCTCAAAATCGCGGTCACCGTCGTCGGTTTCGTCTTCGTCGCCGAAGTGTTCAACCTGCCCGTCAAGACCCTGCTGACCAGTCTCGGCATCGGGGGCCTGGCCATCGGCTTCGCCGCCCGCGAAACGCTCCAGAACTTCTTCGGCTCGATCACCGTGCTGATCGATCGACCCTTCCACATCGGCGACTGGGTCAAGGTCGGAGACGTCGAGGGCACCGTCGAAACGGTGGGTTTTCGCAGTACCCGCGTCCGCACCTTCTACAACTCGCTGATTACGATGCCCAACGGCACACTGCTCACCGCGACGGTCGATAACCTCGGGGCCCGGCGCTACCGGCGGATCAAGGCCATGCTGAGCGTCACCTACGACACGCCCCCGGAGAAGATCGACGCCTTCTGCGAAGGCATCCGCGAGCTGATTCGCCGGCACCCCTACACCCGCAAGGACTACTACCACGTCTACTTCAACCAGTTCGCCGACGCGTCGCTCAACGTGCTGCTCTACTGTTTCTACGAGACGCCTGACTGGGCGACCGAGCTCCGCGAGCGCCACCGGCTGTTCAACGACATCCTCCGCCTGGCTGAACGCCTGGGGGTCGAGTTCGCATTCCCGACCCAGACCATTCATCTGCATCAGGAGCCCACGCGGTCCCCGGACCACGTGCCGCCGCCACCCTCCGGCGATCCCATCAAAGCAGGGCGCAAAGCCGCCGCCGCGATCGTCCGGGAAAGCGGACTCGCCGGCACGATCCCGCCTCCAGCCGGCTTCGACCCCATCGAGTCACGCGGTGAAGACGCCGACGCAGATGACTGAGGCCAAAGACGGGAGCATTCTGCTTTTCTGTACGTTTCGGCAAGTCGCCTCACCCTCCATCCCGCTTCCGAGTCGATTGACGTACCGCGGGCATTCAGTCAAGCCCGTCCGGTAGAGCCTGGCCAGCGGCCGGAAGCGGGTCTTGCCTGGTGCGATCGGGCCCGCCGGAAACGTGCGGACGGGGTGCGTGACAGTTCCGGCGGGGACCTTCGGGCGGAGAAGGGGACGGCACCTCGCTTTTCCGAACCCCGACCGTCAGGGAGGGGAGTATCTGCGGATGCGCCAGGGCCG
>Ga0307434_1001945_pt1 | contig 10350 bp, 3 predicted proteins | sample SalMarWE160220MG_FD_202156 | JGI IMG/M metagenome (GOLD analysis project Ga0307434, IMG submission 202156) | Salt marsh sediment microbial communities from the Plum Island Ecosystem LTER, Massachusetts, United States - WE1603-220 | ecosystem: Environmental > Aquatic > Marine > Intertidal zone >...
ACCCGCACCACCGGCTTTAGGCGCGTCGAGATCGACCAGTCGCCGCACCCGGACCAGGGGCGCTGCTTCATCCTGAAGATCAATAACCGCCCCATCTTCTGCAAAGGGGCCAACTGGGTCCCTCCGGACCTGCTCTACAGCACCGTCACCGGCAAGCGTTATCGAGAGCTCGTCAGCATGGCCGTCCATGCTAACTTCAACATGCTGCGTATCTGGGGCGGCGGGTGCTTTGCCGACCACGCCTTCTGCGAGGCATGTGACGAGGCGGGCGTACTCATCTGGCACGATTTCTTGTTCGCCTGCGCCAAATACCCGGGCGACGACCCGGCCTTCGCCGCCGAGGTGCGGCGCGAGGTCACCCATGCGGTGCGCGATCTGGCTCACCACCCGTCCATCGTCGTCTGGTGCGGCAACAACGAGATCGAGTGGGCCGACTGGGACTGGCATTATGACGACAGCCCCCGAACCCACCCCCATTACGCCATCTTTCACCATGACATCCCCCGGATCGTGCTCAATGAAAACCGGGCCACCGCCTACTGGCCCAGCTCGCCCTACTCGCCCGACTACCAGGATCCCAACGACCCTACCGTCGGCGACCAGCATCCGTGGGGCGTGTCCATCCTCGATCCCGGCGGCGCCGATTTCTGGAGGTATCGGGACTATGTGGACCGCTTCCCGAATGAGGGAGGCGTCATCGGGGCCTCCTCGCCCGCCACTTTGCGCCAATTCCTGCCCGAGGATCAGCGCTGTCTTTTCTCACCGGGCTGGGACCATCATGACAACCCCTTCGCCTGCAACGCCCCCGAAAAAGGTTCCCTGGGCCGGGCCTACGCCACGGTCGAGTTGTGGACCGGTCGAGACCCGGTCCCAATGGACTGGCAGGACTATGCCTTTGCCAGTGCCCTCCTCCAGGCTGAAGGCTTGCAGGAGTACATCGCCAACTACCGCCGCCGCATGTTCAGCAGCGCAGCCGCCGTCTTCTGGATGTTCAACGACTCCTGGCCCGTCACCCACGGCTGGACCATTGTCGATTACTATCTTCGCAGGAAACTGGCCTACCACCCGGTTCGCCGGGCGTTCCAGCCCGTCACCGTGGTCGTGGTCGCTGATGATACCGGCGTCACCGTTTACGGCATCAATGATACGCCCGAGGACTTTTCGGGGCAGTTGCGCTACGGCCTGTTCAACCTTGCCGGCGGTTTGCCGCTCGACGAAAGCAAGACCGTCACCCTCACTGCCAACGCTTCCACCCCGCTTGTCCGGTTCGACCTCCGGCGGTGGGGCAAGTTGGGGCTCACAAAGAGCGGAGCGTTTGCCGTGTTGAGCCGGGACGGCGGCCGCATCGCCCAGCACCGGGTCTTCCTCGAACGGTTCAAGGATCTCGCTTTCGTCAACCCGAAGATCAACCTGACCCTCAAGGACAACATGCTCACGCTCGCCTCCGACGTTTTTGCCTGGGCTGTCTGTCTCGACGTGGACGGCGAAGCGCCCCTGGCCGACAACTGCTTCGATCTCCTGCCGGGCATCCCCTATGCCCTTCCCTGGCACCCTGATCTCGGCAAGCCGACCGTCGTTCGCGTCGGCAGCCGCGACGCCGTCAGCCCCGCATAACCCGGTTTCTTTCTCATTTCCCGCTTTTTCGCTTTGCTTGGGCCGGGGCCAAGCCGCAAGACCGCCTCGGCGGCCTGATTTGAGACGCGGCAGCATTCGCTATAATCTGCCTCCCTGACGCCAGGAACCCGCCAACAGCCGAATTGATGGCCCAGGGCGGCGGCATGACTCGGTTGGAGATCCAAATGCAAAGAAACCACGCCACAACCCTTGTTGTAACCACGATGTGCATGCTGGCATCCGCCGTGACCGCCCGGGGAGCGGACCCCTCGTCGAACACGGAGGGCTCGCGGCTCTATCGGGAAGAGGCGATTGACGCGAGCATCGAGGCGTTTGGCAGAATGGTGGACGCGCCGGCCGAACAGGCGACGGCTCCGTTCGTCCTGTACGGCATAGGCGTGATCCAGGAGCAGCACAAGAAGGACCTGCCGGCCGCGGCGGCGACGTTCGAGCGGGTGATCGCAGCCTACCCCGAGACATACCCCGCCCTCCAGGCCTCTCGCAAGCTCATCCGGATCCATCGTCAACACAAGGCCTGGAGAAAGGCGGCCGACGAATGCCAACGGCGCCTGTGCCTGTTGGCGGGTCACCGGCCATGGCTGCTTACCGCCAGGTACGCTCAGCGGATCATAGACGACATGCTCGACAACTGCCGCCACGCGGGCCCGTCGTCATCCCCGGAGGATTCGCTGCGAAGAATCGTGGCGGGCAAGAGCAAGCACTCCTGCCCGGAGCTCATCGAGGCAGCGAAGTTCGCCCTCGGCGCCGATCCGAATGCGGCATCGGGGAACCTTCTGCGCAACCCCGGCTTCGAGCGGGACGGCAAATACGTGCCGCTGGAGGCCCCCGTCGGTTGGCGTTTCATCGGGACCGGCGTGGTCCGCGGGACGGATAATGACGGGATCCTCGATCAGGCCTTTCTCGGCGAGCACGGGGCACCGAGAACGGGCCGACTGTGCGTTGGCAAGTACGTTGATTGGGCAACCGCCCGGGGCTGGTACGTCCAGAGGATCGCGGCGACTCCCCGGCAGAGGTATGCCTGCAGCGTGTATGCGCTGACCGGACCTCAGGGTGATAAACAAGGGCGGGTGCGCCTGGGGGTCGATCCCCGCGGGGGCACCGACCCGAACGCCAAGGGCATCGTCTGGACGGCCTATCGCAGCACCGGCGGTCGTTACGAAAGGATCGCTCTGGACGGTGCGAGCGCGGTCACCGCGGCAAGCGACCACGTGACCGTGTTCCTGGAGTTGCGGCAGGACGTCACGGCGACCGGCAACGTGATGCTGTTTGAAGATGCCGCCGTCACCCGCGCCGGCGCGCCAACGCCCCCGCCCCAGGCGGCCGTGCAAATCGCCAACAACCGGCCGGCTCCCGAGACGCCCACCCTGCCCTGCTCCCTGCCGTCCGAGGAGACACGCATGGGGTACGACCCCGCGCTGCTTTGCGGCGGGCTGCTGGTCTTCAATGGGCCCGACCGCAACAAAATGGCCAAGAAGCCCGAGAAACGCCTGTTTGAGAAATGGCGCGACGAGACTCTCCCGGACATCTGCCGCCAATTCCGCGGGTGCGGAATGGTCAGCGCCCGGGCCGGTCTGTGCTGGTACAACATCGAGAATGAGAAGGGGCACTTTGACTGGCGGATCGCCGACGAGAAGGTCCTGCAGTTGGAGCAGGCCGGCATCGTCCAGGTCGCGTGCATCGCCACCTCCCCGCCCTGGGCCCTGGACCCGGAGGCAATTGCCGTTCTTGAGCGGCAGCGGACTCCGGCGAACCTGCACGGCTGCACCCAGATCAAGCCCGAATGCTGGGACGACTACGAGGCTTACATGGAACGCCTCGTCCTGCGTTACCGCGATTGTATCGACCACTGGGAGATCTGGAACGAGCCGGACGGCATGGCCGGCCACGTGCTGAAGCGGGACGCCACCGGCAAGGTCACCTCGGTCGAGTTCGGAGGCGACCCGGATTGGATGATCGAGCTGCTCAAGCGCAGCGCCCGGGTGATCCGGGCCCTCGATCCTTACGCGCTGATCTGCGTGGGCGGGTTTGAGAACAAGAGCCCGCCGTTGGCCAGACTGCTGGAGGGCGTGTACGCCCGCGGCGGACGCGATTACTTCGACGCGGTCGGTATCCACACCTACGGCACCCCGCTCAACCAACCGTGGTTCTGCTTCCTCCGCCAATTCATGGTCGATCACGGCGACGGGCACAAGCCCATGTGGGTCACGGAGTACGGAATGCGGGCCCAGCAGGATATCAAACAGGCCTATCGCCTGCGGCGGTCGTTGCGGGCCCTGCGCGAGATCCCCTACGTCACCATTGCCACCGGGCACGTCGCGAACATGCTCTTCGGCAACAGTCGCGGACACGGCTACCTCGCCCACCAGGAGATGGCCAAGGAGAAGGGGCCCCGCCCGTCATGGCACCAGGACTTCGAGGGGAACGTGCTGGAGATCATCCGGAATTGGGAATGGGACATAAAGACCGAGAAGAGGGAATGGATCAAGCTGTGGGCGAACCAGGAGCTTTCCGCGGATTTCCCGGAGCAGGGCGAACGCTACCTGGCCGGCAGGTCCAACGGCCCATGGATGGAGCACGCGCTTGACGTTTACGTTCGGCCCCGGAAGCACACGCTCTCGTTCCTGGCCTACGTCGATCCCCCGTCGAAGCCCTCCACGGTCACGATGAACATCACCGTGGAACCGGGGGACGTGTGCAAGGACCGGGCGAGCGTGACGCTGTTTCCCGAAGGGATCAAACCGCACAAGTGGACCCGCGTCGAGGTCAACCTGGCCAAGGCTTTCCCCCAGTTCGTCGAAGACACCATCCTCGCCGTCTACATCCGTGCCACGTCGAACGAGGAGAAGGAATGGGAGTTCGCTCTGGATGACATTCGGATCGAGTGACCGGATCCGGCGACCGTCCGGGCTCAGTCCTGCGGGATCTCGGTCTGAACCTCGCCTGTCAGAGCTCCCACCAGGACGAACATGCCCGGAAGCGAGAAGCTGTAAAGGGCCTCCTCGGGCTGCGGCCAGGTGAGCGGCTTGCGCAACGTGACGCCGGCAAAGGCATCGGTGTGGCCGGCATTGCGCATGAACTCGATCGCCTGGGCCAGCGAGATTTGCCGGGGGAGCCGCTCGTAGACCGTCCCCACCCACGGGCTCGCCACGAATTCGGGCTCGCCGAACTCATTACTGGCGTAGTCGAGCGTCACCGTGCCCGGTTCCTGCGCGTTTACGTCTTCCACAGAAATGAACCGCCACTGGTCGATGTCCGCCGCGACGGTTGCGGTCCCGGCGGATGGTGAGCCCCAGGCCTCGATAAGCAGGGCACTGGGGTATTGGGCGCCCACGATCTGCTCCGCCTCGTCCATAAGTTCCAGATTGCTCTGCTCGGCCGGTGCCGTGCCTCCGGGCAGGAACGGATAGATGTTCGTGCACTGACTCCCCGTGCCCAACAGCACCAGGCAAGCACAACACGCAAGTCCTTTGGCTCGTCGCATGGTCGTCTCCTTCCTGCAGCCCCGCTATGACGTATCCGGAAACCAATTCAGCGACGCCCATTATAGCCGTCCATTGACGGACTCGGCAACAAGGGCGATAGACGCTACAATACCCCCTTTGTTGAGCTGTCCCCTCTCCCGCCCCGCCGGAACGGTCGGTTGGAAAGGGGCAAGGATCCAGATTCAAAAAGGAGAGCCCCATGCGCAAGGTTGCGATCGTATTCATGGCCGTCGGTATCTCCGGGGGAATGGGCGCTCCGGTTACGGCTGCGGATCGGCCGGTCCGCCGCCTCTCGGTGCGGCAGTACCGTGACCAGATGAAAGCCGGTTGGATCGGCCAGATGGTCGGTGTCGGTTGGGGCGGACCCACGGAGTTTAAGTACAACAACAAGATTATTCCGGAAGACCAGATGCCCAAATGGGAGCCGGGCATGGTCAACCAGTTCCAGCAGGATGACATCTACGTCGAGATGACGTTCCTTCGCACGCTGGAGCAGTACGGCCTGGGCGCCTCCATTCGCCAGGCGGGCATCGATTTCGCCAACAGCGGGTATCGTCTCTGGCACGCCAACCGGGCCGGCCGGGACAACCTCCGCCGCGGCATCGCTCCGCCCGACTCGGGCCATCCGAAGTTCAACAAGCATGCCGACGATATCGACTATCAGATCGAGGCCGACTACGCCGGCCTCATCGCGCCGGGTTTGCCGAACGTGGCGATAGAGCTGGGCGAGAAGTTCGGGCGCCTCATGAACTACGGCGACGGGCTCTACGGCGGGCAATTCGTGGGCGGGATGTACGCGGAGGCCTTCTTCGAGAGCGATCCGGTCAAGATCGTCGAAGCCGGCCTGAAGTGCATCCCCTCCGCCAGCCAGTATGCCGAGGCGATCCGCGACGTCCTCAACTGGTACGGGCAAAGTCCGGACGACTGGCCCAAGACGTGGCAGCGCATCATGGACAAGTACCAGAAAAGGCCCGAGTACCGCCGGTTCTCGTGCAGCAAGGGCGACTTCAACATCGACGCCAAGATCAACGGTGCCTACATCGTCATGGGGCTTCTATACGGCAAGCGCGACCTCGATAAGACCATCGTCATCGCCACGCGCTGCGGGCTCGATTCCGACTGCAATCCCTCGAACGCGGGCGGGGTGCTGTTTACGACGGTCGGCTTCTCGAAGCTGCCGGACCGTTTCAAATCAGCACTCGATAACGACGGGGTCTTCAGCCACACGGCGTACAACTTCCCACGACTCATCGAGGTCTGTGAGAAACTCGTGCGCCAGGCTCTGAAGAAATCGGGAGGCCGGATCGAGAAAAACGACGCGGGCGAAGAGGTCTTCGTCATCCCGGTGCAGAAACCCAGGCCGAGCAAGCTCGAACAGTGCTGGGAGCCCGGCGCCCCCGCCGATAGCCGGTTCACCGAACAGGAAAGAGCGAAGATCACCGCCAAACCCGGCCCGGGCGGCTGATCGTCGTTCCACCCCGGGAAGCATCAGAAGAAAGGATAATCCGTGCCTATCAGGAAGTGTTCCTCAGCGATTCTCGCGTTATTTCTGTCCATCCCATTTACCGCGCACGTGTTGGGTGCCAACTGGCCCACCTACCAGCACGACAACCGGCGAAGCGGCGTCACCTCCGAGCGGCTGGAACCTCCGCTCAGCGAGCAGTGGGTCTTTGAATCGCCCTGGGTGCCCGCGCCGGCGTGGGGCGATCCGCAGCCCAAGCCGGTAGAAGGGAACCTGGAACTCCCCCGGCTCCGGTTCGACGATGCGTTTCACGTCGCGGCCGTCGGCGGCCGGGTGTACTTCGCCTCCTCGGCCGACGGGATGGTCTATGCGTTGGATGCTTCCTCGGGGGAGCTGCGATGGTCGGCGCACACCGGGGGACCCGTCCGGCTCGCGCCCACGGTCTGGCAGGGCAGGCTGTACGTCGGCTCCGACGATGGCTTCGTGTACTGCCTGGATGCCGCGGGCGGAGACGTGCTCTGGACGTTCCGCGCCGCTCCGCATCCGGACAAGGTGTTGGGCAACGGCAAGCTCATCTCCCTCTGGCCCCTCCGCACCGGCGTGCTCGTCGATAGCGGCATCGCCTACTTCGGGGCGGGGGTCTTTCCATCCGAGGGACTGTACCTTTACGCCGTCAGTGCCGACAGCGGCAAGCTCATCTGGAAGAACGACGCCTACGGTCGAGGGGGGCTCGGCGACATGTCACCCCAGGGTTACCTGCTGGCCTCGGCGAGCAAGCTATTCGTGTCCTCCGGACGATGTGCGCCGGGCGTCTTCGACCGCGCCAGCGGAAAGGGCCTCTATCAGCCGAACCCGAGCTGGCGCCGTGACGGGCTGTTCGGCGGCACGTACGCGCTCCTGGCCGGCGGCCGTCTGTACAACGGCACCGAGCAGATCATCGCCTACACCCAGGAGACGGGTAAGCTCGTTCATACCGCCCAGGGCCGTCGGCTGATCGTGGCCGAGGGCTGTGTTTACCTGATGACGGGCAAGGAGATACTCGCCCTCGATCCAAAGGCCTTTCCCGAAATGGATAAGCGGCGCCAGGCCTTGAAGAAGAACTCCTCCTCGCGGAAGAAACTGCAGGAATCACTGGTCGCCGCCCGGAAAGAGCTGTCCGAACGGACCGAGAAGAAAGAGGCCCTGACCAGGCAAATCACGGAAACCGAGACGAAGCTTGATGCCCTCGCGAAGGAACGGGAAGAGCTGGCGCGCTTTCTGGAAGATGCGACCCGGTGGCGATGCCCCTTCCGCGGCGACGACGTGTTGATTTTGGCCGGCGGCGTGCTCTTTGCCGGCGGCGGCGACCGGGTCGTTGCGATTGACACCGCAGCGGGCAAGAAACAGTGGACGGGCAAGGTCAGCGGCAAGGCCCGGGGACTGGCGGTCGCCAACGGAAGACTGCTGGTCAGCACGGACAAGGGCAGCATCCACTGTTTCGGGCGGGCAGCGACGCCCTCACCTCGTCACGCGGGTCTGCCGCCGGCCGACCCCGCGCCGTACCCCAGTGACAAGCTCACCCGCTTCTACGAGCAAACCGCACAAGCGATCATCAGCGATACGAATATCAAGCGCGGCTACTGCCTCATCCTGGGCGGCGACGGGCGGCTGGCCCTCGAGTTGGCCAAACGCACGGAGCTGATTGTGTACCTCGTCGAGCCGGATACGCAGAACGCAGCGACCGCCCGAAAGGCCATCACCGCGGCCGGGCTGTATGGCGCGAGGGTGTGCGTGGATCAGCGCCCGCTTTCCGGCCTCTGTTATCCCCCATACTTCGCGAACCTGATCATTTGTGCGGATTCCCTGCTGACCGGCAAGCCGTCAACGCCGCCGGAGGAACTGCTGAGCATGTTGAAGCCGCACGGCGGCGTGGCCTACGTCGGGCAGCCGCCATGGGCCGGGGAACTGGCAGCATCGCCAGAGACACCGGGGCTCCAGCCCTGGCTCGAGCGCCTGCGCGACGGAAGCACCGACGTCGAATTGACCGGCACTACCTGGGCTCGCGTCAATCGGGGAGCCCTCCAGGGCGCGGGCAACTGGACCCACCAGTATGCGAATCCCGGCAACACCACGTGCAGCGACGATGAGCTCGTCAAAGGCCCGCTCGGAATCCTGTGGTTTGGTGAACCCGGCCCTGGCCGGATGCCCAGCCGCCACGCCAGCAACGTCGCCCCGCTTTCGGTCAACGGCCGCCTGTTCGTCCAGGGCGAAGAGGTCATCTCGGCGTATGACGCCTATAACGGGCTGCTGCTGTGGGAACGGGAAATCGCCGGTGCGATGCGCCTGCGCATGGGATTCACCAGCGAGAGCAGCAACCTGGCCGCGTCAAAAGACAGTCTATTCGTCGCCGTGGACAAGCGGTGCCTGCGGCTCGACGCGGCGACGGGTACGACCCGCAAAACGTACTCTTTGCCTGCCAGAGAAGACGGCAAAAGCTCGCGCTGGGGCTACCTGGCCTGCGTCGGCAACACGCTCTTAGGGAGTCGGACGGACAAGGGCAAGGTCAGCGACTGCGTTTTTGCCGTGGACGTCGACACCGGCCGGCGGAAGTGGGTCCACCATGCCGGGCAGGTGAACCACGACAGTATCGCGATCGGCGACGGCCGGCTCTGGCTGGTGGACAACGTCGAAACTGACGAGCAGCGCGAACAGGCTCTCCGAGAGAAGTCCAGTGGGGCCGTCGGCCGCAAGGGCGAGCCTGACGTTCGCCTGGTAGTGGCTCTCGACTTGGCCACTGGTGAGCAGTTCTGGGAGAAACCCCTGGATGTCTCCGACTGCGTCAAGATCGAGAGGACCGGCGGCGAGCTGTCCGCCATGTACAGCGACGGTATTCTGCTCTTGTGTGCCGCTCCCTGGAACGGCCACTTCTGGAGGGAGTTCTTCGAGGGCAAGTTCTCGCGCCGGAGCATCATCGTGTTGTCGGGCGATGACGGCGAGTTGTTGTGGTCCGACCATATCGGTTATCGCAGCCGTCCCTTGATCGTGGGCGACACGATTTATGCCGAACCCTGGGCATACGATCTTCGTACGGGGGCTGCCAGGATGCGGATTCACCCGATCACCGGGCAGGAGACGAAATGGCAGATGGCGCGTCCCGGGCACCATTGCGGGTGCATTGCCGCCTCGCCCAACTGCCTGTTCTTCCGTTCCTGGTCGACTGCTTACTACGACCTGGGGGCCGACTACGGAACATGCCATTACGGCGCCCAGCGCCCGGGGTGCTGGATCAACTTCATACCGGCCGGCGGGCTGGTCCTCATCCCGGAGGCCAGCTCCGGCTGTATGTGCCCGTTTCCCATTCACTGCACGATTGTGCTCTATCCGAGGAGGATCAACCGGGTCTGGGGCATGTACAGCGCCGCCGGGCCAATGACGCCGGTCAGGCACATGGCCATCAACTTCGGCGCCGCGGGTGACCGCAAGGACGCGGAGGGAACGCTCTGGCTGAGCTATCCCCGACCTCGACGCGGCCGACCGGACCACTCTCCTCCTCGACACGAACCACTGGTGCTCGACTTTGAACTCCACGAGGAGCTTCAACCCGGCGGTTTCTACCACCGCTACAACGCCGAGGGGCGGAACATTCCCGACACCGGCAAACCCTGGCTCTTCAGCTCATGGTGCCGAGGCCTGACCCGGTGTACGCTGCCGCTGATCGGCAAAGACGATGAGCCACGCCGGTACACCGTACGCTTGTACTTCGCCGAGCTCGACGACGTCAGGCCCGGCCAG
>Ga0307434_1001946_pt1 | contig 10347 bp, 11 predicted proteins | sample SalMarWE160220MG_FD_202156 | JGI IMG/M metagenome (GOLD analysis project Ga0307434, IMG submission 202156) | Salt marsh sediment microbial communities from the Plum Island Ecosystem LTER, Massachusetts, United States - WE1603-220 | ecosystem: Environmental > Aquatic > Marine > Intertidal zone >...
GCTCCGTTTTGTAAGGGGGGAACGGATGAACTTCCACACATATCCAGACCGAATCCATCTATGGGCTATCTACACGATAGGTATATAAAAACTACTAACACACAGGAATATACCCGCAGAACATGCAAAAAACAACTTTGCAGGTGCAATTATGTGCACTTCTCCGGATTTGAACCGGCGTCCACGAAGAACCCATAGAGACTCTTCGCAAGATTGGATTCAATCCCACGAAGAGGCCCCCACCCTTAGGAGACTCTTCGTAGCTGCCTAGAGAAGCAAAGTTTATGTGCCCACACAGCAAAAGCACTGTTGGCTGTAGGCTGCCGGAACAACTTTTCTTGATGCTTGCTCGCTGAAGGAAATCTTCTGGCGGCCCTCAGCTACCCAAAATTTTCGCAGGCTAGCCATTAAATAGCGGGTAGCCTACCTAGATTCAGTGAGCAAGCAAATGAAAGCAAACCTAAAATCAGCAGATATGCCGATCAGCAAATCGGCGATTTTAGACCGAATGGATACCCGATACCGGGCAATCCGAGAAGCAGCAAAAAGAATAGGAATCTACCAAGAAACCCTACAAGAAGACGCAGAAGAGAATATAAAATTTTTTGAGACCACACGAGCCTCTCTACCCCTCACAGACCAGCAAATAGCAAACCTCTGCCGAATGAATACCCCAGGAGCCTTCTAGGAGGAAGTGAAGGCATGAGCTTTTTCGAGCAGAAAGACGTAATCTTCACCTACACCAGCAAGCAGGCAACCGAGGACGGCATCCTCTACGACGTCGACCAGCTCCTACAGCAAGTGGGGATGCACAAACCAAACTTTTTCCTGAAGTACATCACCACAGGGCTCCTCAGCAAAGGCTACTGGAATGACCGCTGCAAACACGCAGTCAAAAACGGAGAGCAGGGCAAAAACCCCCGCTGCGTAACCTGCGACACATTCCAATCATGCACCGGCAACCTAAGCTGCCTAAAACCCTCCCTCAACATCCCCAACATCGCAGACCTCATCGTGCAAGCAGCCCAAATCTTCAAGCGAAAGCCTGCAGACGACTATTTCGTCAGCGGCACCATAGAGCTCCCCAGCGGACAAAATCAAAAAATCTTCATCGCACAAAATGAGACCGGACGCTACACCGCAATGCTCCCAGAGGAATATTAGATGCCCAAACTTTGCAGAGAATGCAGCAGCTCCAAGCTGCTGATCAAAGGATCCATAGTCACTTACACCTGCAAAAAATCTGGCAGACACAAAAATTTCGTTGACACCTGCGACTTCACCAAAAACCACACATCCCCCCATCCCATTCTCGGAACCCTGGATCCCTACATCGAAGCAGCCCGCTGCAGAATCCTCACAGACTTCCAAAAGCAGGAGCCCCAACAATGACACTCAAAAAAGGCAAATTCTGGCCACACGTCAGACCGCTAATCTGGCAAAAAGCCCAGGAGCTCTTCCAGGAGGACGAAGCACGTACCATGGGAGACGACTTCAAAGGCATAACCTCCACCCGCAGAGAGCTCCGAGAAGGCGGCTACTTCTACGAAGCAAAACTGATCGTGCTACAGAATCTTTGGCGACAAAAGAAGGGGCTCCCCACAACAGAAGAGGAGGCAGCAATGTATAGCAATCTTTAAGCGCCGCCACCTCCGCAAAGTGCTCTCAGGACACAAAACCCAGACAAGACGCACCCACAAATACACCTGGAAGATCGGAAAAACCTATTCTGTCCGGGACAGATGGTTCAGCAAACCCCAAGGACACATCATAGTCACACGCAAATTCAAGCAGCGCCTCGGCGACATCAGCCCCCAAGACGTCAAAAAAGAAGGCTACAGCACCCTCAAAGAATTCAAGCGAGCATGGACAGAAATCTACGGCCCAGAAAGCTGGAATCCAGATCTCTTAGTCATAGCGTACGAATTCAAGCTCCTAACATAATATTAGGCGCCTAATATAAACTGTTAAAACCGCAAAAACGTACATGAATAAAGAAAGATAGAAGAAAAATAGGTAAAAAAAATGTTGCTTACAACTCTCTTCCTTCTACTGTTCTACCTAATCATATACTTTTATCTGGTGTCGTTTCAATGCTTCCTTTTGGACAAAGCGTTAGACCTAGAGGATTGGAGCAACAAAAAAATAGTGTATATCCTAGTGCCCGTAATGGTTCTCATCGTGGAAGCGGTTATCTACATTGATATAAGGCGAATACTGTAAATCACACATAATTTTTCTCCTTTTTTAGTTTTACTTGACTCTCTCTGTAGAACCTCAATAGTCTATTGATAAAAAACACTATTAACGCCTCAAACAACCTTATTTTACCGACTTTTAAGCTGAAAGGTACCCCTCTAGGCATCAAAAAAACAGCCGATCTTTGTGAGAAGGTACGACCATATATTCGACGCTTTCGAGGGGCAAACCCACTTTTTATTAATCGTTAATAAAAGCGTTACTGCTCAGCGAGCACAGAAGAATAGTTTCACCTTTCTCTCTCTATACTATTCTTGTAAGTTTCGTCCGAAAAATTATATAGAGCATACTTCTAGAACCGTCTTCTGTGAGAAGGTACGGCGAAGATGAACGAAAAGCATAATCTGCTCCACATAAGCGGAGCTTCCGACTCTTCAGTGGACAAAATCACATGATCTGAGCCTTAGCTTCTCACCTCAAACAAAAAGGAGGTGAAAAAGCTAAAATGAAAAAACTAAAATATGTAATACCGTCAGCCGCATTAGTTACGTTGTTCATGCTAACGCTATTTTCAGCAACTCTTGTTTCGCCCGTTTCGGCTTGGGGAACAATGGACGGAGTCCCAGATGAATTTGATCGGAACGACACAATTTACCCACATCCTAAATACCATATTGGTTACGGCGTCTACGTTGGCTGGTTCGAAGTTCACCTTCAAAGACAGGTTTTCTGGGAATATAATTCCGCTGCAGATGGATGTGAAGAAGAATGGCATGAAGGAGGCACAGATTTGCTATGGATAAAAACAGGGTCTGTCTGGGTAAGTTCGCTTGGTAATCATTGGATCGACTACGAGTTCTCCGACAGCTTGAGAATCGTAGATTTGAATTATGCACAAGAGTTACAACACTACGATTGTGGCTGCTATTTACCACCGCCTGATTGGAACTATGGCAATTATCACATATGGGAAAACGTCAAATACAGCGTCAAATACGTATCAACATGGTATTGGCTTGGTGAATCACACGGTATGGAATATGCATATACATTCCATAACGAACTCTAGCATCTAAATACGGTGTCTCTTCAATTCCCTCTTTTTTTATCCGCAACTATTGATTCTTAGCAGACAAAGAAAAATAGTTTGATTGATCTCTCTCCACTGTTCGAGAATACTTTTCACGGATAGTTTTAAAGCTTCAGGCGCCCCTCGAAGCATTCAAGCAGGAATAGACAGAAATCTACGGCCCAGAAAGCTGGAACCCAGACCAAATCGTCACAGCCTACGAATTTAAGCTCAAAAACTCCCAAAAATAGGCTAGGCAAAGCTACAAATAGCCAAAAACCTACACTATGAAATAGGGATCAAGCATGAAAAACCAAAAAATAATCGAAGTAAAAAACCCAAAATTGTACCAAAAAATCGTAAAAGCAGACGATAAATGGAGAGCGCTCTTCGCAGACGATGAAGGCACACTCGAAGACGACCGGATACCACTCCTCGAAGGCGGACTTGACCATATCGAAGAAAAAGCGGATCGCATCATCTTCGTCGATATTGGCCTCTCCAAAAATGACGGAAGGTATGTTGATAGCACCTTCGCGGTAATCAACGAAAAATAATTTTTTTTGCCCCTCCAACCCACGAAGAGGCTACCCCTTAGGAGACTCTTCGCAGAGCTCGCCCTCGAGGGGACCTGGGCGGTCCCTGTGCGTCCCCTGGAGGTCCCCTTATAGACTCTTCGCAGAACATTTCAGCTACTGAACTTTTCACATTTCAGTTGATGAACTAAGTAGACTCTTCGTGGCTCCAAAACAGATACACCTTCGGCTGATTCAGCTGAGCTAACCGCGTAAGCGCCTTAGCCAACTCCTCACTTTCAGCACCCGCAAGCCAGGCGACATAATCTTTTTTCTTGAAGTTTCCATGCGCCCCAGCAATCCGCCTATTATACGGATATCCAAAATAGCCCAGAACCTCCTTCACCTGCTGAACCTTCCCCTCGAGTTTTTCAAAGTTATAGTCCGGAACAGCGAGCAAATAGTTAGTGAACCCCAGCTCCCCAAGTTTTTCAACAGCAACCAAAATCTCCGGAGCAACCTCAGACTCGAGTACCCTCCGCATCCCAGCATGCTCAGCAAACGGATTATACCGAGCCATAACAGCAATCATCTCAGCATAGGGCTTCCCACAGAGAGGCAATGATTCCCGCAGCAATTTCACGGATGCACCTATAGTCCTGTACTTGGGATGCACAACAACTCTGCTGATCCGAGCTAGCTTCTCGTTTAACTCCTTCATGCCGCTAATCTTCAAAACTTGGGATCTCCCAGGAGACGCACTTAACGGATGCACATACACAACAGCCCCGCAGACCCGATCCCCACGCTTCAAAACAAAAATCTTCTGCAAAAACGCGATCCGGTGACTGCGATAATGAAAGCCCGCAACACTCTTCCAATCCTCATAAGACCCCTCTTCTACAGTCATCTCCTCGAGCAAACTGCACTGCGCGCGCACCAGATTTGGATAATATTTGACGCCTATCTCTCTGCCAAACCGCTTGTGAATGTGAACGCTGGGAGCCAGATCCTCAAAGAGATCCGTATGCGTAGTCGCTGCAACAACAGCTTTGCCGAGCTTCCTGGCGAGCTTCTGCACGTTGTAAGCCACGATCTTCGCGGTCTCCCGATCCAACGTTGCGCAGAACTCATCCATAATCCACCACTGCGCCCCGCTCTCGATCAGCTTAGCTAACCTGTAACGATACCGCTGACCATCACTAAGCTGATTGTAACGGCGCACAAACAGGAAAGCATCATTCAACCCCACCTTAGATAGCAGCTTCAAGCCCTCCTCAACAGAAGCGCCAACAGTGTCGATCAACGGCTTATCCGGATCAACCTCAACATCAGACATCCTAGCCGCCTCTTGCAGCTTCAGATCCCCAACAACAGCCTTCAACAAAACACTCTTTCCTGATCCACTGTCTCCAGTCAAATACACGATATCTTCAGGACCAATCACCAGCTCCACATTATCATAAAGCACGTGCTTCTGGGTGTCACTGATCCCCAACCCAAAAGCCTCAGCAACTTGAATAGTTCTCGGAGTCAAATCTGTCCTAGTTTCGTAGCTGATATTAAAAGTAAACTTGCCCGACTCCCGATCATAACGCCGAGCAAACTTCCTGATCCTAAACTCTTCCCTTCTCCGCATTTTATTCCAAACCCTCAAAATCGCATGAAGTCAACAAACTCAACCCTCGTCTATCGAACCTCAGAGACATCTTGCGGGGCTCCCGTAAACCCGTTTTTATCTGCGGAGCCTCCAAATCCCTCAAAAACCGATAGCCATGCCTAAACGGTTTACCGCATTCACGCTCCAGCTTCAATGCCTGCTCAAACAGGTCCGGATGAAACCGCCTCAGAGACAACCAAGCTGAATCAGTCTGCAGCGGACAACAGAAGCAACTCAAACGATTGGACCAGCGATAAACAGGATGGATAGGAAGACAAAACGACCTCATAACAGTCCAAACTCTCTTCTCGGACCAATCAAAAATCGGATGCAGCACATCCCGATCATTAAACCTTTTTTCCTCAAAAAGCGGAATATTCCTCCTCTGATACGATTCTTCCCGTCTACTCCCATCAACAAACAAAATTTTTTTGTCAGGAAACTGGGCAATAACCTTCCTTGTCGGATCAGCTTTGATCTTCCAAATACACCACCGAGACCTCTGATTCGGAGGACCATAAGAAACACAAAACTTGTTAATGTCCACGTTTGGGGCAGTAACAATCAAATTTAAGCCACGTTCAACACAGAATTTTTCAACAAGCTCCCGAGATCCAGGAAAGTCCCAGGGACTAGAAAAATAAAGAATGTATAATTTTTCGGGATCAACGAAGTGGCTAGCAAGAAAACTTGAAACGAAACTGTCTTTGCCACCGCTGCAAGTAGACAAAACAATATCATAGTCAGCAATTAAGGCGAATCGTTGCTTCATCTTCTTAGTTTCAATTCTAACCAAACACGAACCCCTCCAAATCGAATTTCTTCATCTCAACAGTAGCATACACAGCCAAGGCAACAGCCCAAAAGACGTCATCATGCGTGCCACGTGGATGACTAAAACTAATGGCGCCATCTCTCCGCAGCTCAAACCTTTCAATATTCATTTCACTGCAGATATCCCCCCTGTAGGGCTTCTCCCACGTCAAGAACGGATAGAAAAACCGCTGATTCATCATCCTCTGCTTCAACAAGCTAGCCATCTCACTCTTCCGCGACGTCGTGAAGATAACTCCCTCAACGTTACTGATCCCCGCCTCCTCCATATCCGAAATAATAGACGGCCCTTCCCGAGTGTTGTCAACCCTGACCCTCTGGAAGCCTTCCCACCTGTCCTGCAGAGCCTTCAGGTATCCGATCACAGTAGCGTACATTGTGGGTTGACGAAAAATCTTGAGATGCCGAAGCCGCAAAACATCATTCAACCGCTCCGACACAGCCAAAACGCAATAGTCCCGGGTCTGAGCCAAATCGATTCCAGCAAACAGCTCCCCACTATAACCCTTAGTTGGGTCCCACAGCTGCAGATCCTCCCCACAATTCTTCTCTGTCCCAATGCACTGCGCTATCAAACTCTGCGGCAGCCACGTGTCCTCGTCCTCAGCCCACTCCGCCTCCATCTCACGGCGCCACCGCATAGGATCCTCCCCAAACTGCCGCCTGATTTTCTCAAGAATATTTTTGCGGAGAGGTCCATGGGGCTCCTGCGCCTGCTCCCACGTCACATGATGCCGCGCAAAATCACCGAAATCCTTATGGTTACACATCCTCCAAAACAAGCTGTCACTATTCCATGGCGTACTCGCGCAAACCAACTTGCCATTCGTAGTGCCGAGAGTAAACAAAATTGCATCGTACAAATCGCTATCATTAGCTGTAAAGTTCACTTCATCCCAGTAGACAACATTCAATGTTGGTCCTCGTATGGTGTCAGGGTTGTTAGGGAAAGCCTCGATCACACTACCGTTTGGGAAGCTAATCTTAGTCTTCTGAGCTTTAATATGTGGATCATTCAACTTCCGAAGAAAGTAGGATATCCGCCTAATGTTCAGTTTTGTTTGTCTCCAGCTTGGACCCACAACAGCAATGTAACTATCTGGATGCTGCAACGCGTAATTGAGCAGCAGGGCGCTTATGGTCCAACTTTTGCCGCTTTGACGACACCACCGAGCAGCAATAAACTGATTTTCTGCGAAGAGTCTTATTAACTCCTCTTGGTACGCGAAGGGCTTAAAGCCTAAGACTTGCTCAAAAAACTCCGCAGGTTTAGACTTCAACAGTTCAACCTTACGCTTCTGCACATCAACAACAATTTGTCTCTGTGCCTTGAGCTTGCCCCGCTCAAGTTTTATCTGATTTGACCGCATTGTCCTGGGCTTTTTTTGCCAACTGCTCATACTCTTTTCTATACTCCACAAGCTCAGCCTCAATCCCGCGGTAATCCACATACTCAGCGAAAAACTCCTTGTAAGACCTCGCAAGATTAGAAACTACCTGTAACCGCTGAACCTCAACCTTACTCAAGTTAGCTTCACAAGCCTTCCGCAATGCCCCAGCAAGCATTTTCAAAGCCTCTTCTACACTCGGCAACTCAACAGGCAAAACAAGTTTAGAAGTAGTTGTACGTGAATCTGTAGGTTTCCGCACAACAACTTCTAACCCTAACCGCTTAGCTTTGATTTGTACAGCCTCAGGACTCTTTCCTAATTTAACCGAAATTTCATTGAAAGAGTTTCCAGCTTTAACCATTTTCCGAAGCTGATTCTCTATTTCCTGCGTCCACTGTTTCCCCCTCAAGCTTTCTGCCCCACAAAAATCCCCGTGATTGTTCCACTTAACATAGTGATCGCAGAGAATATTTCACCATTCCAAGACCCCATAAACACCATGTGCGCAACCTCCAGAACCGACAAGCAAACAGTCATGCCAATAGCAAATTTTACGCCCCAAACAAGCTTCTCATTAGGCTCTTCAACTACAACGTGACCCCGCTTTGTCCGCCGTTGCGTCAAAGCCCGTTTAATGGGGTCGCCCATGAATACTTACCCTCCGCTGAAAAGTGCGCTGGTGACTGAATGCCCTGCGCCCGCCAAGCAAGAAACTGTTAACAAGCTTACCCGCTACCTGCTCAGGAATATGCTCCTTAGCTATAACAGTCACGTTAGCAGCCCAACTTAACGGGATAGCCGTATAATCCAAATCAAACAAACCGTCAGCGTAACGGAAACTATTCTGCGCCAGAACAATATGCTTTGTTTTGTCACCGATCAACCCAACATAGACTCCCCAACTCATCACAGGCACATCGATACTCATGCCGCTGCCGCTACTCTTTCCTACGGATGCGTCATACCACTCAACAGAAATCAGGTCTCCAGGATCCACTTTCGCCAAAATTTTACGCAAATCTTTTCTAGCCAACTTAATTCACCTTCTGCTCCAAACCCTGTTTGATTTTGCCTGCAACACTCAAGTTACCTTCATCATCTAAGAGCATAATTACTTCTCCCTTTTTTTGGTTAAGAATCCGTGTATCCCGTGTAGAGTCCATGCACAAAATGAAGCGTTCTTGTTCCTACTCCAACCTTAGAAACCGCAACATCTGCGGTTACTCCGCCGCCAATGTCACCGGCATCAACTTGCGCAAACGCTGGATCTACGCCAGCACCTTGAGCTTTAAGGAAATAGCCTCCTGTGCCATCTGGCAAGCGTGAAATATTGAGCCTTCCTGAATTTATATCGCCAGCGTTATGGCCATGTCCAGCAGGATAGTATCGTCCTTGCGGATTAACTGCTATCACATCACCGCCCGTTCCCTCCATAAGCGCACCAGAAGTTAGTGCTGGAAGCCTACCAAAAGGAAAGCGTCCACTCGCGATTATGCCTGCATCTGCCGTGACGTTATGTAAAAGTCTTGCTGCACTTATTACCTCGGTTCCGGCGATTTGAAGCAAACCAAGATTAGACCAAGAGGCATGAATAGCGTTCCAAGGATTCTCAGCGTTACCTAATGCATAAGCACCATTGGGAATAAGATTGGCAGTTAATGCTGACCAGTTTATTTTGCTGTCTAACCAAGCTGGAATACGATCAATATTAAACGTTCCACACGTGATTATGCCTGCATCTGCCGTGACGTTATGTAAAAGTCTTGCTGCGCTCACTATTTCCTCCATGCCAACATGAATAAGACCGAAATTAACCCAAACGCCATGAATTGCACTCCAACGATGGTCACCAAATCCGAGAGAATAAGCGTTATCTTCATCTGGAGCAATGTTCCCTTTAACGGCAGCTTCACTAAAAGCGATATACCTCGTATGTATGGCGTTCCAGCGATGGTCAGCGTCGCCGAGGAATCGCGTATTATCTTCGTCTGGAATAATGTTGCTGAATACTCTCCAGAGATACAATCTTAATGCGTGGACTTCTCGCCATTGTTTCTCTAAACTACCTAAAAGTCCATATCCATCATCAGTTGGAGCAAATATGTGGTCAACAGGAGTATCACCCGCCATATTTTTTGTTCTGAAATTGGTTATTGCTGCGATGTCGCTTCGTGGTCCTATATACAGCGGCGAAATCCATTCAGGTATGCCTCCGCTGCCACCACCGCCTCCGCTACCACCGCCAAAACTCCTAACTCCGGCTTTTGTTCTCATCAACTTTTCAATTGTAATTGTGGTTGATCGGAGACCATACAGGTAGTCAGCCAGCAGTGGCTTCTCTTTTCCCAGTTCCATGGTGATTTCTAGGGTCTGCTCTTCAGCCAATACGTGATACTCTGCGCTTATTACTCGAAAGTCAGAATCGACGTTTTCGTTTGGGAGAATAACGTGAATCTTGTCTGCAGCTAAAATTGGTGTTGTAGTGTAGTCTAAGGTTGTGCTTTGTAACGTCAAAAATTCGGCAGGGTTTTCTAAATAAGCAAGTAAGGCGTTTGCTCGGAACGCGCATTCGCTGTCACTATGTAACTCTTCGTCAACTTCCACAAGCTCACGGAGACCATACGCTGTTTGGCTTGCTGTTGGCTCTTCTGCTGCTAGTGGAACTGTTGCTTCCCAGCG
>Ga0307434_1001948_pt1 | contig 10343 bp, 15 predicted proteins | sample SalMarWE160220MG_FD_202156 | JGI IMG/M metagenome (GOLD analysis project Ga0307434, IMG submission 202156) | Salt marsh sediment microbial communities from the Plum Island Ecosystem LTER, Massachusetts, United States - WE1603-220 | ecosystem: Environmental > Aquatic > Marine > Intertidal zone >...
TCATATTGCCGGAGTGGTCGTGACAGAGCTGCGCGAAGGAGGTGGCATCGTCTCGGCGATGTTCACGGGGCAGAAGGCATTCGACCGGGAACCGACGGACGATCCCGGGAAGAGTACGTAACAGTCTCGGTTTCGCCCAGACGATGCCGCCACCTTTTGGCAGCGAACACCCAGAAACTGGACCGCCAGAGAACATGCCTGATTACACTTACGTCACACCAGAAGAAGTCCGGCGAGTCTGCCAGGACATCGGAATAAGGGACTGGACTGACCTGAAAGACATCGAGGTCGAGGGCGGTGAGGCCAAAATCATTCGAAAGATTGTTGGTGGAGAAGCTCTCAACATACCGCTGGACGATTTCAAGTTCGGCCTTGAGATCGAGCTAGAACACGGTCTCCAGCATGCAGACGCCAACGTTACCAACAATCACCCGATCCTAACGGGGCGAATTGTGCTCGCCCACCTCAAGGAGGGGCTCGACTATTACCTCCGCCTTGAATGCATGGAGCTGGAAATGGAGCTCGCTGATGCACTGGCGACCAGAAACTTAGAGAAGGCTGTCAAGAAAAGAGGCGAGCTCGCGAAGGCGAGAGAGAAGCTCGAGGCTCATGTTCTCAAGCACATGCGCTAGCCACTGAAATCGGCTGTTTGAGCCGTAATGATTTCGTCAATGTCCGCTTATGGCAGATAGTGTTGAAAAAGTCAGTTGATCGTTGGGGCGAATGCTGATTCCTGTTTGAGAGGCAGGGATCGGAGGGCACGGCGATGATGGGGCGGCAGACGACGGACCAGGCGAGGTTGTTTTATGCGTTCAATCTCGAAGACCGCGTGCCACAAGATCATTTGCTTCGTCGCATCAATGTCTTCATGACCGGGGCCCTGCACGATCTACACAGCAAGTTCGGACGCTCGCAAATAAGAGCCCGACTCTAACTTAGGAACTGGTGCCGGTTCGTGCGGCTCGCCACCAAGGCGAGGCCTAAACAAGGGAATAACGTCAGGTATTTTTTGAACCCTTTAGAGTATGCTCCAAGTTCTCTTCTTCCATCAGGATCTGGTCGAGTTTTCTTTCGACCGACTCGATAGTGACCGCATTTTTATAGCTCATGAGTATGAGCTTGACCGAAACCAGGAACACGCCCGCCTCGATGAGCAAATCTTGCGTAAAGCCCTTAACGAACAGGGCAGTGGCGAAGAGAACAAATGTAAGGATGATCACTACGATTGAAGTCACGCCCAGCGGGTGTCGGAAATCCAATCTCGCCTCCATCGTCATGAAATCCGCGCGATTCAGCCGGCGAATGGCAAATGGTCCAGGATCAGTATTGCCAATCACCATCCCCCGTAGCAAGAAGCGCAATTGCCGAGATGCCCTTGGATTACGCTCTCATGTCCGCTTTGACACTTAGCGGACATGGAAGTGGCCTCATAGAATGTCCATAATGCGAGCTGTGACAGGCTTCGATACCGACGACGCACGGTTCAAGATTGGCAAAGAAGCGCAGAACTTCACGTCGCCTTAGCTGTCGACGTAGCAGACGCTCGCCGGGTTCGTTCACTCCGTGAACTTGAAACACGCTTTTGGAAATATCGAGACCAATGATGGTGATCTGCATGAACTCCTCCTTCGTCTGCACCTATCGTTCGGAGTGAATGATAGGGCAGCAGTCCATCCCATCAGCCTGTTGATGCGTCTGCCTGTTGGCGCCGCCGGTCGTGACAGTCAGGTCGCCTGCGCCCATTCCTAGTATGATGTCATGGAAAAGGTCTTGACCGCGCTTTTCGAAAACGAGGCCATTGGTGTCATAGCTATGCGCTTGGCCGCCGATCCGTCGCTCCTCGAGCATCTGCCCCGGGGCGGACGCGCCAGATGGTCAATCGATCGAACACGAGAAACGCAATCAGCCAGACCGTCAGCAGCGACGTTGAGAACAACAGGTAAAAGCCCATGTTCGCGCGCGCCGAGATGTGGGGGATAAAACGCAGGATGTTGTCCCACCACCCGAACCACGCGAACAGAACTATGAAGAAGGCCACCGTGACGACGGTGACGACCGAGTAGATGCCGCGAAGTTTGGTCGTGGTGAAGACGACGAGCAAGACGAGGACCGCGATGAAGAAGATCCCGGGATTGTTGCTTGGATGAATGCGCTCGACGATTTCGGGCACGATCGCAACGTCGCGGCCCTGCATATAACTGATCAGCGCCACTGCAAAACCCGCAACCCAAGCCGGCCACCAGTAGAAAATGTTGGAATGGCTGATGATCTTGATCTCGGGAGGTGGGGGCCCCGCGTGTGGGGTGAAGGTATCCTTAATGTCGGCGTTCTGGATGTCTTGCTGCGTTCCCATGTTCACTTCTACTCCACCAAACTAGGGGGACACGTCGACTGCCGCCCTGGGTGCGCTCGCTGTTGAGTGGCGCATCCGGCGCCAACTAGGTCGTCAAAAATTCGGCAATCGGGCGCAGCGGCTCGACACGCTCGCAGACGATCTTGAAGCTCGCCAACAGCGGCACCGCCAGAAGCACTCCGACGATGCCCCACAACCAGCCCCACAACAGGATAGCGATGAAGATGGCGACTGGATTGAGTAATAGCCCGCGCCCCAGAACGAAAGGCGTGATCACCTCAGCGGAAATGCCCACGAGAACAAGCAGAATGGCTGGCGCAGCCAGCGCCAGCGGCAGGCTGTCGAAGGTCTGAATGCCCACCATCGCAAGGATAGCCATGCTGGTGAGGGGCCCGACGTAAGGTACGAAATTGAGCACGGCGATCAGAGTGCCCCACAAGAGCGGGTTCGGTATCCCTAAGAGGGCCGTCACCACGGCCATAGCAACGCCCAGCCCGGCATTGACCAACGTGAAGTTGAGCAGATAAAAAGAAATGTCTGTCTCGATCTGGCGGGTGATCGCTACCGCACGCTTCTTGTCGTGAAAGGTGGGGATCACGGTGACAAGCTTGCGCAGGAAAACGTCACCGGAAGCGAGCAGGAAGTACACCAATATGACCACGGAGATAATCAAGGTAACCGCCTGAGGTGTCCCGGACAGCACGAGGTCTGTAAACGCCGGGCGCACCACACGAACCTCTTGAGGTCCGGCATGGTCCCCCGCCTCCGTGGCATCCTCCAGTTGGTCCGTTGCCTTCTTAATGTCCTCGAGTGGCTTCCTGATCGCAAAAAGCCTGTGCTCTATTTTCTGGAGGCTCTCCGGTCCCTTCTCGATCCAGCTCTGGGCCGGCCCCACCAATGCGGTCATCCCCGCTCCAATCAAACCCACCGTCGCGAGAACGACCACAGCCGACGCAAGCAGGCGCGGCACATGCAGTCTCTCGAGGAACTGCACGGCGGGAGCCAGCAGCATGCTGAGGAGCACGGCAGCCACGATTGGGACAAGCAGGGATACCGCAAAGTAGAGGGTATAAAACACCGCGAGGACGGCGATAACGGTAATTGCGACCGACCGTCCGCTGACGGACAAAGACGCGAGTTCCTCGCTCTTGCGCTGAGGATCAAGCGCCGGTTCATCGTACTGCGGAGGTGCGGTTTTGCCTGGCATGGGTACCTCGACCGCTAATGCGCGCCTGACGAATATCACTCCTCAAACCATTTTGCCTATAGTCAAGACTGAGATCGGATGGCGGCTTTGAAAGTTAACGGGACGCTTGGCCGAAACGCCGCCGGACACGAACCAACGGCGTGCTGTCTTGAAGTGCGGCGTCAGGCGGCTGGTCAGCCAGCCGAGGTTGCCATCGGTATTGGGATGTTGCGTATCCATATAGGCCTCAGTCGCCTTCACCTTCGGTCGTAATATGCAGCACCCGGCCACAATGCTTGCAATGAACCGCATCCGTTTCGTGGCGTACCAAGCCGCAGTCCGGGCACTCGAAATTGACATGCGGCGGGCGAAAAATTGTCTGCACGAGCCGCAGGAAGAGAGCGACGCCGACCAGCAGAATGATGATCGAAAGTACACGCCCCGTCGTGCCCTCAAGCGTGATGTCGCCGAAGCCCGTCGTGGTAAGCGCCGAGATCGTGAAATAGAGAGCGTCGAGGTAGTTCGTGATCTTGGTGTTGGTGTGCACCTGTAGGACGTAGACGAGTGCTGTCATGAAGAACAGGAACACCAGAAGGTTGACGATGCTCTGGATCACGTCCTCGTTGCGCTTGAAGAACAAAAACTGCTCACGCAAGTCGGCGAGAACCCGGTAGGAGCGAAGCACCCTGAGTGCCCGCAGGACGCGCAGGAACAGGAAGCTATCCAAAAACATGGGCAGAAGGAGCGTAATGATGACGATGATGTCCGTCCACGTCGTAAATTCCCTGAAAAGTCGCCCAGGGCGCTCGGCGATCCAGACTCGTGCTGCAAGATCCGCAATAATGACAAGCGCAATCACGCCGTCGACCCAGTAGATCCAAGCTGACGGGTGCACCATCGACGTAGCGATAAAAAAGACGACCGAGGCGACGTCGAATATGAGCATCGCAAAACGAAATATGCGACTGCGCCGATCCTCACCGTAGTAGAAGTCGCGGGCATTCTGCTTGCTAAACTCCACGGTGGGCCTCATTGGCATATATCGAAAGCAGTAATGTGGTTCGCGGCCGCATCGGGCTAATTGATAGCGGTTTGCAACATTATTCCAGCCCCGTCGCAGATGAGAAGGAACGGACTCACATCGTGTCAACATTGTATTCGAATGTGCCCGGCATTGAGGCAGTTATCGATCGTCTGCCCGACCAGCCGTTTGCGCTTAACGAGAACGACTGGCGCGACCGTGATGATGCCAGAACAGTACTTCCGGCGCAGGTGACGAACTACGAGCAAGTCCTCAGGCTCCACCGCTGACCTCACAACTGCGAACTATAAGGAGATTGGGCGTAGATGATCAGAGGATATATCTCAGTTCTGCTTCTGGTGGCCATGTTCCTTTCGGGTAGCTCGTTATTGCGGCGAATTACAAAGACAAGTGCGCCCGAACATGTTTTAAGGATGCAGAAAACAATTACTCCAAGTGCCAACGAGCCAATGAAAGAACAAGGCTCTTCAAGCGCGATGAAGCGATCATCACAGACTGCAACGAGCTCATACCCTTACTCACACAATGCTTATCCAAATGTGGGCGCGGCTGACACTAGTGGCGGCGAAGTACAAATGCGGACTATGACCGATCATCAAGCGCGCGCGTTGGCTCGAAGCGCCGATTTCCGCTTCTGGGGGTAAAGCGGACATCATCTGGAGCCTCCCGGACTCACGGCAAGGATGGAAAATCTGGGCGGCGGTAGTCATGCACCATGTCGCGCAGGCGCTCCGGCGCTAGCACCTCGACGTCATCGCCCCAGAGATACAAGTGCCAGCACATTTCTAGATGTCCGGCGGCAGAGAAGCGCACGATCATCGAGCCGTCGGGCTGATCCTCGATCACTTGACCAGGGTGGAACTCGAAGCCGCGCGCATGATCCGCTGTTTTGGGGCTAAACCGCCAAACGACCTCGCCGTATTCGTCCTCGTTCTGAAAGACGCCGAAGGCGCGATCGGCGAAGGTTTGCAAATTGAAGTTGGGCTCACGCTCGAAGGACTCCTTCGACACCTTCGCCGTGCGGATGTTTTCAACGACATAAAGACGTAAAGGACCGGATGCTTCGTCCTCGGGTTGGGCAACGAGGTAGCGGCGCAAACCTGTCAGTAGACCGTAGGGCGCAATGCGCCTTTTGCGCGGCATTTGCTCGTCGCGCGATTGGTACTCGATCTCAAGCAGACGGCACGCCTTGATGGCCTCGGCGATGGCGGCGGCGATCTTGCGATCGATGCGCTGTCGTGGCCCCGGACGCGTCGCCAAGCCTTGTGCTTCGAGGAGGGCTTCATGATCAGTCTCCAGACGCGCGACCTTGGAACGTGGCACTAGTGCCAGGATCTTTTCGCGCAGGTTCAAGAGATCATCTGCCTCGACGGCTAAACTTGAACGCTTCAGCGTCTCGATGGCGAGATCCAGGGCCGCCAGCTCTTCGGGATAGAGCGACATCAGATCGCGCAGCGCGCCCGACGGCAGGTGCCAGCGCTTACGTCCTTCGTCATCGACGGTGACGTGGGTATCGGGAAACTGCGCTTCCAATGCACGCAGCATGCGCTGGGCCGTCCGCTTCGATATGCCGAAGCGCTCGATCACGTCGTCGAGGGTGACGCCGACGTGGCGAGCTGCGACGAGCGTGGCGAGAGCGAGAAGCTGCTCGGCTTTCCAGAACGACATCGGTCACTCCCATAGCCAGCCGCACCGCTCTCAACATATCACCTCAGCGCACGCGAGTGACAGTTTCTGTCACCCCTGGGTGTATACACATTCAAGTGGAGCTATCCGATTCATAAAAACTCAGATGCGCGCTCCTGCTGCCTGGGATGCAGCCACGTCGCGTAAAGGCGCCAGTACGACTCTCCTAGCGTCAGCCACGAGCCAGCACCTTCGTGACCCCGTCTCTCGCGCTGAGTGACCGAGCTTTGAGCGTAGGCGCTGCGTCTCCACGCCAAGCAACCAAATCACAACGGAGCAACCATGAAAAATATCATCCCGCTAACACCACATCTTAGTTCAGCAATCATCGCCGAAGATGAGGTAACGATCGGCAGATTGTCAGCTTTGCTCGAAACAGCATTTATTGATCACATCATTGATGACGATGGCGACCTCTACATCACCGATGGGGTAGACTTTCCCTTGTGGGTCACCGTCGTGACAGACCGTAAGCTCATATGCCTATGCACCTGCTATCGCATCGACGATGAGCCGGGACACGATTGGCTCAGCCGGGTCAACGATATGAACTGGAATATGATGGTGGCACAGTTCAACTATCACCCGATTGCGGTCACGGCTAACTACTGGATGATCTATGAGGATGGCCTAAACGTTCGGCAATTCATAAAGATGCTGCGCGCCTTCAGCAGTGCTTTTCGAGAGGGCCTTATGTTGCACGACGGTAAGAGCCGGAACGTGCCCCACCCGTCTTTCGTTGGTATTGAAAATGAAGCCGTCTCACGGAGCAGCGATACCGTGCCGGCATCACCATCAGAGACAGCGGTTGATGCCGAGTAGACCTTGCTGAACCAGATTTTCTAGTTGCGCATTTTTCCTACCGGCCGGGGCATCGGAAGTCGGCTCGCCTTACGTTGGCCCGTCCTGGGCAGATTGGGCCGGCACCACCATTCAGCGATTTGGGGAACTTGCCATGTGGTCGCGATTGATCGCCTGCACCATGCTTATTTGCTTGCCTGTGATGACAGCCAATGTGCCGGCCCGCGCTCATGGCCCGTGCGCGGAAGGACTGCTCATTCATTCAAGGATCGATGACGATACCCTCGTTCTGCATTGGTCGGGCAGGATCGGCTTTGAGATGGGCGAGAAGATCGCGAGTGAATTTGACCGGGTCAAATCCCGGATTAAACGAGTGGGCCTTAGCTTGACCTCATGCGGTGGCGACCGCGGAGAAATGGAAAGGACGGTTGCCGTTCTGAGACGCATAAAGAATACCCACACCTTGAATACTCTTGTCTGGCGTGGCGCAACGTGCGCGTCCGCATGCATCCCAATATTCCTGCAAGGAGTCCGTCGACGGGCCGCGCTGACAAGCGTTTGGGTTTTTCACGAGAGTCATGTGGAGAGACTCGATCCAAAGGATCCAAATAGCAGAATAGTGGCAACCCACGACGTTGCGACACAGCGCATCCTGAAAGACTACTATGTGCCAGCCGGCGTCTCGAAGGCATGGCTCAAGCGACTTCGCAAGCGTATCAAGAACGCCGAATGGTGGCAGACGGGGAGCGATCTCTGGTACGACAAGAGCCGCATCATCACCATTCCGATTACCAATCGTTCCCCGCGTAGCGCCGAGGAAAGGAGACATTTTTCCCCTCCGGTGGTCTGTGGGTCCTTCTGCAGAGGATGAAAGATCATCCGTAATGGTCGGGATTGGGTACAGAAAAAGTTTGCCGGGGACGTCCGCTTTGCGCCAAAGGGGGGCATATTGTGAGCCTGCTTCCCAATCTTTCTCAGGCCCAGCGGTGATGGGGAGCGCTCACGCGCTCCTGGCTGTTGCATGAGGTCATGCTTCGGTTATCAAAAACAGCCTTGGTGTAAAGGTGGACCGCACAACGACGGAGCGTATGTTCCAGGACTATTTCGAGAGCTAACTCAAAGATTGCCCAACAAGAGGCGCGATCCGAGAGGCCAGCCGGCAGCCTGTCCAAAGGTGAACCATGAAGCGCATTGCAATCGTCGGTTCTCGTTCTCGAACGGATCCCGAGACAGTTGATCGTCTCGTGACCCACCTGCCGGCTGGTACGACTATCGTGTCGGGTGGTGCTCCTGGTCCGGACACTTGGGCAGAGGAAGCCGCAAAGAGACACGGCTTTGCAGTCGAAATCTTCCGGCCCAAGCTAGATGACGCAATCAGCCAGGGGCAGAAAACTCGACGTTATCACAAAAGGAATCAGGAGATCGTAGACGCAGTTGACGAAGTCTTTGCCTTGGTAGCACAGCATCGAAAGGGCGGCACCGAGGATACGATCCGTCGCGCAATAAGGAAGGGCATTCCGGTCACGCTGTTGTAGCGACTGGCAGCGCTCCCTATCGAGGAGGAAGTATGTCTGTTGCTCAGGAATTCATCGACCTATTTGTCCCAATCGACGTTATCCGTCGCAAATATCCTGGCGGATGGGAGCAGTGCCTGCGTGACTACGGGGCCGTAATGGGCAAGGCCGTCTGGCATGACGATTGGCTTTTCCGAGAGGGTGCAATGAGTGGCGCAGATATTCAGTGGTTGGTCTCAAGATGGCAGAAACGCGGATTTGAGGTACATCGCGAAGAAAATGGGCGCCCGGTCGAATGGTTAGACGTGTGCGTTTCCGAAAAGATGCTTGGCGGGCCTACACTAACTTGCAAGTGGATCGCCTACGATCCGGAGTCGGGTGGGGCATACGTGAAAGGCCACCTACCTGGACCGTTGATCGGCCCCAAAAGATAGTTTTGCTCGACACGAAATCTTGGGACGGTTGGCAATGGTCTGAAGCTTCACGGTCAGATCGGCACTGGCGGCAGAGTCAATTCTCGGTGGTTGCAGGCCCCCGCAACCATCAATAACGTACCGCTGTCTCCAGAGGACAAGCCGAACGGTGTCGCGTTTTTTTGTTGTCGGCTCATGTCTGGCGCGGGACAACCGACCGAGAGGGGACCATACTGCCCTCATCAGCAGGCTGAATAATTTCGACGGGCCCAACTGTTTCTGCCGCAATGAGGGCCTCGGTGAATTCCACCTTGTCCTCTTTGGGAACCGATGCACGGTATGGCATGCGGAAAAATACAAAGCATGCTGCCAGCAAGTGAACGCCTGCCGTATACATGAACAGTGATTGCTGTTCGACAAAACTTTGAAAGACGGATGCAATTGCCGGGCCCGCGGCGGCACTAGCGCTATAGACCAACAGCAGTCCGCCTGAGGTTGCGACATAATCTGTCGGTGCTGCAAGATCATTCGCGTGGGCAACCGAAAGAGCGTAGAGAGGAAACGCGAAGAGGCCAAAACTAAACCCTAGCCCAATAATTAGGGCTGGCGCGCTTTCCTGGAAGTAGCTCAGAGCAAGACCTGCCACAGCAGCAAAAACGCAAGTCGATAGAATAACAAGCCGACGATCGACCTTATCGGAGAGGCGACCAAGCGGCCACTGCCCGACGGCGCCCCCAAGAACCGTGGCACTCATGAACAGACCGATGCCTATCGGAGTTAGTCGATGGTCCACGGCAAAGATGGGCCCCAGGGTCCAAAATGCGCCAATGGCGAGGCCATAAGCGAGACAGCCGATAAAGCCGACGGGCGACAACTTATAGAGACGCCGTACGTGCGGCACGATTTCATCGATTGGATCTGGCGACTGCGACCGCGTCATTGCAACAGGCACAGCCGCAAGTGATACCAGGATCGAGGTTATAGCAAAAAGCGGGAACGCTTTTGGATCGCTGAGGGCCAGCATCATTTGACCGACGCTGACGACCGTCAAGGTGATGATCGTATAAATCGAAAAGATGGCGCCCCGAGTTTGATTATTTGACCGCTCATTGAGCCAGCTTTCGATGATGATAAAGAGTGCCGCAAAGCAGAACCCGGTCAAGGCGCGGAAGATCCACCACAATACGGGCTCGACAATCATAGCATGAAGGAGTGCAATGCTGGATGCTACAGATACCAGCGCAAGATAAGATCTGATATGGCCTGCACGAGCAATGAAAGCAGGCCCTGCTAGGCAACCCAACGTGAATCCAATGAAATAGAACGAGCCCAAGATACCGATTTCCAC
>Ga0307434_1001949_pt1 | contig 10343 bp, 9 predicted proteins | sample SalMarWE160220MG_FD_202156 | JGI IMG/M metagenome (GOLD analysis project Ga0307434, IMG submission 202156) | Salt marsh sediment microbial communities from the Plum Island Ecosystem LTER, Massachusetts, United States - WE1603-220 | ecosystem: Environmental > Aquatic > Marine > Intertidal zone >...
GCGGATGCGCCAGGGCCGCTTCCTTACGGGCTCGCTACGGAGAGGGGGTCCGCTTCCTTACGGGCGCGGTTCGGAAACACCTGGGGGCGGCGCCTTCCAACAAGCCGCCCAAAGTGTCATGCACCCGGCGAGCCGGGTCGTCCCCGGTCCGGTTTTGTTCCGCTCCGTTTCAGGCTTACAATAGAGCGAAAGCGCCGCACGAGCATCCGCGTGCAGAGGAGCGATCCAAGGCTCAAGATGATATCCGAAGGTTCGAAGACGGCCCGGCTGAACCGGGCGAGCATCCATTCGCTGGTCCAGCGAGCTGGCCATGCCGCGGCGCTCGACGGCAAGCGGGTGCTGGTGATCATCCCCGATCACACCCGTAGCGGCCCGACCGGCACGTTCTTCCGCGCGATCTGCGGCGCACTGGTGACCCGGACGAGTAAGCTCGACTTCCTGATCGCCCTCGGCACGCACCCGCCCATGCCGGCCGCGAGAATCAACGAGCTGTTGGAGATGACCGCCGACGAGCGGAGCGAAAGGTACGGCTCGGTAGGCGTGTTCAACCACCAATGGGATTCGCCGCCGGCCCTGAAGCGGATCGGTACGCTCACCAAGACCCAGGTCGAGGAGCTTTCCCGTGGGTTGCTCAGCATCGAGGTGCCCGTGCTGATCAACAAGATGATCTTCGACTACGACCATCTGCTCATCTGCGGCCCGGTCTTCCCGCACGAGTTGGTCGGCTTCTCCGGCGGACACAAGTACCTGTTCCCGGGGATCGCCGCTCCCCAGATGATCAATTTCACCCACTGGCTGGGGGCGCTGCTGACCAACCCGGTGATCAACGGCACGCGGGACACCCCGGTGCGGGCCGCCATCGAAGCCGCCGCCGAGATGGTGCCGATCGAGCGGAGCCTGATCGGCTATGTCGTACAGGGCCAGGTGGTTCGGGGCGTGTTTGCCGGACCGGTGCGCCAGGCGTGGAGGGCGGCCACCGATCTGTCCGAGCAGATCCACATCGTCTACCGCGACCAGCCTTACGACACCGTACTCTCCTGCAGCCCGGGCATGTATGACGACATCTGGACCGCCGGAAAGTGCATGTACAAGCTGGAGCCGGTCGTCGCCGACGGCGGTACGCTCATCATCTACGCCCCCCACATCGACGAGGTCTCCTACACGCACGGCAAGGTGCTCGATGCGGTCGGGTATCACGTCCGCGACTACTTCGTCAGGCAGTGGGACAAGTACAAGGAATTACCCTGGGGCGTGCTCGCACATAGCACGCACGTCAAGGGCGTCGGGAAATACGAAAATGGCGTCGAATCCCCTCGCGTCAACGTCGTGTTGGCCACCCGCATCCCCGAGGAGCGATGCCGGCGGATCAATCTCGGCTACATGAATCTCGATCGCGTCAACCCGGAGGATTACGCTGGCCGCGAAGGCGAGGGTATACTGTGCGTTCCCCAGGCCGGTGAAACGCTGTACCGCCTCCGGGATATGACCAAGTTCGGGTTGGCCGCCGCCTCCAAGGACAGCAGGACGCTCCCGACCCTCGACGGGCAGGAAGCGCCCTGATCTGGAGATGTGGTCATGACGCAATCCATTACGCTGCCCAAGACGATGCCCGCCGTGGTATGCCATGGGCCCCACGACTATCGGCTCGACGAGGTGGCGGTGCCGACGGCGGGGCCGGACGAAGTCATCGTCGAGGTCCTGGCCATCGGCATCTGTGCCGGCGACGTGAAGTGCTGGGACGGCGCGCCGCTGTTCTGGGAGAGTGACGGGACGCGCCCCGGTTATGCCGAGCCGCCGGCCATCGCCGGGCACGAGCCCATCGGCCGGGTCGTCGCCTTGGGCGTGGGGGCGGGCCGGAAACGTGGCCTCGAGATCGGAGACCTGGCCATCAGCGAGCAGATCGTCCCCTGCCATGACTGCCGGTTCTGCCGCCGAGGCCAGTACTGGATGTGTCAGGTGCATCACGTCTACGGGTTCAAATCGTGTCTCCCGGGCGGGATGGCACCGTACATGAAGTACCCGGCCGGGGCGATCGTGCACAAGGTGCCGGCGGACATGGACCCCACCTGCGCCGCCATGATCGAGCCGCTCACCTGCAGCATCCACGCGGTGCAGCGGGCCAGGATCGAGTTCGGCGACACCGTGGTGGTCGCCGGTTGTGGTCCGCTCGGCCTGGGAATGGTCGCCGCCGCCCGGTTGACCAGCCCATCTCGGCTCATCGCCCTGGACCTGAGGGACAACCGGCTCGAGGTCGCCCGGCAAATGGGCGCGGACCTCACCATGAACCCCGACAAACAGGACGTCGTCAGTGAAGTCCTGGAGCTGACCGAAGGCTACGGCTGCGACGTCTACATCGAGGCGACCGGCTTCGTCGAAGCTGTCCCCCAGGGCCTGCGCATGATCCGCAAGCTCGGACGCTTCGTCGAGTTCTCCGTCCATCGCGAGCCGGTCACGGTCGATTGGACGCTCATCGGCGATGTCAAGGAGCTGGACATCTACGGCTCGCATCTGGGGCCCTATTGCTACCCGCTCGCGATCGATTACATTCATCGCAGCCTGATCGACGTGGCCCCGATTGTGACGCATACGCTGCCGCTGGCCGAGTTTGAGAAGGGATTCAAGATGGTCCGCGACGGCACCGAGTCGATCAAGGTGCAGTTGCAGCCCTGAGCGAAGTGGCAGAGTACGTTTAGCCGCGACCCGTAGGGGAGCGCGTTGACGTTTACCCGCGACCCGAAGGAGAGCGCGTTGACGTTTAGCCGCGACCCGGAGGGGAGCGCGCGTGTCTCTCAACGCTGGAAGGTGGCATTATGAAAGTACAATCCATCAAAGCGCATTTGCAGGAACCGGTGGTGACCGAGGGCGCCAAGGGGGCCCACATACGGGTGCTGATCGGACCCGACGATGGTGCGAGCAACTTCTACATGCGCCACTTCGAGGTCGAGCCCGGCGGATGCACGCCCCACCACGAACACGAACACGAGCACGAGGTCCTGGTGCTCAAGGGCACCGGTCTCGTCAAGGGCGCCGAAGGCGACCGCCCCTTTAAGCAGAATGACGTCATCTTCGTCCCCGGCGGCGAGAAGCACCAGTTCTGCAACACCGGGGATGAGTCTTGCGAGTTCATTTGCCTGATACCGGCCCCCAGACAATCCGACTGCTGAGCCATGAAAGGCAAACAGTTCCTACGCCAACATGACCAAGAGTGAAGCCCAGAAGAAGGTTGTTGAACTTCGCGAGGAGATCCGCCAGGACGATTATAAGTACTACGTGCTGGCCGCCCCCACGATCTCCGATCGCCAGTACGACCGCCTCTTCGATCAGCTCAAGAAGCTCGAAGAGCAGTTCCCCGATCTGATCACGCCCGACTCGCCCACCCGGCGCGTCAGCGGCCAGCCGATCGAGGGCTTCCAGCAGGTCGTGCATGCCGTGCCCATGCTCTCGATGGACAACACCTACAACGAAGGCGAGCTGCGCGAGTTCGATGGCCGCGTGGCCCGGGGCCTCGGCGGCGAAGCTTACGAATACGTCATCGACCCCAAGATCGACGGGGTGGCTATCTCCTTGCGCTACGAAGGCGGCCAACTCGTGCTGGCCGCCACCCGCGGCGACGGCACCACCGGCGACGACATCACGCACAACGCCCGCACCATCCGGGCCATCCCCTTGCGCCTGCCCGACGCAACGAACGTCCCCCGCGTGCTCGAGGTCCGCGGCGAGGTGTACTGGCCGATCTCGGCTTTCGAGGCCTTCAACAAGCAGCGCGAGGCCCGCGGCGAGCCGACCTTCGCCAACCCCCGCAACGCCACCGCCGGAACCCTCAAGCAGCTCGATCCCAGAATCGTCGCCCGGCGCAGACTGGCCTTCATCGCCCACGGCTTCGGACAGCTCGAACCGTTCACGTTCACCACGCAGTACGAACTGTCCCAGCGAATGAAGGAATGGGGCATCCCGATCAGCCCGTACATGAAACGCATCACCGACATCGACCAGGCCATCGAGCACATCCACGCCTGGGACGCGCGGCGGCGGAAGCTCGACTTCGCCACCGACGGCCTGGTCCTGAAAGTCGATCGCCTCGATCAGCGCGACGCCCTAGGCGCCACCAGCCGATCCCCCCGGTGGTGCATCGCGTTCAAGTTCGCCGCTGAGCGGGCCCGGACCAGGCTGCTCTCGGTGCGGTTCCAGGTCGGCAAGCTCGGCACGATCACACCCGTGGCAAACCTCGCCCCGGTCCAGCTCGCCGGCACAACCGTCAAGAGCGCATCGCTGCACAACTTCGATCAGGTCGAACGGCTCGGCGTGCGGACCGGCGATATGGTCTATGTCGAAAAGGCCGGTGAGATCATCCCCCAGGTTGTCGAAGTGGACCGCGACGCCCGCCCCCGCGACACGAAACCGATCAGGCCCCCCGCCCGCTGCCCCGAATGCAACAGCGAAACCGTCCGCGACGAGGGCGGCGTATTCCTCCGCTGCGTCAACCCTGCCTGCCCCGCCCAGATCAAGGAGCGGCTCCGCTACTTCTGCGGCCGAGATCAGATGGACATCGAGGGCGTCGGCATCGCCCTGGCCGAACAACTCGTCGATACCGGCCTGGTCCGCGAATTCGCGGACCTCTACCGCCTTCATGACCGGCGCGACGAGCTGATCGCCCTGGAACGAATGGGCGCCAAGAGTGCCGACAACCTGCTTGCCAGCGTCGCCGGCAGCAAGTCCCATCCGTTGGCCCGCCTGTTGGCCGCCCTCAACATCCCGCACATCGGCACCAACACCGCGATGCTGCTCGCCGAGCACTTCGGATCAACGGATGCCCTCGTTGCCGCCGGCGCCGAAGAATTGCAGGAGATCGAAGGCATCGGCCCGGAACTGGCCGAAAGCGTGTCCAGCTTCCTGCACAGCAAACAGGGCATCCGCACGATCGAGGGGCTCCGCGCGGTCGGCGTCAACATGATCCAACCCAGGAAGAAAGCCCGGGCGCCCGGTGCGCTGCCTTTCGCCGGCAAGACCATCGTCGTCACCGGCACCCTCCAACACTACAGCCGCAAACAGATCCAGGACCTGATCGCCTCCCTGGGCGGGAAACCCGCCGGCTCGGTCACCAGGAAGACCGACTTCGTCGTCGCCGGCGCCGAGGCGGGATCGAAACTCGACAAGGCCCGCCAACTAGGCGTACAAGTCATCGACGAAACCGAGTTCCGCTGCCGCGCCGGCACGCGATAGAGAACGTTACGGAACGTGAATCCCCACGCTTGGACAAGAGCCGCACGAGCCACGCCCTTCACCCTTCCAACCGCCCGGCGGGCGTAGCAGGAGAACCAGATGACCGGACGCCATCACGCACCCCCAACGAGCCGCAGTCTTCAGCCCTTGACGAATGACCATCGCCTCGCGTTTCAAAGCGGCAACGCCGCATCGTTTGTCAAGGGCCAGCCCCCGCCGCGGCGCGCTCACGAGCGTGGCCCCCGATCGCGGCCAATGATTCAGGTTCTTCCTTCCCCTAGCTGGCGTTCGATCTCGCTGAGTTCATCCTGCAGATCCTGATACCTCTCGTGCGGATCGTCATACAGGGGTCCGAACCTGACGGCGCGCAGTTCCTCGAGTTCCCGGGCTACTTCACGTCGCCGTTGCTCAAGGAATTCCCTCTGCTCCGGCGTCATCCGTTCTGCGGGGTCGTCCATGAGAACGCCAGCCTCGTGACGTCTGGGGGTCTGCTATCCAGGCAAGCCGTCGGGTACGTCACGCGTTTTGCTTCCGACGACCGCGACGTATTCAAGAGGATCGCCGCTCGTGGCCAGCCGATGCTGATACCTCATCTTGCAGGACACGGCGAGAATGTCCTCCTCGACCATCGCGCGGATGAGCCGGGCAAAGCCGGAACCGTCTCTGCTTTCCAGGAAGGTATGTTTGATATTGAAGGCGACCAGCCCGCCCGGTTCGATGAGCCGATAAGCTTGGACAAACGCAAGAGGAGGAATATCTCCGAAACCCAGCGCGGCGACGCAAGTCAGGCAATTGAACCGGTACTCCTCCAGCCTGCGCCGTTCTGCATCGCCCAGATCGGTCATATCGGCGACGAGGTAATCAGCATAGATCCTGGGGCGATCTCGCTCCGTAGCTGCTCTTGCGGCGTCCACGATATCGACGCCGACGATGGTCTTCGCACCCATATCGGCGAGTTCCGCCCCGACCATCCCATTCCCCGCACCCAGGTCGAGAACCCGCAGGTCCGAAGGCGAGACGTCTTCCTCGCGCGCATATTCCTCCAGGAGAGACCGGACGGTCGAGGGCGACTGACAGTTCAAGATGTCGTAGAACAGCCTCTCGTACAGCCCGGGGTTCTCATAGAGCGCGGCGTAGTCGTGAAACCGGATCTCCCGCCAACCATCGGGCGTTTCGACAAGGCACCACTCGGCATCTTGTTCGAGCCGAAGGTTGGGCTCGGGAAGAGCGATCCGCAACGTTTCCTGTGGCTTCAGGTCTGACCGTTGATACGTATTCTCTGCTACTGGCACGTGGGCAAGCTCCCTTCGTTCTGGAGTTCCGGCTCTTCTCCTCGTCAGTGAGCCGATTGTACATCACCGCCGGAAGCTCCCTCTTCCGACTCCTCGCCTGACTCCGACTCGTCACCGGGCGAATGCCTGAAGGCTCCGGCCGCGTCGGCCGATCCGGTCACAAGCACCGGCGCCGCCTCCAGATCTTCGGCCTCCATCATCGACGCGATCCGCTGGAGCGTTGCCAGCATCGTGGTCCGTTCCCACTGCTCAAGTCTGGCCAACTCCAGGCGAAACCGGTCCTGGAGGAGAGAGGGCGTGTCGTCGAGCGTCCGCTGGCCTGCCGGGGTAACCGTGACCAGCCAACTGCGACGGTCGCGTTCATCCCGCGACCTCGTGACCAGCCCCCGCCGTTCCAGGCGGTCGAGAATGCCGGTCAGCGTCGGGCGACTCAGGTGAACCGCCTTGGCCAGTACGCCCGCCGACACCGTGCCAAGCTCAGCCGCTGCCTGCAGCGTGACCAGTTGGGGGCCGGTAAGGCCGAATTCCTCAGCCAGGCGCCGGGACTGCAGATCGATTGCCCGAATGATGCGCCGGATGCCGGCCACGATCTGATTCTCGATCGTCAGGTTGTGGCTCATCACCTGTCTCGCTACCCGTGACAATTGGAGCAAGGACGAAATGTTAGAAAACGAAGCAAGATCTGTCAAGCGCCGAAGCTTCCGAGCGGACGCCCAGGTCGATGCTCCGCCTGCTCCGGTGTCATAAGACCTTTTCCTGGAAAGACTTATGACTTCTTCCTCCTGCTCCGAACAGCCCAGGGGTCGGACGACGGCCCGCCGGGCCTGTTTTGCGTCGAAACCAAATCGGCTACTATTCGGTCACGAAGCCGCAGGTATGCTTCGTGTGCCCGGGAGGCAGGCTGCCGGATCAGGCGCTTCGCGACTCTGCGGGCGCACGGCTTTGCCCACGGGCGGAGGTCCCTCCATGATCCGATTGAGTCACGTCTGCAAGTCATTTGATGGGGGGCGGACCCACGCGGTGCGGGATCTCACTCTCGACGTCCAGACCGGCGAGACTCTGGTCCTGCTCGGTTCTTCGGGTTGCGGCAAGACCACGACTTTGAAGATGATCAACCGCCTCGTGGAGGCCGACGCGGGGCTCATCGAAGTCGGCAATCAGAACATCCGGGAGATGAACGTTCTGGAATTGCGTCGATCCATCGGCTACGTGTTCCAGGGCATCGGGTTGTTTCCTCACATGACCATCGCGGAAAACGCGACCGTAGCCCTGAGGCTGAACGGCGTGGGCCGAGCCGAGCGCCGCCGCAAGGCCACCGAACTCCTGGAACTCGTGCAGTTGGACCCCGACGCCCTGTCCCACCGATATCCCAGGCATCTGTCCGGAGGACAACAGCAAAGAGTCGGCGTTGCCCGTGCGCTGGCGACAAATCCCCATTACCTCCTGATGGATGAGCCGTTCGGCGCCCTTGATGCGCTGACCCGCGATTCTCTTCAACAGGAAGTCCTTCGCTTGAAGCAACAACTGAAGAAGACAATACTCTTCGTTACGCACGACGTTTTTGAGGCCCTCACCCTCGCAGACCGCATTGCGGTCATCCATGAGGGGCGATTGCACCAGGTTGGGACGAGGCAAGAGCTGCTGCGCAAGCCCGCCACTCAATTCGTGAAAAACCTCTTTGGGAAACCAAGGAGTCAGTTGGCAGCTTTCTCGGAGCATCTGCGATGATCCATCGAGCAGCGCTGGTATACATTGTCGTGCTCTTGCTCCCGGCACAGCTCCGGGCACAGGTTGGAGACACGGTTGTCGTCGGCTCAAAGAACTTCACCGAACAGGAGATCCTTGGTGAGCTGCTTGCCCAACTCCTCCAGGAATACACAGACCTGAAGGTCCAGAGGCGTTTCGGACTGGGAGGCACAGGGATCTGTCATTCCGCGCTGGTGGCCGGGGAACTCGACATCTATGTGGAGTACACGGGGACGGCTCTCCTCGACATTCTCAAGAGGCAACCAGAGAACCACCCGGATGAAGTCTTTCGCATTATAGCCGACGAGTATCGCCAGCGCTTCGACCTTCTCTGGCTACCGCCGGTGGGCTTCAACAACACCTACACGATCACCGTCCGAGCAGACCTCGCTGAGGAGCGCGGATGGCAAAGCATCAGTGATCTGGTTGAATCTGCTGCCGATCTGACGGCGGGCTTCACGAGCGAGTTCATGGCTCGCCCGGACGGATATCCGGGTTTGAGGCGAGCCTACGGCATTGAGTTCGGCGACACGGCGGATGTCGACCCCGGCCTGATGTATGCAGCCCTCGCCGGGGGGCAGGTAGATGCAATCTGCGCATTCTCTACGGACGGTCGAATCGTAGCCTACAAGCTCCGGGTCCTGCGGGACGACAGGGCCTTCTTCCCACCCTATGACGCCGCCCCGGTCATTCGCGGCAGCTTCCTGCGCCAGCATCCCGAAATACAAACCGCATTGACACCGCTGGCAGGAACAATCAGCGATGAAATCATGCAACAGATGAATTACGCCGTTGACGAGTTGAGCAGGGGCCCCGCAGTCGTTGCAAGGGAATGGATCGAGGCCAGGGCAACCCGCAGCACACCTGTGCTCGCGCAGGGTCGCGCCGATCGGCTAGCCCCATCGAGCAACATCCTGAGCTTCGCGGCCAGACGACGCGGCCAGGTCCTCGTCAAGACGCTGGAGCACCTGAGGCTTACTGGTCTGGCGATGCTCATTGCGCTGGTGGTCGGAGTACCAGCGGGGATTGGCATTCATCGTTTTGCCAGGGCGAGCGCGCCCGTGTTGGCCGCCACCGAGATCGTGCAGACCATCCCCAGCCTGGCCATGCTTGCCTTTCTGTTTGCGATCTACGGGCTGCTGGGCCCGGTGCCCGCCGTTACCGCGCTGGCTCTCTATGCCCTGCTTCCCATCATCCTGAACACCTACACCGGCCTGAAGGAGGTCTCACCTGAGCTGATTGAAGCGGCGAATGGCCTGGGCATGTCCGGCCGCCAGCGCCTGATGATGGTGGAACTGCCCCTGGCTCTTCCGGTGATGATTGCGGGCATCCGAACAGCGACGGTATGGACGGTCGGGATCGCTACGCTCTCCACATACATCGGCGCGGGCGGCCTCGGCGATTTCATCAGCCGTGGACTCGCTCGAAATGACGCCCGGCTGACCTTGCTGGGAGCGGTTCCCGCCGCCGCCCTGGCCGTCCTGCTGAGTCTGGCCATCCGCCACCTGGAACGCAGGCTCAGGAGCTGACGACTGCTCTTGCGAGCCTGGTTTCCCGATGGCTCGGACCAGCCAACGGGTTATCAGCTTCAGAGGCTGCAAACGCCCCGACGCCCACTTCCTGAGTCAACAATCAACATGCTGGCCCTGCACGAAACGAAGCCAAACCGCGCCAGAGGCGACCATAAGTCTATGCAGGAGCAACACTTACGATATGTATTGATGACTGACTTTGACCTCCGGGCCTCGTCCGGCGAGGCCGCACCTGCCAGCCCCGCCCGGAGCCCGCTGCCAACCTGCCACGGGTGGAATCACCGCCACATATTGTTAAACTCCCCGTTCGACCCGTCCGACCTGCCTTCTGGCGGGCCCGCAGTGCCGATAAAGAGTTGCAAGGAACCTTCTAGAGGAGGCGTAGCGACATGCCACTCGTACCGATGCGAACATTGTTGGATCACGCCGCGGAGAACGACTATGGTGTCGCGGCGTTCAACGTCAACAACATGGAGCAGATCCAGGCCATCATGGCCGCCGCCGAGGAGACCGAAGCCCCGGTCATCGTCCAGGCCTCCCGCGGAGCCCGAGC
>Ga0307434_1001951_pt1 | contig 10331 bp, 11 predicted proteins | sample SalMarWE160220MG_FD_202156 | JGI IMG/M metagenome (GOLD analysis project Ga0307434, IMG submission 202156) | Salt marsh sediment microbial communities from the Plum Island Ecosystem LTER, Massachusetts, United States - WE1603-220 | ecosystem: Environmental > Aquatic > Marine > Intertidal zone >...
TCTTTGCGTTACCGCTCCGCATCATCACCCTTCCCCGTCCGGTTATCAGCATCACGACCACTCTCATTGCGTTTATTGGTCGTTCGAACTCGATCATCGATTTCCGTCAGCTTGTCGAAGAGACGAACAAGAAGATTTAAAGTCCTTGCCGTACGTTCAATATCGGTGGGCTCCATTTTTTCGGCCATAGCGAACCTTTCTTCTAGAATACACATTTTTTGATCAAGGGCACGATAAAGCCTGACCACCATCGAGCAATGACTGGTCGGAGATTTTGTTCTCTCGTTCGATGGTAGGGTCGAATTGACCGGCATCGTAGTCTTACACTTGCCCCGCTTGACCCATCCTTCACCATTAACCCGTTTGTAAAGTGCTGACCGGCTGATATTGAACCGATGGCAAATCTCCGTGACGGTCATAGCCTCGTCACTGTAACAACGAGCGATGGCTTTCCAATCGGTCGCTGGAGGTTTGGTGGACTTTTGTGAAATTTAATCGGCTGCTTCTAGTAAGACGGATTGCTCACAAAACAATAAACCGAAATTACCAATCTGACGGGTCCGGCAACTGGAGCAGTGTGGAATTTCCCCATTCATACTAAAAGTCCATTCGATCAAACGATAAGCAAAATCTAAAATTTGCCGAACTTGGTGCACGAGCTGACAAATAACGTCATCCCAATTAAAAATTGGTCTGAAAAAATGGAAAACAAACGATTTAACTGTTTATGATTTGAATTCGGTACAAAATAGTGCCGAGATTTTAACGTTCCCAAAAGAAATATTCCTGCCACACTCAGGCCGCTGGGTGATCTTAGTCGACGTTCGGAATTGCAACTCCACAATATGCAATCCACTATTCAGTAATAATTGGAGCTGTCCTGGATAAGGCAATAGTTTTAGGATTCACAGAATGCATAAAAACATGACGCCGGAGAGTTACCAGCGTCAGTGCGTGTCTTATTTATATTTCCGTAATTTTGACTATATTCAAGTCATCATTGTTCAAGTCAACATTCAATTTTTTCAGATTTCCAGCCGACGACTAAGATCACCCAGCGGCGTGATTGTGGCAGAATTATCTTTCTATACCCTGGCACATTCATTGAGTTATTTTTAAGCCGTTTGGCAGGCGCGATGCCATCTGGTTAATTCTGATCTATGGTTACCTTGTTATCTAATTTGCAAATGGTCACAGGTTAGTGTCGGTGGGCATAGAAGCCGCCATAAACTCGCACATTTAACTTCAAATAATGACGATTTATCCGATTTCATAAATCAGCTCGAAACTTATCTTTGCACTTTAAGAGTGCTTACTGATCTATCTTTTTGCCGTTTGAGGCGTCCTAAATTAACGCTTAAAACGAAACATCACACAGAACGCTCCGATCCAGATGGATTTTAATCGGCCCCATCCAATTTCAATTACGCGCTCTTGCCCCAATATCAATAACCTAACAAATTAGCGTCCGGCTGTCAACAATAAAAGTAGTAATTCATAATTTTAATATTCATTAATATTTCAATATATCTAAACACATCCACATTATTACTTCATCCTACACTTTTTCTATTATATATTTTAAGTAATCGTCTTCTGAGACCCGTTTTTCACTTATGGCCCATCCTCTTACGGATACTCCAGCCTCGTGAACGCTTTGCGAGCGGCCTGAAACCAGTGGATGCCACCAAGGCAGATCTTTGTTTTCACTGACCAGGCGATAGGCACAGCTTTGCGGCAGCCAGTCGATTGCTTCTATTGTTTTGGAGTCGAACCTTAGGCAGTCTGAGACACGTTGATGGCGATTTTTGTAGTCAGTGCATTTGCAGTGTCCCAGATCTAGTAAGCGGCAGGAAATCCTAGTAAATTCTCTTATGCCAGTGTCTTCATCCTCTAGTTTTAGTAAACAGCATTTTCCGCAGCCATCACATAGGGCTTCCCATTCAGAATGGCTCATTTCTGACAATGATTTACTTTTCCAATATTCCCTGTCTTCCATCTTATTGGCTCCGCTCGTTGACCTTAACAAAATTTTGTTATTTTCTTGAGCTTAATCTCATTTAAAACCAACTATTATATTAGATTTGTATAAGATCAATCTGCTATAGACTAGAACGCCAAATTAAAGAACTGGAGGGCACTCGGCCGAATACTGCTTGGGAATACTGTTAAAAATGGGTCCGAAGCCAGTTTGTCTTGGTTTGATGGAAAATATGGGGCTTTAAAGTTGCAGGATTGGTTTACCCGGAGAAAAGCTAAGAGTGGGTTAGTGAATTGGCTGGCACTGGATTCGATTATTGACTCCGGTATTTACGGCCTGTGGGAAGGTTTGAACAACTTTTGGGCCTCGTACTCCAGCTTCTGCGGTAAATTTAGGGTTGCCGGAGTCAGGGCGATTGTCGCTGATATCTTTTCTGAAGGATTGACACTTGGTACCGGCGCAGCCCTGATTATGCTCGCCCTCGCCATACCGGCATTTGAAGAAACCAGTGAGTCGTGGCAAGAAACCGGGCAGTTTAGTGTTACGTTTCTAGATCGCTTTGGAAACGAAATTGGCAAGCGTGGTATTCTTCACGACGACGCGGTCCCGCTTGAGGAAATTCCAAATCACATGATCAAGGCAGTGCTGGCGACCGAAGACCGCCGGTTTTTTGATCACATTGGGATTGATTTCCTGGGAACATTTCGTGCGATGCTTGAAAATGTTAGGGCCAACGACGTCGTGCAGGGCGGAAGTTCAATAACCCAGCAGTTGGCGAAGAACGTATTTCTTTCGTCGGAACGAACTTTTCAGCGCAAAATCAAGGAAGCATTTCTTGCATTATGGCTCGAGGCCCGACTTACAAAAGATCAAATTCTCAAACTCTATTTGGATAGAGCTTATATGGGCGGCGGGACCTTTGGCGTCGAAGCCGCCGCTCAGTTTTATTTTGACAAATCGATTCGAGATGTTGACCTTGCTGAGGCTGCAATTTTGGCGGGACTGTTCAAGGCGCCAACGAAATATGCTCCTCACATCGATCTTCCGGCGTCCCGGGCGCGAGCGAACGAAGTCCTGAGCAATATGGTTGAAGCCGGTTTTATGACAGAAGGTCAGGTTCATGGTGCGCGTCTCAATCCTGCGCAAGTTGTGGAGGCTCCTGAATTTTACAGCCCAAATTTTTACTTGGACTGGGCATTTGAGGAGGTGCAGAGAATTGCCAGAGGCAAGGGAGATTTCGTTCTGATTGCTCAGACGACAGTCGACATAAAGCTGCAAAAAGCGGCAGAAACTTCGATGAGCTCCATTTTGCGCAAACATGGCCGCAGTTATCGGGCACGGCAGGGGGCGCTGGTTGCAATGGAAACTGACGGCGCAGTTCGCGCTATGGTCGGCGGCCGCGACTATGGTGAAAGTCAGTTCAATAGGGCGACGAAAGCTCTTCGCCAGCCGGGATCATCATTTAAACCCTATGTGTATCTTACTGCCTTGGAGAATGGATATCGCCCCGACGACGTAGTGTCTGACGGTTATGTCAGCTGTGGCAACTGGTCACCTAAAAACTATTCTGGCGGATATCGGGGGCGTATGACCTTAGCGACTGCGCTGAAACGCTCGGTCAATACGGTCGCGGTAAAACTTTCGCTTAGCGTAGGGCGTGAAAAAGTCATTGAGAACGTTAAAAAGATGGGGTTCAGCGTCCGGAAAAGTTGTTCGATGGCGCTAGGTGACACTGGTATAAGCCCTCTCCAGCATACCAGTGGCTATGCCGTTTTTGCTAACGGCGGGAAAGAGGCAAAACCCTATGCTATACTTGAGCTGAAGAATTCTCGAGGTGAAATAATTTATAATCGTGAGCGAGACGAACCAAAGCCCAAACAAATATTTAACCCTCGCCACATTGCAGATCTGAACAGAATGCTGCATCTGGTTATCACTGAAGGCACCGGCAGGCGCGCTGAACTCGAATTTACGACTGCCGCCGGAAAAACCGGAACCAGCTCTTCCTACCGTGATGCTTGGTTCATGGGCTTCACAGGTAAATATGTCACGGGCGTATGGTTTGGAAATGACAATTATCGCCCCATGAACAGAGCGACCGGTGGCAGTATCCCTGCAATGGCATGGAAACAGTTTATGACTTTAGCTCACACGACAGCAAACATTCCAAGAATTCCAGGCCTCGAACTTCATCCTAATCAAATCGAGGAGATGCACCGGGTAGCCGAACTTAAACAATCTGATCCAAGTCTTGGAACCGTTGCTCAAACGAAAAGAGCCATGAAAGAAAGTACCAGAAACATACTGAAGAATATTGCAGAGTCGCTCAAAAAAGCCAGAAGCAGCCCCCCATCGAAGGATTTACTTGACAAGGGTGATCGGGCGGACAGAAGGAACCTGTCGCCTGGGGACAGCTCTTTGGTCCGGTCTCGTCCTACCAGCCGACAAAGCAACTAGTTGTGCTAGTGCCCAAGGATTCGTTGAGCCAGTAAAATGAGACTATTATCAAAAATATTGATATTTGCCATATCCTCTGTCGGCATAGGTCTGTTGTCCGCATGGTATATGATTGCAGTGGGATCCGGTATCACCGTTGCGACAGTTGGACCATGGAAGAGCTGGTACAACGAAGGCAGTCCGGACGCGGACCCGTATACTAGAGCTCATATTATTCGGTCGGGACGCCTCCCAATCACATCGACTGGTGCCCGATATTTTAATGCGACAACTGATTCTGCCGGTGATCCGTTGATGGTCGATTGCGAATACCATTTGGTCGGCAAGTCCATTGAAGCACTTTGGTGGGGTATCGCAGTTTACGACAAAACTGGCCGTTCACTTCCCAATAAGCTGGAGCGATATGGTTTCAACAAGGACAATCTGTACTACAGGGACGACGGTGTTTATGAAGTTCGCATTGCTCAATCAGCTCGCAGCGACAATTGGTTGCCATCCTCCGGAGTGGGTCCAATGACGATTGTGTTGAGAATATATCGCCCCAAATTTCCTAATGAACTTTCTAATGCTGAGTCAGCTGCAGAATTGTTGCCAACAATAACGAAAATATCCTGCTCCTGAGTACGTTTTGCAAGCAACGCAACTCCTGAGATCATAACTTTATCGAGACTGTTTGAAATGCAAAAGCTAATTAATGATACTACCTTCGAGGCATTGAGAGCAAAAACGATAGAACATGCGGACAAGGTCAGGAAATTCAGTCGCACCAAACCTGTAAGGTGGCTCAAGGCTGGCAATTGGGTTTGGTTGATCGGTTGTTTGATGGTTGCAGGAATTGTTCATATACTGGCGGTATTCTTTTTGCCATCGTTGGCAACTGAGACAGTTACCCAAAAACTCGCCGAGGGCACAAAGGCAAACAGGCTTTATATTATAAAACCCGAAGGCCAACTTCAGAAACCGATTATTCCTTTTTTAGCTCCGGATGTTCGTTACGCATTTTGTCACTACGATCTTAGTTCCAGACCGCTCACTGTGCGCGCCCCTCTGCCTCATCCCAGTTGGTCGATTGCAATTTCAAATTCATTTGGTGATAATTTCTATACTATAACTAGTGCAGAACTCAAACGACCGTTTGTGCAGCTGTTAATAGCGTCAGAACGACAGTATAAAACGGCGGAGACCGCAATTGCTGAATCTCCTGATGAAATTGTTATTGTAAAGTCTCCGGAAGATTATGGTGTTGTCTTAATCAGAGCGCCACTTTCAAGTAAATCCTACGAAGCTTCTACAACTCAAGTTCTTCGGCGCGCCCGCTGTGGGCCTCTGTAAACCGAAAGAATCAATTCATACGATCCAGCCAACCACGTGTAGTCGCGTCGCCATAACTTGCGAATTTGATCAGGTCTCGCACGTCCATGATCATATTCCTTAGATATTTCCTCAATCATGGGCGCCCGAGTACATGTAACGAATATTTCCAGCCCGGAGTTTGCCTATCAATCTATATTGTGGCTGGATCGTATCGTCGACTTAGAGTCCGTTTCCGAATCACTAAGCGAATTCTCCGGCCGTTCAATCCTAACACCGGGGAATATTACAATGTCTGCACTTGCCTCCGGCTTCATCGCTTTCGCGGAAAGTGCTTTTCTGACATTCAGATTTATAGTTGGGCGAAATTCCAAAATTGTAGCCATTGTTTCCCTCCCGACCCCACCGTCAAGAGGTAGTTACGCCACACGCGATGGGGACCGGTTGCCATCAATCATCAGGTGATCGTGTCCCCATTGGGCATGCTTATAATTAAAAAAGTTTTAACGAATAGAAATTAGGCCCCTTTTCTAGGAATCGACGATAAGATTATCCAGGAAGTGTGTCCCATCTCGGCTTTCCAGTTCCACAACCCAAATGTCGGGATCAGAGCGCAACTGGCGTTTCAGAAATTCATCCGCCTGAATTTCTTCAACTGGCGAATCTGAAATCATTTGAATCCAACAGCGGTCAGGTGTCGCTTCACCGAAACCTATTGGGGCTGGACCATATACATTAAATTTCCCATTCATCAAGTTTACTTTGATGAAGATAGATCCGGCATCACTATCTCCGCGTCGAACCACAACCACCGGGTAGCCCTCTGCAAAACTCCTTCTAATGTAAGCCTTGACCCATATTTCAGACTTCAATCGCATTGACCCAAACCTGATAGCGCAAATCATTAAAAGGACTGTTTCTGATGATATGTTAGTTTCTCGCGACTTGATCGATTTTAGCCCCTACTCGAAAAAATTCATGAATGAGCTGCCCGGAGATTCGACCTGTCTGCGGCATGAAGCGATCTTTTTCAAATCTCATTATGGCGGCATATGTCTCTTCACCCATCAATCCATCAATCTGTCCAGGCGCATACCCCTGCTTCGCCAGGAGCTTTTGGATCATGGTAACAACTTCTCGGGCGTTGGCGCCATAATTTAAACCAAGCGATTTACGAGGATACTTCACAGGACGGGCATTTAATATTTTATTTAAGATCAAATCGCTTGAATCTCCGAGGACCATAAGACCATTGTCATATTCGAATGCCATAGTCGCCGCACGCGTTTTTAAGCCTGCCATTCCATCGACGGGTCCTGGATTGTAACCGAGTCCCTTTAGGCCCCTCTGAATTGCGATAACCAGATCTGATGATACAATTTGGTTTCTCTTGTCGGTAACGGTGTTTGCCCGAATAACAACACGCCGAATTTCTTCCTTGCTTAGTATGGTTCTGTGGCCTGTTCCGGTGTTGAACCCCGTGCGCGGCAATTGCAATTCAGCTTCGCCCCTTCGGTCAGATGAAAACTCAGGAATCGCAGCCGTATTTGACCTTTCATCCACTTCCTGTGCCGACATATAAACCGGCGTCTGAAAATAGAGGGCATTGACTACAGTGGTCGCAGTCAACCCGGCAAAAATAACCGTGCAAAGCCTGATATAAAATGGCTCCATAACGCAGTTCACTCTTACGCACAACCTGACCAGCCAAATGGCAATTTCTTGCCTACATTGCCGATCCACCCTTCCACAAAAAGCCTCGAACTATGGGGCCCACATTAAAAATACCGTCTGTGCCCATCGCAAATTGCCATGCACACTTTTCGGTTTCGACCTGATCTAATTTAACTCCTGAAACGCAAATAAATTCTCTTAAGAACTTAGTGGCCTTCCCCAAACTGTAATCTCTAATTATCTCGGCATCAATTTAACGAACTCTGAACCTTACCTTTCCTCCATAGGAAAATGGGTTTTTCGCGAGTGTATTTGGTTTTAGGGTTAATAATTCGTTAGCAAACAATGAGTGTTTTTTACCTCAATTCCAATTTTGTTAGAACCAACCCTCGGGCGAGTTCAATTCGTTCAATGAACAGAACCCAAATATCCGGTCTGAAAAGGTGTTCAAGCAATGTCAAATTTCCTGGAACCGGTATCGAAAAATCGTTGATTTCGCGATTTGTTTCAGCTCAGCCGGGTTACTGATTGAAAATTCCAACTAGATAGGGATCTTGAATGAAATTATTACGGTATCAATAAATGAAATCGGTATGGTCACTCACATTGAATTAGAAACAATTTTAATCAAATTTAATTATGTTTTCATGAAAATTTAAATTAAATGACGAAGTATTAAAATAATGTATAAATTTTCTTAGATTACGTATAAATAACAACTATAATAATCATACAAATCTTGTTTCAAAATTTTCAGTTTATTATTTTGTTGATGCTACATTGTGCAAAGTTTAATGGATACGACAGCTTCAACAAGAGACATTTGATATGTTCTTAATTAGATCTGCATTCTGGATAAGCTTAGTACTATTACTTTTGCCATCCGGTCAGCAGGACCAAAAAAACGTTTTCGGGATCGTTAAGGCAACCTACAGTGACATCCAGAGTTTCTGCGACCGCAATCGTGAAACCTGCAGCCAAGGCAGGTCTATTATAGATAAATTGGCTGAAAAAGCTAAATTTGGCGCACATATTCTTATAAATATTGTGCGAGGCGACAATCGGCTTGGCGATCAGCCAACGACACGTCCATATCAAGGATCTGTCCGCTATCGACCCAACGCCGGTGTGAACACTCTGAGGTCGGAAGATTTAGCTCCTCCATGGTCTTTCCACGGCAGGAATTCAGGCGCATAGAATGACATAAGTTTATTTCTACTTACCGAACCGCTACCACCCACCCTTTGGCGCGCATTGAGGAAAGGAGTACTTGCAGATCCTATGCGCGCCTCTTTTTTCTTAACTTACTGATTTCAATCCCTTCCCACAGCTATTAAGATGCAGCTGGAAAACATTTCCACGCGTTTTTCACTTGAGTGGAGGTTGCGATACACCCATATTAATTGCAGACAGAGACAGTCTTCCGTTAAGATTGACGAGCAATATGCACAACTTGGTTCTTGACGACATACTTGAAGATTTTGAACTCCTGGATGACTGGGAGGACAGGTATCGCTACGTGATAGAACTTGGCCGCAGTTTGCCACCTTTAATTGAAGCCGACAGATCCTCAAAAAATAAGGTTCAAGGTTGCGTAAGTCAGGTTTGGCTCAAAACAAATTATAACCGTGAAGCTGGTAACGGTTTAACCTTGTTTTTCCAAGGTGATAGTGATGCGATGATAGTCAAAGGTCTGATTGCTATCCTTATTGCCATTTTTTCTGGGAGAACTGCAGCGGAGATCGTCGACATTGATGCACAGTCGATCTTTAAGAAAATGGAATTACAGGAACATTTAACGGCCCAACGTTCAAATGGTCTGGCATCGATGGTGTCGCACATCCGTAGTGACGCGCGACAGTTACTGAAAGCGAATGTCTCCTGAATATTTAGCTCCATCACTTACACCAGAATTTAATTTTGGAAATGTTGTAGCCATTAGCCCATAGTCGGGCGATAATTCTCACAGCCCCAATGACCTATTCTCCGTGTAATCGGCCCAATCAGGTCTGAGGTTCCAATTAACCCATAATATCGAGCCAGACGGGTAAGGGCGATCTGAAGTACGACTTTCCCCGATCTTTGAGGCCATCCATGCATCTTCTCGGCCTCTTCTATCCCCTGTAAATGACAGCAAACATCTATAATGACTCCTGCCAGTTCGGGTCCTATGGCTTCGAGCGCTTTCATCACCCGCTTTTTCGCGGCTAAGGCAGAATCAGTCAATCCAGGTGAGCCATCATTCGCACTCCGGCGCCGGCGCCCGTACAACGGAGCCTGAGACCAGTCCTGTGTAACTCTTGGTGTCATTTGAGCGCGCCAGAAATCTGCCCGTATTCTCTCGCCAGCCATAAATTGCTCATCACTAATTAATGGCTTGCCTTGGCGGTTTTTACGACGTCTGAGCCAGCCCAGGGGACTTTCACACTCATTAACAATATAGCTTTCGAGCTTGCCGTCAGCATCAGTCTTGAATACTTTACAATGAGTTTGGTGCTGCAAACGAAATTCATCATTTGAACTTAATACTCGTCGTAACCAAGCTACACCGGATTTTGAAATTTTATAGCCATCGCTGGATGATTCGATCCAGTCTCGTACCAACAACTCTTTAACGAGGTCAGCAGACACCTTTTTGCCAGACTGAGCCCGCCCAGGTTCGGTTGCCGCAAACTCGTAGTAAATATCGGATTTCAGATTTGATGACGATGTTTGTCGCAGAATTACTCCTTTTTTCTGCAGCTTCATAAGTATTTTCTTGGCCGACTTTTCAATTGAATAGGTGTCCCTATCGTTTCCCGAGTTAATTTTGTTCGCCATTATAGTTTGCCTTTAGGAGGTAGAGTGTCAACACACATCGACGAAACCACTGCCTCAAGTATATTTACGATCCGATCAAATTTGGAAT
>Ga0307434_1001952_pt1 | contig 10329 bp, 5 predicted proteins | sample SalMarWE160220MG_FD_202156 | JGI IMG/M metagenome (GOLD analysis project Ga0307434, IMG submission 202156) | Salt marsh sediment microbial communities from the Plum Island Ecosystem LTER, Massachusetts, United States - WE1603-220 | ecosystem: Environmental > Aquatic > Marine > Intertidal zone >...
AGCCCAGGTCGCTGACGATGTTATGGATCGCCTGGTGGAACTGATTGCGTCGCCCGCCCAGCAGTCCGTACCAGTTTTTCATGGCCATCGAGGCGTAGCACAGGTTGTGGTCCTTGATGACCGGGATGCCGATGACCTTGTCGGCCTGGGCAAGGGGCTTGAAGAAGATCGGCCAGGTGCCCAGAGCTTCGCCCCTGGTCGAATCGGGGGCGGCGGGTCGTATCCGGACCGGGGCGTCGTGGGCGGTGGTGTGGATCATTACGGTGGCGTCTTCGGCCTCGGCAGCGGCCTTGATGCCGCTCCTGGCAAAACAGGCGGCCGGATTCTCGATCGGATTGTCCGCGACGACGACGCGACGCGCCCCCGCAACCTTGCACAATCGGATCACCGCCCGCACGACGTTGGGGTTGGTGGTGGCCCCGAGTTGCGGATCGCGATCGAAGCCGACGTTCGGCTTGAGCATTACCACGTCACCCTGGGCGACAAACCGCTTGATACCCTGCTGCGGATCGAGCCCGCCGACCGCGGCTCGAAGCATCTGCTCGATCCGTTCCAGGTGGTCGAACTGCTCGGGGTTGCCGTAGGCCACGGAGATCCGTGGCTGCGAGGCCGGGAAGTCCACTCCGGCGAAGTAGTCTCCGAGCGTGACGGGTTTGGGCGGCTGGAGGCCGGCGTCGCCTTTGGGGTCGTGCAGGTACCAGGCGGCGCCGGTCGCCAGGCCCGCCACCGCGACCGTCTGCCCGCCCCGGATCAGTAGATCACGCCTCGTCCACCCGCGAGCCGACGGCGCAATATTATCGAGCCCGGCATTGGCTTTCTCATCAGTACTCATCTGCGCCGTCCTGATCCTGCTCTCGGCTCGCCTTCTGCGTGCGCGAATCCGGCTCGGGTTTGACGACCGGCGAGACACTCGGCGATACGTCCCCACTTTCACCCGCCGGCAACCGATCCCGCAACACCACCGCCCGCTTCACCGCCAACGCCTGATACTCACATTCAATCACGCCGCCGAAGAAGACACCCTTGCAGAACGCCACGCTGTAGATCCCCAGCGATTCACCGACCAGCATCTCGCCGCCGTCGAATGCTTGACGGGAGATCACCTTATCATACTTTGCCGTCGCCTGGGCGAACTTCTCGAACAGCTCGCGGGCGGCGTCGGCGTCCACGGCCTTTATCAGGTACATCTGGTACGGTTTGCCTTGGGTCTCGTAGTCGGCCAGGAACATCCCGCCCAGGAACTCGTAGCCGAGCGCGCTGGTCGCCTGGTAGCTGAGCGAGTGCGGGACCCGGTCTTCGGGGGGCAGATAGGACTCGACCCAGAAGGGCTCTCCGGAATCGGGGATCGTGTCGGCAATGGCGGCGGCGATTTGCTTCGAGGTCCCGGTCGCCGCTTCGCCGCCTTCGGCCGGGCCGAGGACGTTCACGTAATACCTGCTCTTCCAGAAATACGTGTTGGCAGCGGACATGTAACCCTCGCGGCCGATCTCGACCAGCCCGGGCGACCGACTGCGTTCGGCCATATAGATGCCAAGGGCGTTGGCCGGGGCGCCCATATCGAAGATGTACACGTCGTAAAGGTCATCCCCGCGGGTGTCCTCGTACTGGCCGAAGCGAAGCTCCACGAAGAAGTAGGACCGGAACATGCTTTCCTTGCCGTCGATCTTCTCATAGAGATCGTCGGTGTAACTCCTCACCCTGGCCGGCGGCCTGACGTGGCCCCGCGGCACCTCAGCGAAACGCGCCTCACCGGTCGGTGCCGCAGTTGTGTACGTGACCTCGAACAACGGCTGCTCGGAGATGCCGATCACATCCTTCACTCCGCGGAGAATCGGCGTGCGGTTCACGATGCCGGCGAACAACCCGCCGGTCAGCAGGAAAGCGCCCACGATCAGCACCAGCAGCACCAGCACCCCCGCACCGATGACCCGCTCGGTCCGGCCCGGTTTGCCGCGCATGTATCTTCGGGAAAGAAACGTTGGCATGGTGTAATTATCTTGTCCGGTCGGCCTTTGTCAAAGGATAGCCGGTGGCCCGCGGGTATCGGTAGTGTAACCCTTAATTGGGGTATCTGAACTGAGATTCACGCTTCCCTGCTGACATCTGCACGCCGCAAGCGGTCAGATACTCCCATTCCCTTGCTAGCCGAGCTGCCTGACGGCAGAGCCCGGAACCCTTCCCAGCGCCGCGGGTCCAAAGACAACACCCGCAACTTGCCCAGCCGCTGGGCAACGCCCGGCAGCCAACTCATACCCCGCCCCTTCATGCGATGGTTGATCTGCATCTCGATCGGCTTCGCCATCACCCCCGTGGCCAGGAGGATCGCGATCAACAGGGCTAGCCCCGCGCGGTCACGCCCGGCAATGTTCACGTCGATGATGCGCTTCGTGAGCCGGGGCGGCACGAGCTCCAGCAGGACGATCAGCGACGCGATCGACAGATTCAGGAACACCCTGCCGCGGTACGGGCGCATCCGCTCTCACATGCGCCCGATGATGGCGGCATCGAGCGGACGCGTCCGCGGCTCGTCTAAATCCTCGAAAGGCATACCCGATCAGACCCCTTCGGCATCAACGTCGGCAGGGCGAAGAGGGCACCAGTCTATAGCACTTTACGTTTGAGTGTAGCGGTTTCCCGCCAGAAAAACGCCTGTTGGCAGGGGTTCTCCGCCTCGACGCCGCTACAAGAGTAGGGCAAGTGCCCTAACCACCGCGATTGAAGCTAACAAGCTCACTGACCGACTTGGCGACGAATGAGCCACTCAAGCTCGTGGACCGGGAGCTTCCCGCGTAGCAAGATGGGCGGCCACGAGTCGAGCAGCCGCCCGTCCGGTACAGCGCAATCGCTCAAGTCAGCTCAGGCCACGCCGACGCCGTCGAATCAGCCCCATCCCGCTCAAGGCGAGCAGGCCCAGCGTTGCCGGCTCGGGGATGTACTCGATCTGAAGCGTGGTCGGGAGCCAGTTCACGCGCCACACCGCCTGGTCCTCCGGGCAGAGGCTCAACCCGGCGCCGGTCACGCCGTCCGTGGCCGTCAGCACGTCGAACGTCTGGCCAGGGGCCGGTGTGAACCCCTCGTCCAGGATAACGTTTAGCCAGCCGTCAAGCGTCGCGGTGCCCGTGACGGCAAGGCAGTCGTACTCGTCGCCGACCAGGCTGCCGGCAATGTCGATCTCCAGCACGGCGCTGGCCGACTGGCTGAAGTCGCCGAGGAATTCGAGGATGCCGGCGGAGTTGCCCGGGGCGGTCGTGCCGTCGTTGACCAGCGAGGCAGGATTCCACGGCGCTCCCAGCAGGGAAATCCGGCCGCTGCCAGTGAGCGTCCCGTCGGCGGCGTTGGTCAGCGTCCTGGCGTTGTAGATCTGGAGTTCGCCGTCGGCCTGGATCGTGCCGTGGTTGGTCAGGTGACACTGCACCTGGCCCCACGAGCCCTCGGACGACCGCAGCGTTTGATCCGGTCCGAGGGTGAGGGTCTTGGTGGGGGCCGAGCCCAGGTCGGTGATGTAGTTGTCGTGTGGGCTATCGAACAAGACCGTTCCCGAGCCGTCGAGGGTGAGGCTGTCCCGGATCCGCAGTACCGCGCCGCCGTACGCGTCGGTGTCGGCCAGCCGGATCGTCGCGTTGTTGGTCGGCGGGTTGATGGCGAACACCAACTGATCACCATTGCTCACCTGCACGGTCACGTCGTTCAGCGTGACGCCCTCGAGTTCCCCAGCGTTCGTGATCGTCACGTCACCGCCGGCGCCCCCGTCGCCTTCGATGGTCCCGCCGATGACCCAGCCATGCGGCGCGCCGGGGACCGAGTTATACAGGTCCAACGTGCTGCCGCTGCCGACGCGGATAGCGCCGCCGGTGTTGGTGAGGGTGACGCCGAGCTGCACTGTGCCGCCGTTGCGGGCGCGGATGAGGCCATCGTTGGTCTTGACCTTATGGTACAGGTAAATGTAGCCCTGGTCGGCGTCGATCGTGCCATGATTGACCAGCGTCGTGCTGGCTGACCCCTTGCTGGCGGCATCGGCGGTGCGGACGGTGATGCCAGAATCCAGCGTCAGCACGGCGGCATCCGCGCTGTTGAAGAGGACGTTGCCGGTATCATTCGTCGTGAAGACGAACGCCCCGCTGCCGCAGACCTGGACATCAGCGAGGATCGCGAAGGAAGTCACGGTGCCCGCGGCCCCGAAGCGGAACTCCCCGTCCAGCACGCAATCGGCCCGGACGCGGAACATCCGGTTGAAGTTCTCGATGGAGGTCATCACCCCGCCCGCAGCCAGCGATAGGCTGTTGACCTCGATGATCCCGGTCCCGCCGCCATTGAGCACGACGCTGTACGCGCCGATCAACACATCGTCGCTCGCGCCAGGCCAGTAGACACCGTAATCATACGGCGGGCCGATCTTGCCCCAGTTGTTGATGTACTGCTCCGGGTCCGGGTGGAACTGGATCTGCTTGGAGTCGTACCAGCCGTTGGTGTCCGCGTCATTCGTCCAGGTGAACACGCCCGCGGAAACTGTGCTGGTCAAGCTGAAACCCACGGCCACGCAGATCGCGCGGCGGCCAAAACTAGCTTTCATTGCCTCGTCCTCCTCTCCCATCTCAAGGCCCTTGGAGTGGCCATCATGCGCCCCCCCGGAGGCAACTGCAGACCGAAATGTAAAAGCCTTTATAGCACGTTCCCCAGCAGGTGTCAAGTCCGGGTGGCCCAGTGTGCCGCTATCGCCACATGCTGCCCGTCGCCGGTGGTGCGGCCGGCCCGGACCTCGCCCCGGGGCCGTGATTTCCACCGGCGATGAATCCACAGGTACTGCTCCGGTGCCTCGCGAACGAAGCACTCGATAGCCCGGGTGTATTCCTGGGTGATCCAGTGGAGCTGCTTCTCGCGGCCCGCCCACTCGGCCGGGCGGATGATCCGATTGCAGCCGACCTCGTATTCGAACCGGTTGCTCAGCCGCCGGGCATACCCCACGATGATGGGGACGTTGTACTCGATGGCAAGCAGACCGATGGACTTGTACGTGGATGCCTTCTGCCCGAAGAAGTCCACGAACTCGCCCTTCTGACCGGCGTTCTGGTCGGCAATGAAACCGAGGACACCCCCGCCTGCCAATACTTCACCGGCGGACTGCGAGGCCCCCTTCTTGTAAAGCAGCCTTAGCCCCCGTTTGGCCCGTACCTCCATAAGGAACTGGTTGAGGTAGGGATTGTCCAGAGGCCTCATGACCGCAGCCAGCGGAAACCCCAGCGCCGCCAGGGTGAAACCGATCAACTCCCAGTTGCCGTAGTGACCGGTGACCAGGATCGCGCCCCGCCGACCCAGGAGCAGGTCCAGGGCCTGATCGATATCCTTCAGGCGAACGTACCGGGACCACGTCCATTCGCTTATGAGTCGGGGGGTGAACAGGCACTCGACCGCCATCATCGTCATCTGCTGCATGGATCGCAGGGCAAGGCGGTCGGTTTCTCGGTGGGACATCCGCGACCCATACGCGAGCCGAAGATGATTACGGGCACGCTCGCGGTGACGGGGCATTATCCCATACCAGATGCGACCCAGGAGGCGAGCGGTCTTGAGGTTCAGATTGACGGGGAACATCTGGAGGATCATCGCGATCAGACGCAGGGCGATGTAGATGAGCCAATCGACCACAGGCCGGTGCCGGACCATGAGGGCATTGTAATGTGAGAATGTCGCACATCCAGAGCCTTTAGGGGCTCGGGTTGTGCACCGGGGCCCCGGACGGAAACCGGCGGGCGCCGGATCACAGCACCCGCCGGGCTAACATTTCCACAAACGACGCAACCCGGCCCCCGACCGCACTTGCAGGCCGGGCGCCGGCCATCATTCGAGGTCGTCGCAGGTCTCGTCGGCCATAATCCCCGGGCCGCTCGCACAGGCCTCGAACCTGCTGATGTCCTGCTGATCGATGGCGCCGTCCCTCACCGGGGGCTCGCCGCCTTGCGGCTCTTCAGGCCGGTCGAAACACACGCAGTAGGCGGGATCCTCGGGAATCGGCGGGTTACCCGGAGCCGGACCGGTGATGCAGGCCTCCAACGCGCCGAAGTCCTCCTGGTCCACGTCACCGTCTTCGTCGGCATCGGCGAACGGGTCATGGCAGCCCGCACCCAACTCGATGATGACGTTGTCCGTGTGCAGGGCATGGTCACAACTGCCGGCAACGCTGAGATCCATCGTGATCACCACCGTGACCTTGTCTCCGCTCGCCGTCCCGCCGACTGTCTCGGCTTCCCACGCGCCGGGAGAACTGCTCCCATTGGCGTTGTCAATCACCGCCGAATCGAGTTCGGCCCCGGTCAGCTCGTCACCGTCCAGCAGCTTGAGCGTGCCCGTATGAGGGTCGCAGCCCGCGTCCGTTCCCCCGGTGAACGAGGCGGTCACCGAGACACTCTGGCCGTACTGCACCGCGAACGTCTGGAAGAAGCTGAGCCGGGTGCCGGAGCCAGAGTACGGCAGACCCGCGAAATGGTCGCCCTCGGGCAGCGGACAGGGGGCGGTGTGCAGACCGGTGTCCCGGGACAGGTCCGCCTGCCCGGTAGGTTCGTCCCAGTTCAGCGGTCGGGACTTGTCGGGCGTCCGGCCCGGGTTCAGGCTACCTCCGACGCACCAGGCATCCGTCGGCTCGCCGGTGACCGTCCCCGTCTCGAAGCCGGTGTTGTCCGGGGCAGGCAGATACACCAGGAACACGCGGTCGAGGGAGCCGACACCCGGGCACTGATGCTCGGGCACGAGGTTGTACCGGCCCATCTGGGCACCGGTCAGGTCGAAAGTAGCATCACGCGTGGTGGCCCCGGGCCCGGCTGGTCCGAGTGAGCCCGCGATCTCCCAGCCCCCCCCGCTCCGAACGAGCTTGACTCCTGAGAGGGTGTCCAGGTCCGTGCCGGTGATGGTGAGCGTCAGGTCGGTCTCGGTGTTCACGCCGCTGCCGGTATCGATCGAGGCCAGGGTGGCCAGGGGAATCGGGCAGACCACCTCGAACGCCGCCACCAGGGCGTCATCCACGAAACACCCGTTCTGGATGACGATCACGTCGTAGAGGCCGAGGGGAACACCGGTCAGGTCGACGTCGCAACTGATGTTGTCACCCGCCGGGCTGACCTCTACGTTCTGAGCGACAATCGTGGTCAGGTTGCCCTGGCGGAACAGCACGATCGGCGTCCCGGAGTATCCACTGCCGGGGATGTCGGTGATATGGACGGTGGTGCCGACATCGCCGTTGCTCGGCGTGATCGTCCCATCGACGGTCGGCGGGTTGACACACTGCTCGACCTGCATGTCGTCGCCATACGACGCGTGAGGCGGATCGCCATCCACGAAGACGCGCCACCCGACCGTCATGAGGTCGCCGGTCGGTCGCCCGCCGATCGCGTTGAACGTCCAGTCGTAGGACCCCCCGCTGCTGCTCCCGTAGACCTGCGTCCGCGCCAAGAGGTTACCGGCTCCGGTGCCGTCGCGCATCTCCATGTGGATCGTGTTGTTCCCGCCGCCGGCGAAATACCCGGAGAAGGTGTACTGCTCGTTCGGGGAGACCTCGAACGTCTGGAAAATGAAGTTCTCAGGAGAGCTGGAGCCGTCGGCGTCCGACGCGGTGGCGGCATAGTGCCAGCCGTCGGGTGGCCACTGCCCCCCCGGTTTGTCACAACTCGGCAGGAACGGCGCCCCGGCCGGCAGATCGTCCCGGAACAGCTTCGTGATCCCGCCGTAGCTGTTGATCTCAACCGCATCCCACCAGATGGCCGGGCCCTGAGGCAGAACCGGACACGCGTTGTAGCCGGGATCCTGTTGTTCGAAGCTGCCGTTGCGGAACGGGCCCGAAGCGAGGACGTACGCCACCGCCGCCAGGGCATTGCCCCCGCAACCCGCGACTTCCACAACCACGCTCCGATTCCCGTACGGCGCATCGGGAGGGATATCGAGCGTACAATACAGATAATCGCTGGTCTGCACTTGAACGTCCGTAGCCTCGATGTCAGGCACGTCGTCGCCTTCCAACCTCACGGTTGTCTGGCCGGCCATGAACCCCGACCCGTTGATCACGATCGAGTCCTGGTAGGTCGTACCCCTGAAAAGCATGTTCGGAGAGAAGGCGCTAACGGTGGGGGGCGTGCACGGCGGATCCTCCAACTCCACCAGCGAGACATCGTTGACGTGCATGGCATAGCTATTGCCGCCGGTGTCTACCGCCCGCAGGACGACGGTCATCTCGGTACCGGACGGCGAGCCGGCAACGGCAAAGGGGAGCCAGTTGTACTTGCCGCCGCTTTCGAGCGTCACCGTCGTCTCGGCGATCAACCCGGCTTGTGGATCGGTGCCGTCATGGACCTCCGCGTTGTAGGTGCACGCGGGTGCGTAGTCGCCGATGGTCCACACGCCCGTCAACAGGTAGGTCTTCGTGGGATCGAGCCCGATCACCGTTTGGTAGATGTACTGCTGCCCCCCCGAGCCCTGCAGACTCGCGTGCTCACCGTCGGGGCACGCGTTGGCTGAGCCGTACGGCCCAGGGATGAACACGTCACCGTTGCGCCGGCGGTTGCTGCCCTCCCACCCGATGATCACGGCGTGATTCTGCCGGCATTTCTCGTTGAAGTCGTCGATCTGGAGTCGCGCCCCGCTGCCGCCGTCGGCACTGCTGCTGTTCTGGGCGCCGTTGCCGCCGGCGCCGTCCCAGGTCAGCAGAACGTCGGGGTGTTCGTTGGGTACGCCGACGTTATCCGTCTCCGCCGTCGCGGGCGAGAGCCCATCGGCGTTGATCGCCGCAGCCAGTTGCGTCGCAGCGTTGTCCGCAGACGGGTCACCGACGACGTCGACAAGGATGTTCGGGGGCGTCACCCCGTTGCCCGCCACGTCGAACTCATAGATGCGATTCGCCCCGGCGGTGTCGATCGCCACCCAGTCACCGTCCACCACCGGCTGTCTGATCCTGAGCCTGGCGAAGGCGGGGTCCTGGAAACTCGGGTTCAGCAAGAGGTTCCCGAAGCCGGTGGAACAGGTTGCCAGCACGGCCAGCACGGTCACACCCTGACGCATTTTTTGCCCCTTTCTTCCGGGATGGGCACGGGCTTCAAACGCCCGTTGTCCACCTCAAACCACAAATGACGCTTCACACTGCAAACGGCACTAGATCATGAGTCCGAACGGGACTCGGCAAAAGCTCTGGCCGCCCCGTTGCGTTGGCTGCGAACACAAAACCCCGCCAACCAAACCCCGGTTGAGCGTATCATAATGCAACCCGCCCGCCCTGTCAAAGAGATGCCGCGGCGATCACCGCCGGTTGCGGTTGGGGACGGGCGCCAAGCCTGGCGTTGAAGATCCCTAAGACCTTGAGTATCCTTGGTTTACCTTTGTTGTGCTTTGATTCGCCTTAGGCTGGCACGCGTGGTCCGGAGGTCCCTGGCTGGTCGAGCCCACTCCGGCGGGAAATGTTCGGACCGCGCAGGTTTTGCCAAAAAAGGCCTTGACAAGCTCCCGCAATGCTGGTAGATTAAGCCCTTAGGAGCATGGAAAAGCTGGAGACCACTCTTCAGTTCTTCTACCGTCATCGGCGAGAGAGAGGTTTGAGACAGGCGGCCGCCCATCCGGTTGTTGCCGGGTTGGGGGGCAACGCCACGGATCGCCAGAGCAGCCGGTGCGGACCGTGTGTCGCTGATCAGCCGCCGGCCTGTTCGGAATGCATTCGATCACGTCCTTTTCGGAAAAGGAGGAGAAGAATGAAACCTCATAAAGCGTTAGTGGGTTTGGCGGTGCTCGGACTCGCAGTGCCGGGCCTGGCGGTTCAGGTCCAATGGAGCGACTTTGAGGTAGGCACGAACTACGGCCTGGGGCCGGTGGGAGAGAACCTGGTAGCTCCGGCCGGGTATGGCCCGCCGTCGAGCTACGGCCTGAACACCACGATTAAGACCATGAACAGCAGTTCGCAACAGTACACTGTGCCGCCGGAAGCCTACCATATGAATCCCGACGGTGAGGGCTGGATGATCCCGGACGACGGCGGCGGCACGTTCGAGGCGACCGATTGGCGGCAATACGTGCAGGATCTGGGCGGGCCCGCGCCGGATCCGGATTCACCGTGCAAGTTCATCGCCGACGTTCGCATCGACGTCGACACACCGGCTGAATACGACATCATGAAATCGTTTTTCCTCAGCAATGCTCCGAGCCCGACCATCAACGAGTTCGATCCGCTGGACAACCCGGCGCACAACTTCGGGGAGTGGTATCAGGACTTCACGTTCCTGGAAACCGCGTTTGATGGGAACGGCGACCTCGCTTTCATCCTGATCCTGGTTGACAAGTTCGTGATCAACAATCCGTTCACGA
>Ga0307434_1001954_pt1 | contig 10326 bp, 10 predicted proteins | sample SalMarWE160220MG_FD_202156 | JGI IMG/M metagenome (GOLD analysis project Ga0307434, IMG submission 202156) | Salt marsh sediment microbial communities from the Plum Island Ecosystem LTER, Massachusetts, United States - WE1603-220 | ecosystem: Environmental > Aquatic > Marine > Intertidal zone >...
TCACCTGTGAATGTTGCTCTCAATTGTTCGTTAACGACCTCAATTTCTTTTTTGCCTTTTATGGCCTCTTTACTCAATGCTAATGGTGTTGCCTGTGTCCTTGCGTGTATCGTATTTTCCGGTGCAATTTTGGACATTGTAGCATCGATTGGGGCCGGTACCGTCCACGTTGTCATCAATGCGCCGAAAGAGACTGTAAGAAATGCTCTGCCGGCCATGGCGGGATTGAATATATTAGCGCCGAGCCCGCCAAAAACCATTTTGCCGATTGCGATGGAAAATATGCTGCCGATTACCGCCGCCCAGACAGGCACACTTGGCGGAAGCGATAACGCAAGTATTATACCGGTTACAACGGCGCTAAAGTCACCGAGCGAATTTGGCTTTTTGCGAATCACGTTGCAAAGCCACTCGGTCGCTGCTGCTGAAATAATGCACGTTGGGATAAGGATAAGCGCATAGTTCCGGAAGTAATAGCCCGCCGCCGCCATCGCAGGTACTAAGCTGATTATCACATCTATCATCACGCTGCGGGTCGAACGGTACTCGCTTATATGCGGCGAACATGATACCCTCAGGTCTCTTAACATCTGCTTACTTCCTTACTTTAGCTCACAAAGGCAGTAATACACTAAAAAGGGTGAAGTGCCTAAAGTGTAAAGTGCCTAAAGTTGTGGATTTATCCGCCTGAGGCGGATTAATTTTTTCACTTTAGCTCACTTTAGCTCACTTTAGTCACTCCGGTATCTTTTTCTTTTGTCTTGCAAGGGTTATTTTGCCTGTTTTTATGTATCCGGTTATTTCTATATTAGCCGGGCAAACATAGCTGCAGCATCCGCACTCGGTGCAGGCGCTGATATAATAGCTTTCTGCCACATCCAGAAGATTATACTTTACCGCATGGGCGATTTTCGTCGGTATCAAATGTTCAGGACATACTTCCAGGCATCTACCGCAGCGAATACAGGGCGTTTGGTGCCTTTCGTATTTTGCTTTGCCGATTTGTCTTTTTGTTAATACCGTTATTGCGCCGGTGGTTTTAGTAATAGGCATTGTCAAATCGGCAATTGCTATCCCCATCATTGGCCCGCCGACTACGACTTTTGCGCTTTTTTGGGTTACTCCTCCGCAGAACTCTATTAGCCCTTCGATTGACGTCCCTATCGGAACGTAGTAATTGCCCGGCTTGGCGATTGCTTCTCCGGAAACTGTTACGACCCTATGAGTTAGTGGACGATTATAAACTACCGCTTCTGCAATCGCCGCAGCAGTGGCAACGTTGAGCACAACCAAACCAATCATCGGCGGAATGCCTCCCGTGGGCACATCTTTGTTGAGGAGCGATTTTATAAGCTGTCTCTCACCGCCTTGTGGATATTTTGTTTTAACTGCAATTACCTTGATATCATCACCATTTGCGATTTTTTCTACTGCTGCGCTCATAACCTCTATCGCTTTAGGTTTATTATCCTCGATACCGATAATGGTACGTGAACAGCCGGATGCCTTTTTTGCAAGTTTTATACCTGCGATAATTTTGTCCGTCCATTCCAGCATAATCCGGTAGTCGCAGGTGATATACGGCTCGCACTCGCACCCGTTGATGATTAGTATTTCTTTGGGAAGTCGCGGATTTGGCTCTATCTTTACTCTTGTTGGAAAGCCGGCCCCGCCCATACCGACGATACCTGCCTCTCGAACTGCATCACATATCTGTCCCGCCGAGTATTGGTTTTCGTCAAAATCATTCGTGAATTTATCTGCGTTTGGCTGCTTGGGTGGATTATTATCCGGGTCAGCTTCTATAATTACAGCCGGGCTGCGCCCAAGAGCTGCGTGTGCTTGTAGACCGATTGATTTTACCTTACCGTTTATAGGCGAATGAACCGGAGATGTTACAAACGCTTCGCAATCGCCGACTTTCTGACCTGCCTGAACCCGCTCATTTTTTGCCACCAGGGGCCGACAGACTGCGCCAAGATGTTGGCTGAGCATTATTGAAACTTGTTTGACGGCTGGACCCTGTTCTATTTCGCGGTCGCTTGTAAGCTCTTTCTTTTCAGAAGGATGGGTTCCGCCGTTAAAAGTCAATCTGCCTGTGGTATCAATTTGCATATTTGATAAATTCTGAAATTATCTGTTTTTAAAAGACCGTTTGTTTATCGCTTTTGTAATAAGTGTCAGACCAAAAGTTACCGATATAGCCGATAGAAGGCTAACAGGTGTGTTGTCAAAGATTCGCTCAAAAATCGCTAAACAGCCGATGAAAACCAACAGGGGAAGCAAAAATGCAATAATAACCTTTACCACCACTGAAGGGCTTTTGCTCTGCCCCAATTGCTGGTAGATTCTTTGGCAATCCCGAATTTGGCTGCACTGCTTACAGAATTTCTGCTCATCCATGGTTTTTATTATTATATAAGATAGAATTATACTTACAATAAATAATGATAAGGTTTTCAAACAAGAATTTTTATATTTGGGGGCATAATTATGCTTGTTATGGATAAAAAGTTAGGACTTATGATATTGAGTTTTGCCTTTTGTTTCGCAGCCAGCTGTGCTACCAATCCCATTACTGGCGAAGAGCAGCTTATGTTCATTTCGGAAGACCAGGACATTGCAATCGGCCGGGAATACGCTCCTGAAGTCGAAAAGCAGTTGGGAGGCCGAATTAGAGATGAAGCTTTGCAAAACTATATCGATACCGTAGGCCAGAGAATCGTCCGCATCAGTCACAGGTCTAATTGGCAATACCATTTCACGGTCGTTAATCACAGTATGGTAAATGCCCTCGCCTTGCCGGGCGGTTATATCTTTGTCACAAAGGGAATGCTTGAGAAGATTACCACTGAGGCACAGCTGGCCGCCCTCTTGTCGCACGAAATTGTGCACGTCGTAGCACGACACAGCTCCGCCGCTATGAGTCAGCAGATTGGGATATCTATGTTAGTTCAGGGCATGGGTGCTTCTGGTGCAATGCCCAGTTCACAAGCGGCTTATCAGTTAACGCAGCTCGCTTTGCAGCTTATTGACCTTAAATACAGCAGGGAACATGAGAGAGAAGCCGATAAAGCTGGTATGGACTATATGGTTCAAGCCGGTTACAATCCTTATGGTGCCGTTGAGCTTATGCAGATGCTCCAGCAGCAGGACCAAATCAGGCCGATTGAATTTCTCTCCTCGCACCCTTCTCCTGAAAACCGCATTATGTATCTGACAACAAGGGCCCGGACAAGGTATGCAGATGTCTCGAATCTGAAAATCGCAAAAGAAGATTACCAGAAGAACGTCCTTGACCGATTACCCGAAATTGAAGCCAACCAACCCTAACCCCGCGTTTTACGCGGGGTTGGTTTGCTGGGGGTTTTGTTTATCTATTTATCAAACGGTAACTTAACTCCTCCACTTTTGGTTTTGATTATATCCGGCTTTCTCCCGATTTCTTCAGCTTTTTCTATTCTTTTGATTCGGCAGATAAGGCCTTTTGAAATCTTTGATGCATTGCCGTCAATGACCTTCGCAAATGAAATTTTCTGGTCAACTTTCTCGACTTTTACAGTTGCTACAAGATTTTCAACCTTTCCGAGCGACTCTTTAGTATCGTAGTCGAAGATTTCCTCGCCCTCGGCAAAAATATCCAGCAGCATACCTTCCGAAATCCTGTCGCCGCCCTGGTTTATCACGACCGTGCCATCTTGTTGTATTGTTGCGACTCGTATTGGATAAATCCGGGCGATAATTTTTCCCACCACGTCATTGGCGATGATAGTAAGCAATCCGTCACGAATCTGCCCGGCATCCCATTCTGACGGGCTCTGTTCATCGGCGATTTCTCTTATTTGTTCATTTTCAAGATACTTTTCTGCCGTCTCAGCCAAAATTATCTGTCTGGTAAAACCTGAAATAAGCCGGTAGTTAAAAGCAAACCTGGCCTTGTATTCTGTGACGGTATAATCAGCCGCCTTCAGGTACTTCTCTTTTTTCTCCAGTTTCCCCTCGGAGATACTGCCTGCAAGTAGGTAATCTGCACCCAATATTTCTGCTAATTTCGCTGTTTCTGCAAGAGGGGTTTTCTCCGAATACAGTATCCCTTTTTCTCTTGCAAACTCAGCTAAACTTTCTCTGTCGAGAACAGCGAACTTATTGGTTTGTGTCAGTCCGACGGCGATTCTCTGCGTAAGCAGTGACGAAAGCACTCCTGCAGGTACTGTCGTGTCCAGAAACGGATAACTTTCCTTCATTGCTCTGACAGGCATTAAGGCAACTTTCATCCTTGCGGCATCATCACGAGGAGCATAATCATGGACTGTTACTTTGAGTTTTACCTGATAGGTGCTTTCATCGATTTTCTTCTCTTCGAGTATTTCGTATGTCTTGACCGAGCCGGTTGTTCTGGTTGCATAGGCGGTACCGGTCGTTGCAACTGATACCGAGTCGAACGTAATCTTTTTCTTGGCCTGTCCGCTGTCGATATCGACACCGGCTTCGGAAAAACCAAAATCGTATGTCCCGGAGCCGACGTCAACACCTCTTACCTGGCTGACAGCTATGTACAAAGCATTTCTTATCGCTGCATCTCTATTGCTGCCCTGACCAACAACCTCTCGGACAACTACGTCATTTGCATCTGCCGCATATAAATTTACACAGAACAAAAGGCTAACTGTAAATACAATATAAGCTCTTTTCATTTTTTGGCCCCCTGGATAAGGAGTTCAAATTTTTTACCAGGCAACAGACTTGCTGCTGCCTCTTTTGCCGACAATAATTTCCTTTTGCCAGAATCTCAGCCCCGTCTTTGCGTCACTGAGTTTTAGCTGGAAGTAATATTCAACCTGCTGGCGTTTCTTGTCATAGCGGATGTTTCGCTGGAAAATCTTACCTGAAATACTAAGCTCCGGGGCAATAAGAGTTCCTCTTTCAGCTATCGTACTTTGGTCAAACTCCTCGGAATCTCTTAGTTCCCTCGTTTCATGGACAAGCTTATCAGTGCCGCTGCCGACAGCCGACGTCATAACCGCCTGCCCGCTGTTCAATATTTCCTCCTCAATCTTTGCCATCAATTGGTCGGTGTCGATCCTCTGCATCGTATCATTGGTTATCCTGCCGGTGGCAACAACATATCTGCTCCCGTCTTCCTTTTTAAGGGCTCCTGAACCGAGTAGCGACTGAACCAACGCGCTTGCCGTCTGGTCAAAGTCTCTGTAATCAAGAGCCATAACGGGCTTGCCTTCGTCGTGCACAATATCGATATTGGTCGTTTTTTCTCCGCAGCCGGCAAATAAATTGCTAAATAAGATAATGATAAGTAATGTTTTTGCTTTCATAATTTACTCCCACTTTTTTGTATCCATTCTGAAATCTACCGCCTCTGTTCTTGGCGCAACAACTTTGAAACTAAATGGCGATTTACCCATCGCCGATACTCGCAGCCATACACTCGTTTTTGTTTCAATAACCAGCCCATCACTGTCAAGCCATTCGACCCTGTACCTGAACCGCTTGGTATTATACGATTTGTTATGTCCGTTTACATGTAGCTCCAGAAAACCTGCATCGTTTCTTCGCGCAACAGCTTCATCTATTACAATACCTGCCCCTATCAGGCTGCTAAACGCCTTGACGACCGGACGGGTAACAACATTACTAATAAGCGAGTCGCTTCCAACACCTTCCCTTACCTTGATTCTGGGTTCGCGCTCTTCACCACAGCCAATGGCCAAAAACACAACAGAAATATAAAATAATATTAACCTATTCATAATCTTTCTCCCTTAATAAACAATTTTAACTTTCAATATGTCATAATATCATAAACAATCATCGCTTCTTTGAATGGTATTTTAACATAGACAAGCGCATTCTTACAAGGGGGAATTTGGATTTGGGTCGCTGTTCCACCTGGTGGGGCTATGGTGATAGTCCTGTCCTCTGGAATACTGAGCCTGGCCACTTGAAAATCCTTTGGCAGCGTCGTCCAAATCCGGACGTCTGCCGCAGTTGTGGCGAAGGAATACGCAGCTACCCCGATAGATGCTATCATTGCTGCGGTACTACCCTGTTGGTCCAGTGCATACTGTGCCGCTGCTTTTACTGTCGCTGATATTATTGCCCTCGTCAAAATAGCATTAAAATCCTTCTTAAATTCCGTTTGAATGACCCTGTCCATATCTGCTATCTGCTGGGTTGGGTATGTATTGTCAGCAGTTTTAATTGACAGATATGGATACGCTTGTTCTCGAAAAACTAATTTCGGTAGTGCTATCCCCGCATACTTAACTGCGCTGGTTGCAATAAACAAGGGTAAATCGACCCTGAATTCTTCCTTGACCGGCCCCAGGCCGTTTTCAAATATCACCCATACGGTATTGTTTAGCTGTTCCTCGCCGTCTAAAATCCTTTCAGTAAGAGCTAAATCCTCAGCTATATAATCATTATCCGGTACCATACCGTAAGATTCTTTCAGCAAATCAATCGCTTTTGTGTGGTCACCGATAAGGTTGAAATATATCCCGGCTATGTAGGTTGTAAAAGGATTAACAAAATCCGGATACGCCTTGAAGGCATATATAGATGGATATTTCTCGGATATGATTGATTTTACCTGGGGATTCTCAACGCTTTGTTTGACTGGGGCTTTCCCTTTTTGCTCTTCTTGTGCTATTTCATCTTTGATTTTAGCTATCTCTTTGGCGAATTTTTCCTTCGCTCGTCTTTGCCTGTCGAGGGCCCGGTTAAACTCCACTCTAACAAGCTCATCCCTGCCAAGCTTCATAAAGTTTAAGGCCTTGTAAGTATTGACCATTATACCGTCATATTCTTCTCCTGCGTATGGATTGACATTCTCATTAACTATTGTAGAAGCAACCGCCCCAGCCAGTTCGTCTTGCAAGTCGTAGTAGTTCAGCAGCTCTTCTGATTTATCAAAAAGTTCTGTGCTTTGTTCGTAATCGCCTCTTAACCTCTCAACAGAGCCGATTTGTAAAGCCCACATCAAATCTTCATTTTTTGGCTTCTTGCCTTTGCCCATTTTTGATTGGGCATACTCTACTGATTCTTGATATTCACAATTTCTAAAATGGTCGTTGAAGACATTTAGCTGGTCCTTGGGCGCATTACAGCCGGCAAAAATAAATAATAATATAATAAAATACCTGCTAAAAGATATTCCTCGCTTCATAATTCTCTCCATACTTCGTCACTTTATCCGCCTGAGGCGGATTTAGCTCACTTAAATAGTGTATGCTTCCGGCATCTTAACAAACTAAAGACGATTTGTACAACGTGGAAATTGCCTATTTTTTAAGTTTTTTTGTTATAATGTTCTTATATTTAACCCCCAGTTTATTGTGTGGATTCATCCATCATCCAGTATCGAGAATCCAGCATTCCCTTTCCGTCCTTCTGCCTTCTGTCATCTGTTCACTCCCATCTGCAGTATCCTGCCCGGCTCTTCCGGTTCACCTGTTCGGGCTGATAGATAGGCCGATTCTATCACTGCCATATTTTTGAGATTTTCTTTGCCGCTGCTGCAGAGTTTATGCTCATCCGGTGCCAGTATGCTTAGCGCGAAGTTATTCAGCAGTTTCTCTAACCGGGCAGACTCATCGTCGTCGTATGTGAATTTTTTAACATTCTTCTCAGGGCCATCGCTAATAGCCAGTTTCCTGTCGCTGACTGTCAGTATTTTATCTTTACCGTAGAGTCTCAATAATTCCTCTCTTGGCCCAATCCCTTCTTGCCGGGACGCTATTAAATTACCCATAAGCGTATCGCTGAACTTCACTGTCACAACCGCCGTATCCTCCACTAAGTAGCTTCGCTGCTGCTTATCCTGTGCCTGATTCGTGTTTAGCGAATAGATTTGCTGGGGAACGCCAAAATTTAGAATTATTTGGTCGATTATCTCATAGCAGCCGTGTAGCAGCACTCCACCGCCGGCCAGTTTCGGGTCTGTCTGCCACTTATCTTTGGGTCGTTCGCCAATATTGCAAAAGGCCGTTATCAAAAAGACCTGCTCGATTCGGCCGTCCCGCAAAAAATCGCCAAAGCTGAGATAACTCTGGCCAAATCGCCTGAGATTAGCGACGGAAAAATTTATTTTCTCCTGTTCAGCAAGGGCCGCAAATTCCGCCGCCTCCTCGAAGTTCCTCGCCATCGGCGTCAGCTTGAGAACGTTGAAATTCTTCTTCATCCCCATCTGCACCTGCTTCTCACAGCTATGCATACCGGCAGCAACCAGCAGGCAATCAAGCTGATTCTGAATTACTAATTGCCGATAATCGTCATACCAGGCGCATTTGTATTGTTCTGCGGTTCTTTCAACAAGATTTGTATCCTTGTCGGCGACAGCGGCAATCTCGAAATAATCAATCTCGGAAGCCCTCTTGAGCAGAAACTGCCCTCTCTCATCCAGTCCAAGCACCGCTGTCTTTAATTTGTCCTTGCTCATATGCTAAGCCCCCAATTCTCTAATTACCTGATTCTAACCAAATTTGCCAAAAATAAAACCACTATTTATTAGTGAATAGTTGTTAGTGAATAGGGATATGTATTTTCAGGTTCTATTTTTTAATTTTTTTATTGACCTCTGCTTGGATTTATAGTATAAAAACCATCCGTAAAATAGCTATTATTGGGGCATATTCTCACGTCTCTCAGGAATATCCTCTTAAAATAAAACGAGAGACAAATTTTGTGGCCTTCTAAAAAGGCCGAAGGAGATTTTAGTGAGTACAGGTACAGTAAAATGGTTTAATGGGCAGAAAGGTTTTGGATTTATTACCCCCGATGGTGGCGGCGAAGATTTGTTCGTTCATCACTCGGAAATCAAGACGACAGGATACGCCAATCTTGATGAGGGCCAGAAGGTCGAGTTCGAGGTCGGACAGGGCAAAAAAGGCCCGTGTGCGACCAACGTTATCCCTTCTTAATCAAAAGCAGTACACCTGCCTGCGGTGAGCGCAGTCGAACCGAAAAACCAACGGGCTCCGTTCTCAAGCGGAGCCCGTTTCGTTTCCTGCCCCCGTATGTATTTAACGGGGGTCAATCCACTTGGCCACGAAAAGGCGCAGAAGACAGGAGGCAAAAGACAGAAGTCAGATGACAGACGACTGACTGGTCGCGCTCGTGCTACGCAGCACGTAGCGGGCCTGCTCCGCTGACCTCGCTCCGCCGATACTACTCTGCGAAGCAGCGCTTCGCTGCGAAGGCAGGAAGCTACTGCGGAGGACAGGCGAGTACTTCAGGGACAAAAGAATTAGTAACTTGTGAGACGTTTCAGCAGGTGGTAATACCACCTAACGTGATGTGTGCAGAAAATTCAAAATTAACCACAGAGCGACGAGCTACGAATTTACTCAACGTCATCTACCTTGAATGAGTCGAAAAATTCCGGAGTCATTTTTTTAAGGGCTCTTTTCGATTCGCTTACAGCCATCATCTGGTACAGCCGATTGCCGATTAAAATAATTCTTACTTTGAGTGTTGCTTTCTTTTGTACTTTAATTTCAAGCTCTCGTCCGGCGTTGCCATAAAAGTCAAAGGCCTTTTCATTTTTTAATATGCCGCCGACATTTCGCACCGCATCATCCCGGGCACCATCTAACATCTTTTCAATATCAGCATTCTCGAACATCTCGGGTGGGTAATCCACATAACCCACAACAAATCCTACCTTTTTAGAGCTGGTACTATATATAATAAAATCAAGTGTCCCGATGGTGGTTTCCACCTTTTGCAGATTTCTTTCCGGCTGACCGGGAAATAAAATGGTGAAGCGTCCTTCTTCACTGTAGTACGGCTCGAACGGTTTTAGCTTGTCGCCGCGAATGAAATAGAAGATACTTGAAACAACAACAAAGCCGATTACAAAAACAACGATATTCTTTATAAACTTCATATCTGACTATTCTCACTTCCGTCTTCTGCCGTCTGTCTTCTGTCGTTTGTCTTCCGTCGTCTGCCGTCTGTCTTCCGTCTTCTGCCGTCTGTCTTCTGCCGTCTGTCTTTAGTCCCCTATCTCACCGAGTTTGTCAAGGCACAACTGTGACCACGTCTCCATTGTATCCCGGACTTTTTGCAGCTCATCGATTGTCTTAAAGCTCATTTGCGTTATCATCTGTTCTCGCTTACTGACCTTTGGTGCATCCAGAATCCAGAGATGGACCACTCCGAGGTGCACGCTTCCCACCTCGTTGGATTCGTCATTGAGAAGGGCGACAATACGGCCGGTATGGCTTGTTTCTACGGATACTTCCTCCGCCACTTCACGTTCAACTGCGGCAAGGTAGGTTTCGTAGAAGTCGGCATTAAATAAGGGCA
>Ga0307434_1001957_pt1 | contig 10299 bp, 9 predicted proteins | sample SalMarWE160220MG_FD_202156 | JGI IMG/M metagenome (GOLD analysis project Ga0307434, IMG submission 202156) | Salt marsh sediment microbial communities from the Plum Island Ecosystem LTER, Massachusetts, United States - WE1603-220 | ecosystem: Environmental > Aquatic > Marine > Intertidal zone >...
CACCGAGGCTACCCCCCCCTGTGCCTTCCAGGTATTGCTTTCGTCGAGTTTGCCTTTACAGACAACAATGACTTTGCAGTTCTCCGCCGCCTCAATTGCCGCCCGAAGCCCCGCAATCCCTGCACCCACAACTAAGCAATCCGTGAAAATCTGCTGAGTAGAGCTTGTATCGACTTCTACTAAGTAACGCCTGCTTTGTCCGAACGGACCTTGCCGGCCACTCTGACGCCACGTTGTTTGTTTATCTGCTGACATTTTTATTTGTTTTATATCAATCCTTCTTTTTACCAGCCTCGTTCGGGTCTTTTGCTTTTTTGCGAACCAGTTCAATTTCTTCTGAGAAAAGTCGTTCGTCATCGGCATATTTTAGCACAAATTTCTGAAGCTCTTTCGGCGAAGCTGTCAATATCACTCCGTCATCGACCGATTCGAATTTGACGGCATTCGGGTCGGCTTCGAGCAGCTCTTTCATCTTCTCGTCGTCGGTTAACGTCAGCTTCAGCTTCGGTTCTTTATAATCAACTTTAGCGAAAGTGTGTGCCGGTATGAAAAAGAAAGCATTATAAAACCATTCTGCTTTATTCGCATCTTCTATATCGCAGGCAAACTCCTCGGGGTAAATATCGAGAAAGAGCTTGTCTTCCAGCTTCACTAACTGTGCCTCGAATTGACCTTTTTGTCCCTCTTTGTCGGTGAAGATGAGCTGGTATCTTTTTGGCGATTCTTCGGAGCGTGAGAATTCAAAAATATTGCCCTCCTCTTCACCAAACCACCTGCCTAATATCTTTTCCTCGAAGACAACGTCTTTATCCGTGTATAGCGGATGCAGTGACATAACCGGCACGCATGCGCCTAACATTCCCGCTAACAGATAGAAAAGAATTTTTTTAATCTTCATTTTTTTCGCTCCTGAGAATTTTTTATAAATATTATATTTAACGGTTATTGCTATTTTATCATTTACCCTGTCAATGGCAATCAAATATGTTCAGAATTGGTTTGCAAAAAGCCCCTGACAATGGAATATTATATATATGGACGCCAGGGAAGATAAATTCACGCTCGCTCGTGAGCAGATGGTTAGATTCGACCTCAAAGGCCGCGACATTACCGACCCAAGTGTGTTAAAGGTTATGGCTGAGCTGCCGAGACACCAGTTCGTGCCCGCCACCTCCAAATCGCAGGCGTATGCTGACGGCCCGCTGCCTGTCGGTTTGGGTCAGACTATTTCTCAGCCTTATATAGTTGCTCTTATGACACAGGAATTGAAACTCAAACCTTCTTTTGAAGTTCTCGAAGTGGGCACCGGCAGCGGATACCAGTCAGCAGTCCTTGCCTGCCTCGTCAAAAAAGTCTATACCGTAGAGAGGTTCAACCAGCTATCTGAATCCGCACAGGCTGTTCTTGGCAGACTCAAATTTAGCAACATAGAATTTTGCATCGGTGATGGCAGTAGCGGCTGGCCTGAAAAAAAGGAGTTCGACCGCATTATGATAACTGCTGCTGTCCCCAAAATACCTGAGCCTCTTTTAGAGCAGCTTGTCACCGGCGGCCTGATTATCGCGCCCGTCGGCAGCAGCTCGGTACAAAGACTTATACTATGTCAAAAGAAACTCATCGGCTGCGCCGAGCAGGCCGTCTGCGACGTCAGGTTCGTAAAACTAATTGGTGAGTATGGATTCAAAGAATAAAAGGTGTGTTCTCTTAAAATAGTGTGTCATTCCCGCGAAAGCGGGAATCCAGAAAATATGAAACAGTATTTTGTTTACATTCTTGCAAGTAAAAGGAATGGAACACTTTACACTGGACTAACAAATAATTTAATCAAGAGGGTGTACGAGCATAAAAATGATTTAGTCGATGGTTTCACGAAAAAGTATCGAGTGCATAATCTTGTTTATTATGAGGTATATAATAACATTGACGACGCAATATCAAGAGAAAAGAGAATCAAAAAATGGAAGAGACAGTGGAAAATTAAATTGATTGAAAAGGAAAATCCATTATGGACTGACCTTTATAATCAATTGTCAAGATAAATGGATACCTGCCTTCGCAGGTATGACATGTTGTATGATTTTGGCTTTTATTACCTTGTCATTCATGAGTAAGGTTGTCACCACTGTGGAAACAGGTGCAGGAATGACATTAATATATTTCTTTGAAAAATAGGAATAAGAGATGACACGGAAAGAAATTAAGAAAAAACGGGACGAATTGATTTCTATTTTGGGAGAGGAAAACGCAGGTTTTAGATTAGAAAAAATTCAAAAATTAGCTAAAGAAGTTGGGGCGAGTGTTACAAGAATGGCAATAGCTGGGAAATATTTAGCTAATAATGAAATTACGGAAACAGAAATTGCACATAACATCCAAGAATCGCTGCAAACGGAGACAATGATTGAAATGTGCAGGATTTCTACCAGAAATTTCTGGGTTGCATTAATAGCAACGGTAATTGCTATGCTGGCAATGATAGCAGCGTGGGTTGCTGCGACAGCAAAGTGAAAACACTGTGTCATTCCCGCGTAAGCGGGAATCCAAAAAATATTGGTATCTCATTTCTTTTTTTTATCCTTGTGATATAATACTACACTGTTTCAAGAATCACAGAAAACCGGAATAACAGCCGTGGCAAATGATATAACTAACCAAAACGCAGAAGTTCGATATTCAAAAAGCTCGGGGCAGAAAAGACTGATAGAAGTTGAAAAGCTGACTATTAAGCCTTTCGAGCTTTCAACACCGGTGCAGTTCTTAAAAGGTGTCGGACCAGCCAGGGCCGGCATCTTTGCTCAACTGGGTGTCAAAACCGCGGGAGAGCTGCTCGAATATTTCCCAAGAGACTGGCACTTTATCCCGCCGGCAATAAAAATAGCGCAAATGCGCAAAAATTGCAATGTCACCGTCATCGGACAGGTCGAATCAACTGACTTTCAATCCTTCAGAAATCCACCAATTTTTGAAGCTCTTATCGCAGACCAGACCGGTGTCTGCAGAATTATCTGGTTTCACGGCTCATTCTTGAGAGATAAGCTTCAGCCGGGACAGCTCATTGCCGTCTCTGGAAAAGTCAGTATCTATAAGCATCAGGTGCAGCTCACCAATCCCAGGTTCGTTGTCCTTGATGGCAAAGACATCGACGTTGAGGCCTCTTTCGGCGGTGCTGTTTATTCAGCCTCTGCAGGATTAACAAGCAGGCAAATCAAGCGGATAATAAAACCTTTACTTAGCTGCCTCGATGAGCTCGTCGACGAATTTTATGATGAGCGGTTTCGTAAAAAAGCAGGCCTTGTTGACAGAAGACAGGCCTTCGAATGGATACATTCACCGCCCGATGAAAAAAAGCTCGCTCAGGCGAAGCGCCGCCTGAAATATGATGAGCTCTTTTTAATGCAGCTCGGCCTGGCACTTCGCAGGTACAGGGCTAAACATTTTTCGTCTGCTGTAAAAATGAAGCTGACCGACAAAATTGACAGCCGAATAAGAAAACGTTTTCCGTTTTTGCTCACCGATGACCAGGATAAGGTAATAAACGAAATCGTAACCGGTATGTCAAAGCCTGAGCCGATGAACCGCCTCCTGCAGGGTGACGTCGGTTCCGGCAAGACCGTTGTCGCCCTTTACGCAGCCTTGCTCGCAGTCGCCAACAAAAAACAGGTCGCAATTATGGCACCGACTGAAATCCTCGCAAGCCAGCACTTTATAAGTATGGAAAGATACCTCAAGGGCAGCGCCGTCAAAAGGCTTTTAATCACCGGCGGGCTTACCGGCAAAAAAAGAAAAGAAATCCTCCAGCAGATAAAATCAGGCCAGATAGATATTGTTGTTGGGACGGTCGCTCTTCTGCAGGCTGACGTCAAGTTTAAATCACTTGCCCTTGTGATTGTTGACGAACAGCACAAATTCGGCGTCCGACAGAGGGCAACCCTGCGAAAGCAGGCAACGCCGCACTATCTTGTTATGACCGCTACACCTATCCCGCGAACGCTCGCAATGACCGCTTTCGGTGACCTTGATGTCTCGGTTATAAACAAGTGCCCGCCAGGCAGAGGCGAGGTCATCACCCGATGGGTCGATAAGACTGACAGGGCAAAAGCGTACGAATTTATTCGCGAAAGAATAAAGGCAAAAAGGCAGGCCTATTTTGTCTATCCGAGAATCACCTCCGTCGAGCCGGACGGCGACATCAAGGCTGCCACCGACCAGTGGCACAAATTATCGAAAGAGGTCTTCCCTGAATTCAAAGTAAGCCTCCTTCACGGCCAGATGCCCTCTGCCAAAAAACAAAATACTATGGCAGATTTCAGAGCCGGCAGAATTAGTATTCTCATCTCGACCATTGTTATCGAGGTCGGCGTCGATGTCCCAAACGCTACCATTATGGTTATCGAGGGTGCCGACCGTTTCGGCCTGGCACAATTGCACCAGCTCAGAGGCCGCATCGGAAGGGGACAGAACAAATCCTACTGCTTCTTATTTTCCGATTCTGCCGACGAAAAAGCCAAAAGCAGGCTCCAGATAATGACAAGGAGCAATGACGGTTTTGAAATCGCCGAGCAGGACCTGCGTCTGCGTGGGCCGGGCGAGTTATTCAGCACTCGCCAGCACGGCCTGCCCGATTTGAAAATCGCGGATATTATTGACGATTATGAGCTGCTCATGATGGCCAGAAAAAATGCCTTTTGTTTAGCTGCCTCCGACCCGATGCTCACAAAAGCAGAGCATAAAAATATCCGCAAGGCATTGCTTGCGAAGTTCGGCGACACGCTCGGCCTCGCCGATGTCGCTTGATGCCTCCCGAGTAATAATTTGAAATACATAACCCCGCAATTACACCTTTGTGTTTATTGCGGGGTTAATTTTTTCGGTTAGCCCTGCCGTCCGGCAGGGGCGTTTATTTAATACCTTCCGCCTCGGCTGTTTCCGAAACCACCTCGGCTTTTACCGCCGAAGCCGCCTCTTTTTCCGCCGCCGCCTCTGCTGCCGCCGCCTCTGCTGCCGCCGCCTCTTCCGCCGCCGCCTCTGCCGCCGCGATCGACCTTAGGCCGGGCTTCGTTAACATTTATAGCACGTCCGTTGAACTCTTTGCCGTTCATTTCAGCGATTGCCTTTTCTGCCTCTTCTTTGGACGTCATCTCGATAAAGCCGAATCCCTTCGATTTGCCGCTGAACTTATCCATTATCAGGCGGACCTCTGTGACTTCGCCGAACTCCTCGAATGTTTTTCTCAGTTCGTCTTCGCTTACGTCAAATGACAAGTTACCTACATAAATATTCATTCTTTTCGTTCCTTAACTTTAAGAAATATCCTGGCGTAAATACTGGCCGTCAATATTTACCACGAACCGGCATATTATCCGCTCCGCCCCGAAAAGGCAACAACCAAATATAAAAAATATAATATAAGTATCCGTCTTTTATTATCCGTCCTCAGCGCTCCGGATTTGCGGATTTTCACTGATTGCCGGCTTCGTTTTTACTTTTTGAAAGACCCATTCAGGGGGCATAAGCTGCCTGAGTTTGCTGCGGAGCCCCGGCTGCAGGTGCTTTAAGCCCAATTGGTAGCCGGCATTCATCCAGCCGAACCCTTCTTGTGTAATATAGGCAAATTTCGTCCCGACATTGCCGTACTCCGCGAAAACACTATGCGAGCGGTTAACAACGTCGAATTTTTCGGGTATAGTACCGTTATAGTTTCTGGCGTTTATGGTTATGGTATAAAGCCACCGGTACATTAACCGCTGGGCCGCATCGTCGAAACCGTAATTTAGGAGCCCTTGCCAGGCAAGCATTTGGTGTGGAGCCCAGCCGTAAGGATAGTCCCACTGCCGCGAAGGCCTATCTTCTGAAATTTCCCCGCGGGCCTTCTCGGTTGAGCCTGCCAGACCTCCGGCCATCTCCAGCCGGCAAAGCGCATTCTCGACAATGGATTTGGCCTGCTCTTTCGTGGCAACACCTGACCATAAAGGATAAAATACTACCGGTGTTACATAAACTTTCCTTCTTTTATTAACCAAATCGTAATCAAAAAACATACCCTGCTCCGCATCCCAGAGATATTTATTTATTAATTCTTTTCTCTTTTTGGCCTGCTCGTACCACTCGGCACTTTTTTCTATTGTGCCGTCTTCGAGTTTAAGATTGTCGGCGAACTCGTTTTCGATTGTTTTCGCCAAATCCATTTCAATCTTGTAGATAAGGCAATTCAGATCCACCGTTACGAAGTCTGCACAGCGGTCCTCCCAGCGGTAAGTGGTATCGTGGCCGGATTCACGCATAGCACGGTCGTGCTTAAAATACTCGTCCATTTCCGCCGCTTCTAAATTTCCCTCCCTATAGGCCTGCTCAAATTTGTCTGGTTCCATATCATATTTTTTTGCATATTTTTTGAACACCGCATCGAAATGGCCGGGCTCAACTTCCGGCGGCACGCCGATGCCTTCGCCGAAGTATCTGCTAAGGCCTGTCTGTGTCAGCCGCTTTTCGCCCATCCATACAATACGGTATTCCTTAATCGCAGCCTCGAGAACCTTTTTCAGCCACTGTTTGCTTTCACTGTCCCTTGGCAGATGTTCATATACAGCCAGGGCCATTGAAGTCAGGAATGGTGGCTGAGAACGGGTGAGATAATAGGAGCGGTTGGCATTTAGAATTTTGCCGTAATGGTTGATTTCATAAACGAAGTTGTCCACCATCGCCTTCGCTAATTCCACCCGCTCGTCCACCAGCAAACCCAGCGATTCGAAATAGCTGTCCCAGCCGTACATCTCGTTGAACCTGCCGCCGGGCACGACAAACGGCACACCCTGCAAGTCTCCATCCGAAGTTCGTTTCAGGGCGAGACTTAACAGGCCGTGGTAGCCGTCCCTGCTCTTGACCCATTCTGCCGTTACAACTTCGGGCAGACGCACAACCTTGATTTTTAATTCAGGGTGCCTGCCGGCAACCTTTGAAAAATACTCGTAGGCAATATTATCTGTATGCGGCACGTAGATATATCGAAATCCATCAACAGTAGTAGTTTTGCTGTCTGTAAATAAAGGCACTATATTTTCTTCATCGATACTTCTGGTAAGGCCGTCCCAGTAGAGCTCGCGGATACAGCGGCTGATGCGGCCGACGGGATTTTCGAAAATTCTTTCTGTCTGAAGCGCCGTAATCTTCTGATGCTTTTGCTCGCTGAGCTTCAGCTCCTGCAACAGGTTGGACAAGTAGTACGTTCCGGTTATCTCGCAGGACTGGTCATTTACATCTATGAGAAGGAATTTTTTATCGCCCCGATTGCCTTCAATGAAGCGGTCATCCATTGTGATTTTTTTGTCACCGTCCGTATCCTCCTCACTTATCAGCCAATGCAAGTTTTTCTCTACATCGACCCGAATCGACGCCCGGGAGCGGATATTTTTCTGCCCGCAGCAAGAGGAGATTACGCAAGCTGTTAAGAGCAGCAGTTTCAAACTACGCCGACCAAATCTGTTTTTGCTTTGATTTTTCATAATATTCTCTAATTCTGCCACAATAGATCACACTCCTGAAGCTGTCAATCCGATAGGCAGGTAACAAAGCCAATATTGGGAAAAACAAAGCCAATTTTGGGCTAAAATTGGGTTCGTTTTGGGTTCGTTTGGCTTTGTTTTTGGGAGTGCTTTTAAGCACATATTTTTTGTATGTCCTTGTAGAATAAGAATTAATGTCATATTGGACACCTGGTGAATTGGGTTTGTTTTGCATAAAAAGGTTTGATTTGTAGAGCTCTCTCGACAGATGTAGAGGTGCCTTCTGAAAGTTAATTGGTGAATTGGTGAATTGGTGAATTTGTTAATTAGTTTATCGATTTTAGAAGCCTGATGCTTGATACACGTTTTTAGTGTCCCGTGACTCGTTTCTCGTGTCTCGTGATTATTAAACATTCGCTACTCCTTGTTAATAAAGAGGTTACGCTTGAACTGCCGTTCTGTTTCTGTGCGGGACTTCCTCCTTCGCTTACGCTACGGAGGACAAGCCGCTTGAGGAACCCGCCTACGCTTCTCTCGAAGCTACGGTTGGGCATGCTTTCCTCCCTACGTGTGTTTTCTAACACACGGTGGTATTATACAAAGTAAGGCCGATTTATCAATAAAAAAATAAAAAAAGGACACAGGACACAGGACACAGGACACAGGACACAGGACACAGGACACAGGACACAGGACACAGGACACAGGACACAGGACACAGGACACAGGACACAGAATACAGGACACAGAATACAGAATACAGAGGGCAGAGGTCGGAGGTGAACATTCAACTTTGAACGTTGAACTTTTAATAAGAATAAATAGTGGATACTTGATTCTTGGTACTGGATACTCGATACTCATAATAATAAAGGATGTTTTTAACCGCGGCGATCGCCAAGAAGGCAGAGACAATTAAATGAGCGAGGTATTCGAGTATGGATAAAATTGGTAAACGGACATTATTAAACTTTAGAAATGTACTGTTTTTAGGTTCGTTTCTAATAAGTTTGTGTTTTTGTATGCTGGGTTGTAAAAAGAACGATATAGAGTCAAAAGGACAGGATTCAATAAACTCAATTAAACATCTTCTCCTAAGGCATCCTAAGCCAATACCCGAAGATATCCAAGAGCGAGCGGATAAGGCTATTTCGCAGTGGAATAATAAGAAAGTTGACAGTGTTCCAATACTTTTTTATGCAAAGGTTAAAAGACAACAAGATACCGATAAGATTTTTTTAGTTTTACCTTTTTCAGATGAAGACGAGAATATTCTGGGGATAGGAGTCAGGGAGAGACATTCGTGCGGAAACACAGCCGAAATACTTGAAGAACGATATCCAATATTTATCCAAAAATCTCAACCGGCAGTATCTATGGTATTGCTTCCTATCCGAAACCGCACAGAGGGTCAAAGAAAAGACGAAACGGCTTGGTCTTTGTATATGCGGGGTGAAGGCGAATTCTCAATTGAGAAAGAAAAAACTCCTCCGATATATTTGCCTCTGACATATGACCCGAACGTGTCAACGGAAGTATTTGTTTATGACAAAGATGGACAGGTATCAGAGTTTATACCCGTTGAGATTTCCGATTAATCAAGCCCGCAATAATCCACAGGATAAAATTGCGGAGCTGTATATATTCTAAATTAGAGCGCCCTTTGGTTCATTTAATCCCTTCAGGCGTCATAAAAAAAAATAGGATATTTTCGTTTTGAACAACAAAAACAGTTCGATTTTTTAAAAATTCTCACGAAATCATACTATTTGTTGCTTTTCTAATATCAAACTTCCGGATTTAAGAGGAGTGACGAAGATTCTGTTATGGGATTGACAAATACGGCTGGCGGATATAGGCTATCAATCTAATTATGCTGATTAAATATCAAAACAAGGGATTAGAAAGATTTTTAATAGCGGTTAATGCTCTGGCGGCGGCAGTGGTAGCCGCCTCTTTTGTGTGTTTATTCGGTTTTTATAAGCCGCTTTTGCCTCAAGCATTTTTATTCACCATTCAGTTTGTCCTTCTTTTTGTTTTCATCGGCGAAAAGTTAATAAGGTTTTTCAACGCCGTTTCCAGGAAGGATTTTTTAAGGAACAACTGGTTTGAGGTATTTGCTCTTTTTATTCTTATAGTTGTTCTTTTCGGTGCCGGCCGATTGTTCAAAGAGGCTGAGCCCGCAGCAGTTCGGCACGTTGCGATAGGTATCTATCTTGTTCTGCAGGTGGTTACGAAGGTCTGCAGGACGGTTGTCAACCTTGCGGCTACCGGCAAGAACCCGACGCAGACGCTTATTGCAAGTTTTCTTATTTTGATTTTTACGGGCGCTGGTTTTCTTATGCTGCCCCGCTCAGCAGCAAAGGAGAATATAAGTTTTGTCGATTCGCTCTTTACGGCTACGAGCGCTACCTGTGTTACCGGCCTGATAGTAAAAGATACAGGCAGGGATTTCAGCCTGATGGGTCAGATAGTGATATTGTCGATGATTCAGCTCGGCGGTCTTGGAATAGTGGTTTTCGGAGCGGTTTTTGCCCTGCTTTTGGGCCAGGCACTGAGCCTTCGCGAGTCGGTGGCAATGAACGATTTGCTCAGCGCGCAGACCCTGAGCAAGATAGGAAAAATGATCGCCTTTGTTTTCGGGGGGACAATATTAATCGAGGCTCTCGGCGCGGTTAGTTTGTTCGGGATGTGGGATAACGTGCCTGCGTGGACGGGCGATATAGAACAGCAGTGGTTCTGCAGCATATTTCATTCGATAAGCTCTTTTTGTAATGCGGGTTTCAGCCTGTTCAGGAAC
>Ga0307434_1001962_pt1 | contig 10280 bp, 14 predicted proteins | sample SalMarWE160220MG_FD_202156 | JGI IMG/M metagenome (GOLD analysis project Ga0307434, IMG submission 202156) | Salt marsh sediment microbial communities from the Plum Island Ecosystem LTER, Massachusetts, United States - WE1603-220 | ecosystem: Environmental > Aquatic > Marine > Intertidal zone >...
ACTAAGGCGTGGCAAGAAGAAATTGCCATGACTGCCGATGCTATGAGCCAATTGGATTCTATCTTAGAAAAACAGGCCCAGCGGGAAATTGAGATTGAAAACTATAAACAACGGGCAAAAAAACAAGCCGCTATGAATTGGCTTTCTTTCAGCGTATCAATAGGAAACACGCTTTATGAATTGAGTGGTCGTCAATCCAAGGCTCTATTTTATCTATCCAAGGCTGCCGGTGTGGCACAGGCAACGGTTTCAGCCTTTCAGGCCTATGGCTTAGCCCTAGCAAATCCGCCGGGGCCGCCCTGGACCATTCCGCTGGCAAACACGGTGCTGGCCCTGGGCCTGGCCAATGCCGCTGCTATCGGTGCCGTGGCTATCGGCCAGGGACCAGGTGGAGCTAGTGGGGCAGGGACAGCAGCTATGCCTACCTATCCAGCTTCGCCTTATACCGGGGCACCTGAATTAACAGAAGCGAAAACTGGCCCGCGCCTTACAATAAATTTTTATGGTGATATTAGTGGCGAAGAAATGAAGAGGGATACGCTTGAATGGCTCAATGATTGGGTGGAAGATAAAGGCGGAAAACTTATAGCAAGTCAGACGGTAAGCTAATGGCACAAGGAAAAATAGTATATGATTCAAAAACTCTTACTATCCCTATAGCTGGATATTCGATTAATTTGAATCAGCAAGCCAATGATAATTTCAGTGCAGCGGGTGTACATGAGGCAATCGCTATCCGAGAATGGGATGAAATCACCATAGAGTTCAACAACATCACCAAGACACAGATTTATGACTTCTACGCCTGGTGGTCTTATGCCCGGTTGGGTAATGGCTTCAGTCTGGCTATAGATGGCGATGAAGATGAAACCACAATCCTCGATGATTCGGCAGCAGCCGACCAAAAAGTAATACCTCTAACTTCAACAACCGGCTTCGCTATAGCCGATTACTGCCTAATTAAAGAGGCAAATGGGGATGATTATGAGGTTGTGCAGATTGCCTCTATTGATGCCGGGGTGAGTATCACGGCAGAGACTAATCTTTTAAACACCTATGCCTCAGCGGATATCTTCCGGCACATCAACTACTGGCCCACGGTGATTGTTATGGATAAGGAATTAGCCTTTTCAACGGATGGGCCGGATGAATTTTTTTCATTTAGTCTTACAATGGCTGAGACGAAATAATGCTCGATGTATCTGCAAACTTTACAACCAAAAATGCCGCTGCGGTAAAGCAGCCCGTTTACCTCGTGCATTTTGATGGTGAGGGCATAGATTATGTTACCAGTACCAGGATTGGCAGTCCTGATAATACTCTGAAGGCATACATTAAAACGATCTCGGGTATGGGTCAGGCCATTACTCCAGAGGAGGGAAAGTCCTCTTTCGGCCAGATTACTGTTTCGCTCGTAGATAAACAGGTGAGCGGCATCTATAAGATCACTGAGCTCTTGGCAAACGATGCAAACAACCTGCAGCGGAAAAAGACCGTGATCAAGGGCGGATATATGGACATGGCTGAGGCCGACATGGTAACGCTTTTAACCGGCTGGATCACGGACATTAAAATGGCCACCAGTGGCGCGGGATATGACGTGGTGATCACAGATCCCCTCAAATGGCTCCAGCGCAAGATATTCAGGGGCTCGGAAGATACGCCCGTTAATCTTTTGGGAAACCCCGTCAACATCATGCTGGCCATACTTACCTCTACAGGTAACGGCACAAACGGCGATTACGATTGGTATGCCGAGGAAAATGGCCTGGGTATTGATGATAACTATATCAATATCACTCATATCGAGGCCGAGCGTGATAAGTGGTTTCACGGCCTGCATTTTAACTTCGATATCCGCAAGCGCCGCAAAGCCAAGGATTTCCTGGAAAACGAGATTTTTAAAGTGCTGAATATCTATCCCATTATACGGGGAGATGGTGTGTTCGACATTAAAGTATTCCGGCCACCCCTGCCCGAGGAATGGGGCAATACGCAAACCTTCACCGAAGATACGATCATTGGCCTGCCCACATGGGATCAGAACATGAAGGGGGTTATCAACGAGGTGGAAATCTCTTTTGATTACGACGCAGAGGATAGTGAATTCGATAGCATCAATTTCTATATAGACGCCACATCCGTAAGCGGTCGTGGACCAGGAAATAAATCCCTGGAGATAGAATCTGAGGGCCTTACTACGAATTATGGCGGCACAGCCTTTGCAGCGCGACGATCCCGGCGCATCTTTTCGCGCTATACCAACCCGCCTCCAATTGTAAAATTCGATGCCCTGTTTTCCCGGCAGCTCTCCGAGGTGGGCGATGTGGTGCCGGTTACGCACAGCAAGCTCCCGAACCTAGCGGACGGCACCAGGGGGATTACCGAGCATTATATGGAAATCATAAAGCGGGATATCGATTGGATGAAAGGCGTGTGCAAGTTCACGGCCCTCTACACCAATTACACCAAAAAACAATATGCCGTAATCAGCCCGACGGGCACCGTGGCCAGTGGGGCCAGCACCACGGTTTTTACCCTGGAATCCGACCATGGGGCCAAATTTGAGGAAGGTTGGGTTATTGACATTCATTATGCCAACATGGTGGCCGTGGCCACTGATCTGACTATTAGCGATATCACGGGCGATCAGATCACAGTGGACTCCGATATCGGGGCCACACCGGCCGCGGGCTGGATAATCAATTTTTCCTCTTATGATAATTGTATCGCGGCTCAAAAGAACTTTTACGGATTTTTGTGTGACAGCAACAACAAGCTAGGAGCGGCAGATGATGATCCGCATTATATATTTTAGCTGCATAGAGTTTTATGCTCTGCACTATGCACATAGGGAGGTAATATATGGCTCAATTTAGCTTAGCGAATCTACGCTTTATCTTGGATACCGAAGACCAGGCAGATGCCCCGAACGCCGAGGAGCTTCTTCAGCAGCTCAGGGAAAATCTTGAAGTGCTCTTTATGCTATTATTGGATACTGGCATCAGTGGGTCGGCTACGGAAGATCCGCCGGATGATGCAACTGGAGTTTTAACCGATGCTGGTTCCCCAGCTCCTTTTACTGCTGATGAGCATAATGACCGCACCCTGGTCATCACCTCGGGCACCGCAAAAAACACCATATATACCATAGACGATACCACAACCACTACCCTAGTGTGTACCGACGATAATCTCTATGCCGCAGGCGTGCGCTCAGGCGATACATACAAGATTCTCTATGATCTGATTAATTCTACCGTAGGGCATGGCCATAACGGGACGGATTCGAGTACACTCATTGGCGTCGTAGGACAAGCGCAATTAAAGACGACGATAGGAACCCTCAACGGTCTCGGAAATATGACTCTCCCCGGGGGAGAGTATGGTTTTTATCCTCAGATTGCGGGATTTTCTGGAGTGCAGCCTCTTGTGGACGAAGCGAGGATCGCTCTTGCCCGTAACTGTCCGACCTATGTCACGAGTCTTTATATAGCCGGGTCTTCTGGCAATTGTTATGCGAGTCAGCGTTATGTCCAAGCGTCCGGAGAGGTTCATTGGGTTTTTGTTCTGAGGGATAAAATCACGAAAGAGATTATTTCCATGTGGCAAGCGCCTGATCATCCTTGTATGGGCAACGGGGGAAAACCCCTGTTAGTGCCTCATCCTTTTGGTGACTATGATAAAATTAAACATGAAATTATTGTGATTAATCCCACAGAAAAAGAATTAGTTGAAATGAGAGCAAAACAATCTCAACCGGAAGATACGCCTGACAAAGATCTACTCGATATAATTAGAGAGGATTACGACATTGATGAAATATCAGAACCAAAATGGCCAACCAAAAAGGTAACAGTAGGACTGCCTCCAGATTGGGATAAAGCGTGGCTCGCACAAAAACCAGTTACGCCAATAAAAAAAGTAATCCCTAAGCCCGATTATATACTTTGCAAATCATTGAAGTTAAAAAATGGAAAATCTTTGTAAAGAACATAGTGGCATAAAGACAAAACTTAATCAACTCTGTAAATCAGATGATTCACAATGGAAGGAGATACGGAATATGAAAAATAAAATTATTGTGATATTGACAGGTATCGTGCTTACCCTATTGGGGGTAACGATAAATCTGGCAGTTTTGCTGGCGAAGGGATAATAAACTTTTTATTTCTTTTTGTTTCTATTATTTTCCGTATATGCCCATACAGCTGCCACAACCCAACCTATGAATGTCCAGCCTGTTAAAATATTTAACAGCTGAATAGCATCTCTTTTGCTATGCTTGTGCCAGGCAGCCATTATGCTGGGAATTAAATAAATAAAGATAAAGAAGGGAATAAGGAATATGAGTTTTTCATCAATGCCAAACATATTTTCTTTATAAATAATTAATTTGAAATTGTCAAATATATAATAATCTTATGGGCGAATTTCAATACATAACCGATACTATTTTTGTTTTTGAGGATACCATTGATTTCATTTTTCAAGATACGGATGATTTTGAATGGAATGCGGAAAACATAAAAACCGTTACGCTATCCATTGCTGGCTATCAAATCGGCTTAAATCAAACCCGAAATGATAATTTTAGCGCCTCTGGATACTCCCAAACCGCAAAGTTTTTTTTTGCGAACTTTTCTGCGGCCCCTTCGGCATCATAACCAAAGGCTTCCCCTGGATCGTCCTCATCTTGGTACTCATGCAAGATAGCTTCCCAAAGTGGCCTACATTTATGAATATCCAAGAATCCATATTCTCCACATTTTGGGCATTTACCAATAACCCACTATTATTCCTACAAAAACTCCAATTATGTAAGGGCTTAAACATTCCATTTCCCCTCCTATTTGGGTGCCAGCTTGGTGCCAGTTATTTAAAGCCTAATTGTTTTGCTATATGGTTTTGCATCTTTTCGTGATAATCGGTTTCATTTACTGCCAATTCAATTTCCAATGCGAACACTTCATCTTGCCAAATCTCTCGCATATACTCAGCTAATTGCCTTCTTGCTTCTGGCAAATCTTCTTCGGTTTCGGGAATAATCCCAATGTATTGCTTTGCACCCTTATTCACCTTCATGTGTTCAGCTAATTGCCTAACACTTTTTAAATCAGGAAAATACATTGGCATTTTTATTCTCCTTTAAGTTATAGGTTTCTTTTTCGTCTTTAAATCCTGGACAACTAGGATGCCACCACATGCCTCCCAAAAAGCAATTCAGCATCCCAGCAACCCCCATACCGGCGAAACAATGAAGATAATCACATCTGATTTTATTATTCCAAGGTTCCATCACTTCTCCCCTTCCTTCCGTATCTCCCTCACCCGGCGTAAAGCCCCTTGGTTACTTGTTTAAAAAAGACAGTACCTTTCTTTTTGGTTCATTTGTTTCGAACTGCTGATTCTTCTCATTAAAAATCATGTCAAGAATAGAAAAGTCAAAGCTAGATTGACTAAACATTGCGAGGGTTCGGTTATATACTTCTTCCCTTAATTCAGAGGGCATATTCTTCCAATGCACACAATGTAGGGCACTAAGACAATCGTAATCTGTAGCACGAGGAATAGCGTTTGCTATTTTCAGGCATTTATCTATCGTACAAATATTGAAATAGGTGCCTTGAAACATATCCTTTAACGCTGTAATTATGGTTTGTTGCTTGAATGTGTCCATTATCCCCACACTCCGCTCAATGTGCTTGATAGGTGACGTGTTGGGTCAGCGCAATCAAGGGCATTGTTGACAGAACCGCCATACATAACCGTCCTTGCTAGCCGTAAAGCCACTTCTTGCTCACCGTTTACAAGGGAAGCCACAATAGAATAAATACCCTCTTTTAATCTCTCGCACTCTTTACACTTCATAACTTACCTAACGCTGTTATCAGCCGCCGGAAGCGGTCGGCTGGATGGGGTTGTTAGCTGCGTTCTTTTTTAGTGTTCCCTCAACTTGTTGCATGGCCCAATCAAGTTTATCTGCCGGCATTTGATCAACGATGAGGCCGATTGGTAAATCAAGCTTGTCATTTCCATACATGCGTTTAAACAAAATCTGTTGGCCCTCAGTGCATTGTGCTAGACCATCCTTCAGGGTAATTCTTGCAAATTCTTGCATTTGATTATTCATAATTACTCCCTTCTTTCTAGTGATTAACGCCGAAGTTAAGCCGCCGCCCTTGGCGGTCGGTTCTTTAACTGCTTGTTAGCCGCGTCTTTGCGATGAAGATAAGCATTTATTTCTTCATGACCCAGTATTAAAAATAATATTAGCGTTGTGAAAAGCCCTGTTTCTGCATAGGCTCCGTATAGCAATGCAAGAGACAACAGAATCCTAATATAAGCTATAAAGTACATATATCCTCCTAGCGGCTAACAGCGTTGCTACACGGAAAATCACTCATCCTCCCCCTCTACCTTCTTTGTCCAACATTCCGGGCACCTAAACATAAACTGGCCTTCCCGTTATTGCCTGAATTTCACTCCTGAACATTTCGGCATTTGAATTGCCGTCAGATAGATGGAGCAGGTAGATCTCCACCACCTGGCTCATATCATTTGCTCTGAAAAAGCCTTTCGCTGTATCAAGGCTCATGTGATTCTTTAAGACCCTCTTGCCGACCTCAAGATTGAGATATCCACAGGTAATGTTATCAACGAGGATCTGGCTATCGTAGTTTACTGCTAAGGCGATCAATGTAAGACCGCGGAATCTATATTTTACAAAGTTAGAATCAGTTAAAAAAAGAGCCTTTTCCTTTCCTGAGGCAAGAAGAAATCCTAAAGGCTCTATTGCATCGTGAATGGCAGCAAAGGGAACAATCGTCCAGGTACCGACTGTAAACTGTCTTTTATTCTCAATAATGTGATACCTATGTCCATCAACACCAAGGGCTTCCATAGTTCCCTCACTCAAATAAATATCGATTCCAGCTTTGGCCACTTCTTTGATGGCCATCGCATGATCCATGTGTTCATGGCTAAGAAGAAGAGCGCTTATTTTTGATGTCTTAAATCCAAATGCTTTTTGAATCTTAGCCCATGGAATCCCACATTCCAGCATAAGCATAGTTTTCCCATCGGAAATCGAATAAAGATTGCCTGATGAGCCGGTAAATTTTACTTCAAATTGCATCTCTTTGGACCGAATTTTGTATTTACAGGTTCAGTAAAGGCTCTTTCTTTAGACCATCGAGCAAGTCTTATACTCAAAGTTTTTCGATACATCCCTAATTTCATCGCCCAACCGCTCAGTGTTCTTGTCTCCCCATTGTATGTTATCCAATAGAGATCCCTTCTATTTTTCGATTGTTCAGAATTGAGAATAAATTTACAATTTTCAGGCGAGTATGGTCCGTCATTAAGAATTCGCTCTATGGTCAAATTATTTTTATAACCATTTGACATCGCCCATTGATAAAAATTCTCAAATCTTAGCCACTCATCACAAATAACTATTCCACGACCGCCATACCACTTATACGCTTTTTTGTTTGGATTTAAACATCTACCCTTTATACCGATCCAAACCTTATATATCCTGCTTCGAGACATTCCATGTTTAGTGGCATTTGCAACAACCATTTCTCTATGATAACAGCCACAACTCATCTTTTTCTTGCTTTTTAATTGGTGTGCAGTAGCAATCGTTTCATTGCCGCAATCACATAAACACACGAAAGCGGTATAGCCATTTGTCGCTTTAGTTTGGCGTACTACTTGGAGACGCTCAAATCGATCTCCCTTATTAATAAAAAGCTCTCTCGGCCTACCCATTAATTTAGTTTTCATCTGGTATCTCTAATAAAAAACCTGAGACCGCTATCGGCATGATTGCCGCCTTGTCCTCTCGGAAGCATAGGAGATAAAGTCAAGCAATAAGCTGCCGCTATGATGGATCGTGATGTTCATTAAAAAGCAGGCCCTCCCGCTGACGCTACCTTTTTCTTTGCCATCGCTTCTTCAATTACATTTTGTGCCGCCTCACAGGTTTGGAATTTGCTACAGGCATTCTCGCAAATCTCTATACTGATTCTCGGTTTGCCTTTTCTGTCTGGACAATGCACATAGAGTCCATTTCCATTTGTTTCCTGCTTTTCTTCAGCGGCTTCCTCCTGGTCTTGTTCGGATTTCATTGTTACCACTCCCAATAGCCTTTCGTGGGCCTCTCTCGGCTGTAATCCTTTAATGTCGATCCCCCCGGCTTCACATTCATCTTTCAGGATGTTTACTTTGTCAGCCGGATAGCGTTGCCGGAGGGCTGATTTATAAGGGTCCCATATAGGTTCAATTTTTTCAGGCTTCTCCTCATCTTCAACCTCTACATCAATGTCGATGACATCTTGGTTAGCCAGCATGCCTATTTCAGCTTGGTTATCATCAAATTCCACGGCCATAAAGGAAGCATTGACCTTCTTCGGGTCTACCTTGAGTTCGTTGGTTACGCGCCTGACAACTACAACCATCTGCATGTTCTCCTTATGATTTTTCCAGAAAACCGGGGTCTTTGCCGCATTCTCTGACTTATTCATCGAATCTAAGGATACCAAGACCAGTTTGTTTTTCGTGATATCATTATAGATGATATAGCCAAAGCCTCCAATAACCGGACCCCTCTTAAACGGATTATTAACCTCAAAATCGTAGGATTCAATATCGTTATGGGAATTCTTCATAAGAGGCTTGAAGGTGTCAGTTTCGTGTACGAGCTCATAGATGATATTCACCGGTGGATCAACCGCCATTTCTCGCTTATAATAATCCTTACCCATATATCCCACAGCCAAGTCAAGATCGTACTTTTTGAGCTTACCATTGAAATAAGGGACGACATGAATATGATTTGGAATGAGGGCATCCAGTCCCAGCTCAACACGACGGACGGCATCAATAGCCACTTTCTGCATATTTACATTAGACCACACTATAGGAGCTTTATTGGTTTGGCCATCCTTTATCCTTTTGGCTTCAAGGTCTGTCAGAGCCTTGTCGATGCCGATGAAGAGATGCTTGGCAAGGACTTGCTGGTATGGGCTTAACTCCAGTTTTCCTACTTGTGTGCCGAATTCCTTTACAACCATATTAGTGAATCGTTGTGAAAAAGTGGGCTCTGCTTTTGCTACTTGTTTTTGTTCGTTATCCATTTGTTGTACCTCCATTGTTTTATTGTTAATTATTCTCTACCTTCAATTCTTTATCTTGTAATACTTCAAGAAAAATGGTTTGACAATCCATGCTAATCGGATATCGGCAGCTTTCGGCGTGGTCAAGCCAAAGCGGAGCAAGAATGCCATAATATTTTTGTAGCGTTTTCACAATATCACAGCCAATCATGGTTTGGGCGCCGGAATTAAGCCCTGTCGAGTATGGAACTCCCTCATATAGAGTTTCGCATGTTTCTTCAATTCCGCCATTAATGTTCTGCTTGAACAATTTGAAACGGGCTAGCGAAAATCGGTTGTTTATTTTGTCTTCCAAAAGGTCTACTTTACTGACAATAAATTGCTCCATAAGGGATATCTCCCGCTCAAGCTCTTCATACTCAGTGGCCAGGTTCTTTTCCTCTACTTTCAGTTCTTCAATCCGGACTCTGGTCTTCTCGGCAGCGTCTACCTCAGCTATCATGGCTTGCAATGTTCGGCGCTTTTCCTCCAGTGGGCTGGTATCAGGAGCCAAATTAGAAGAAAGGGTATTCTCGATTGTTTGGAGCTCACCCTCGATCTTATCAATCGCACTCATATCGAATGACACAGCCACCGGGAGGGCTCTCAGCTCTTTAATTTTGCGCTCGCTTTCCTTGATTTCTATTTCATCCGTAAGGCCCTTTTTTGTGATTGCGTCGATCTCTTGTGTTAATCGTGCATTCTCAGCTTTCAGTACCTTCCCTTTTTCGTTGATATCAGCTAATTGGATGGCTTGTCTCTTATTGTGCTTTTTGATAGCTTCCTGTACTTGATCTTCTGGAATGGCCTGGCCGCATGTAGGACAGGTGTCTTCCACTATTGCTTTTCTACTTGCAAGCTCGGTGTAATCATCCCGGAGCTGGTTCATTCGCTCTTTATTGTTTTCGATTTTCTGCTCTTTCATCGCTATCTGATCCCATGCATCAATGACATATGCTCTCTTTACCTTAAACTCTTTTTCAAGAGCATCTATCTTCTCATTGTGGGCATTTAAAACTTTCCTTTCTGCTAATATCTTATCCATTTCAAGCTCAGATAGCTTCGCCTGCAACTCCGCTTTCTGTTTTCGCAATAAGGATGCTTTTGTGTCATCCT
>Ga0307434_1001963_pt1 | contig 10280 bp, 7 predicted proteins | sample SalMarWE160220MG_FD_202156 | JGI IMG/M metagenome (GOLD analysis project Ga0307434, IMG submission 202156) | Salt marsh sediment microbial communities from the Plum Island Ecosystem LTER, Massachusetts, United States - WE1603-220 | ecosystem: Environmental > Aquatic > Marine > Intertidal zone >...
ACGGGGCACCCCCTATTCACGCTGCCGCGACCGTCACCGTCCAGATCCTGACTCGTCCGCCGGCTGCGTGGTGGGCATCACGTCCGACTCCAGCACATCGGCAATATCGACCGCTTCTTCCTCGTACATGTCGTGCCTGGCCATGTAGCGGTCCGCCTCGGCCAACAGGTCCACGAGCTCACCACCCGTCAGGTAACGATAGGAGGCACCGGCCGGCATCATGTCCAGGTATACCAGTTCCCGGGCGGCGTAGCGCCGATCGCCCATCCCCAATCGTCCCAAGATGCGGGCGTTCACCCCGCCGCGGATCTGGAGAATCCGGCACACCATGTAAGCAACGCTGCCCCGGTCGATGCATGCCTCACGCTGCAGGTCCCAGGCTCGCCGGATGATCCCCCGCGCTTCCAGGGCCGCCCGCCGGGACTCGAAATCCGTATACTCCTCCTGGCCGTCGGCCAGCAGCAACATCGCCCGGTAGGCCTCCGCCACCGTAACCATCGGCTGGGCTTGCAGGTGCTCGTGCAGGAACGTATCGATATCGGCCTGCTCGCCCTGGTCCGCCTGCTGGAAGCGCATGGTCTGGCTGCAACCGCATGCCCACAGGCCGATCCACACTGCGGCCCCCACCCGTGGACCGCCGCAACGCGCAATCCATCGTCCCGCCGGCTGGTTGCTCAGAAGCTCCATGTCAAACCCACAAACAGGAACGTTCGCGTCGTCCGGTCCGTGAACGCATCGCCGGGGAAGAACGTCCCGAACCGCGTCGTCCACGAGAGGTCGCTCGTGACTCGCCAGTTCACGAAGTAATCCATTTCCCAGCCCAGATAGCCGTTCCGCAGATCCGCGGTTGCATCGGAGACGGCCCCTCGCGATCTGTGCTTATAGTACAGGAACCAGTCGGTTCCCAGCTCGAGCTTCTCCAACGCTTCAATTTCGTCGAACGGCGTGACCGCCGCTCCCACCCGCCAGACGTGGGCGTTGCTCAACCTCGGCCCAAACGACAGGCCCGTGTCGCGATATCCGAAACCGACGAAACTGTTGTCGGAGCCGCGCTGGTTCCCGCCCACCGAGTCGGTCGGGCTGAACTCCCGATCCGAATCACCGCTGGCAAACATGTATTCGCCACTGATCGTCGGTCGCATCGGCCACTGCGACAGGTACTCGAGCTCCAGATCGAACGCCCACGCCTCGATGTCGTCCCTTTCCATCCACCGCCCCTGGCCGTAGGTATCGCCCCTCTCGAACAGCCACTCCGTCGTGTAACGCAGATTGCTCACCAGCTCCCCGTCCGAGCCGACCCCCAGATACCAACTGTCGTAGTCCCAGTCCTGGTAAAGGTCGATGGGCTTCTCGGTTAGCTGATCTTCGTTCCAGAAGGCGTAGACGAATGGTTTGTGTTTCTCGAAACCGGTGTAGGTGACCTGGCCCCCCCAGAAGTTCCGCTCGGAGTTGGTGCTGTTCGGATGGCTGTGGTCGATGTTGTCCATGCTGCGAATGGCCGTCCCCGCCAGGCCCTTCACCTCCCAGTCGCCGAATTCTGCGGTCAGCAGCACATGGTCCAGGGGTAGTGACAGGGCGTAGCCCGTTCCCAACTGCACGAAATCACGCCCCAGCTTCAGGTTCAGGTTCCAGTCGATCCGCTCCTTGCGGTACGCCTGGAGTGCACGTCGCAGATCGAAGCGGTAGAACCCGCGGTCGAGGTTCATGCCCACCCAGTCATCGTCATTACCGTCGAACGAGTCGCCGCTATTGAAGTCCTGATACTGAAGCTTCAGCCGGCCGTAAAACTCGTGTGCCCCCCGGTCCAGCTTCACGGAGCTCCAGAGCCGAAAATCGTGCTGCCGGAACGTGCGCGAGGATTCGACCCCGTCGTCGTACAGGAACAGGTGGAAGCTGTACCAGCCGCCCCAGTCGAGGTCGAGCTTGCGATCCGCCGGCAGCTCGCGATCGAGCCGCTCGCGAACCTCCTCTTCGATCAGCCGCTGCTGACTGAGAAACGCGTCGGGCGGAGGCTGGGCTCCGGCCTGGTCCGCAACCACACACCAGACCACCATCGCCGCGGCAAGGGTCGTGTGAAGGTGATGCCCCCGGCCGTTTCCCGCTCGCCCAGACACCCGCCGGCGATTTGAATGTGTTGAATTGGCCACGCCCGTCCCGAAAGACATCACCGCCCACCGGTCGCCGCGCCGACGCCGACAGGCGCCTGGGAAACGAATCGGCCTCATATCATCGTCGTGCATCCCGAGGGATGCAAGCCTGCCACCCCCAGTAGAAACCACCTACAGCCCTGACGCGGGCCCGTGTCCCGGCATCTCGCGGGGCTTCGCCGCAAAGCGGGCACGGACACGCTCAGCCAACTCCGCCGGCTCGCCCAGTTCTGTGAGGTGAATGAACAGGCCCGGCGCGTCGCGCTTGAAGAGATGGTGGCTGACCAGCCAGATCTGTTCGCTCAGCTCCCGGCGGCGGTCCGCGCGCGATCCCGCCCCCTCGCCGCCCGACGCGTCTGCCGACACGGATCTCTGATCGGTGGTATCGGCCGGGCACCCATTCTTCTGCATTTGGGCAATCCACTCGCTGGCGGATTGATCGATCTGCTTCAGTTTCACGGTCGCCCCGGGGCTGATCCAGCCGCCTCGAACAAGGAACGGCTTGACCTGGCTGCGGCCCCCGCCCCGCTGGATGATGAGGTAGTTGAACTCACTGATCGGCCGGAGGTGCCTGAACGCGGGGCGCTCGATCCCCCGTGCCCGTTTCAGCCGGTGCCTGAACATCGCCGCCTTTTCGTAAGACAACTCGGCAGCCGCCTCCCGCATCTGCCTCTGCCAATTCTCGTATATCTCCTTTCGCCGACCAGACGCGAACGCCAGTGCCGATGAGATCATCCGCCGATACTGCGACATCGGGATCGAGCCGTCACACGGGGCAGGACACCTGCCCATTTCGAAATAGGCGCAGGGCTGACCATGGGGTGTTTGCCCCAGGATCTGGTGGTGCCGGCACAGATCGAATGCGTCCTCCAGAAGCCGGACGAACCGGTTCGCGTCCGCCTGGGCTGCAAAGGGGCCCAGGTCCACGCCCGGCAGCGGGGCGAGCGTCTTTCCCACCACGAAATGCGGAATCTCCGCCGAGGGATCGACGTGCACGAACCACGCCGGGCCAAACGCCAGGTTTTCGAGATAGGCATCCGGCATCAGCACGCGGGCGATGCGCCAGTACTCGTAGTTGATCTCGAACATCGAATGTGCAGAACGCCAGCGGATCTTGCGCACGACCTCACCCAGCCTGCCCCGGCGACGCTTGAAGCCACTAACCCGGCCTTCCTCATCCGGCACCGGTTCGAGCAACCTTCCCCTGAGCGCTCGCCGCAGACCCCCTGCAGACGCCAACTGCACCAGACGGTCCTCGGCGTCCGTGAGCAGGTACACCCCGCCGCCCCGTGGGAACGCCCGGTCAATCGCTTCCGTTCCCGGCCCGCCCCGCGCCTCAGAGTCCGGCCCGCCGCCGGCTTCTCCGCCCGCACCCCCCTCGCTCGCCGAAGCCGGTGGGTAATCCATCGCACGCTCAAAGAAGGCTTCCAGTCGCACCCCCGTAGTCTACGGCCCGGGCATAGGCGCTCACAATCCCTTCTCACGTTCTCCCGTTCTCACAGTCCCTTCTCACATCCTCCCGCTCTCACAATCCCTTCTCACTTTCTCCCGTTCTCACTTTCTCACCTGAGGCCCGGACATGTCCGTTCACAACACTTGCCAGCACGCACGAACGCGGATACCCTCTTGCCGCTGCATCGTCAGTGACACGAGCAACAGGCGATCCGCAGCGAGGGCGCAATCACCATGACCGACGACAAGATAAGCACCAACCAGACGTCGGAGGAGAGTAAGCCCGGGGGCATCTGGGACAACGACCTGCCCGCGGGGGACTCTCCCCCCTTGCCCCGATGGCCGCTGACCGCAGCCATCGTCGCCTGCTGCCTCTGGATGGTCTTCCTGGTCTGTATGATGATCATGCGCATCACGTATGCCGGCTAGATCTGTGCCCGAGGATCGCCGCGCCGCCGATGGGTCACGCCAACACACCAATGCTCGAACCCGCCGTCTTCGAGAGCAATGTCGCCGCGCTGCACCGCACCGATCCGGCACTGGCCGGGCGGCTCACCAGCACTGGACAGGCGACCGGGTTCTGCCCCGTACTCACCGCCACGCGCGACGGCAGACGCAACTTCAGGATCACCCGGCCCGACGGAGTGGTGGAGTGGTTCGGCCGAACGTCGATCCCCTCCGTCCGGGCCGACGCTCTGCTGGAGCGGTTCGAGCCCGGGCACGCCAACGTCCTGCTCCCGGGCATCGGCGAGGGATCGGAGGCCCGGCTGCTGACTCACCGGCTGGGCCGACACCGGGCGGTCTTTGTCTGGGAAGAAGATCACGCGCCTGTCCGATTGATGCTCCAGCTTCACGACGTGGCCGCGGCCATCGCGGAGCAGCGGCTGGTCTTCCTCGTCTGCCCGGCCGAGGAACTGACCCGGACGCTCGTCTCGTGGCTGGAGGATCATCCTGGGCACCTGTGCCCGGAGCGGATCATGATGTGGCCCTGGCAATCACCAGCCGAGGTCGCGCCCTGTCGAACGGCCGTGGAAGCCGCATATCAGCAGATCGCCCAGGAACGACAGCGTGCCCTGGCCGATATCCGGACCCGTCACGAGGCATTGCCAGCCGTTGACCCGGGCGAGCCGGCGGCCAGGCCCGCGCCGCTTGCCGGCCCCGTCATCGCCCTGCTGGCCCTGCACGCGCAAGATCAGAGCTGGGTCCTGGCCGACGCCCTGGCCGCGGGGGCTTCGAGTTTAGGCTGGCACCCGATCACGGTGGATGTCCGGGGGCCCGGGGACATGCATCCGCTGGCCCGGGCGTCGCGGCTGGCCAACAGCCATGCCGGCAGGCCTGACCTGGCCCTCCTGCTGGACATCGGCCGGCACCAGGTACACGACACTCTGCCGGACTCCGTGCCCGCGGTTTGCTGGCTGAGCCCCCAGGCGACCATCGACGCCGACTTCGCCCGCCAAGCCGCCGGTGATCCGGTGGCTGTCACGAGCAACCGGCTCGCCGAGCAGGCGGCCGCCTGCGGGATCGACGAGCGACGGCTTACCGTCTGCCCGGCGCCCTGCCTGGCGGCACTTGACACCGAGGCACCCGACGCGAACGCCGATCGCCCCATAGATGTCGCCATCTTCGCCGACCTCGAACCGGTGGATGCAGCCAGCCTCGGCCTGCAACTGCCCGCCTACGCCCAGATCTGGCAAACCGCGGTGGACCTGCTCACCGCTCGAATCGAGACCTTCACTGACGGTCAGGCCGAGGCGTTGCTGGCCCGGGCCGAAGCCAAGATGACCGGTCGCATCGACGAGCCGATCCTCCGCCAGGAAATCGTGGAGGCCCTGTCGTCTCGCGTCCCATGTTGCGTGCTCGCGCGTTTCATCGCGCAAAGTCTTGTAAACAATAAGATTAACGTCGAGATCCACGGCACCGGCTGGCCGGAAGGGTTCGGGGCGGCTATTCAGGTCCCTGCTCGGACCATCGCCCGGCGCGGAGAAATCATGAGCGCTTCGAAGATGGTGGTGCACGCCGACGTCACCGGGCAGGCCACGGGCGAGGCCCTCCTGGCCGCCGGCAGCGGAGCCGTCCTCGTCGCCCGCATCCATCCCCGTGACGACCAGGCTGGCGGGTTGCATACCCTGCTTGAGCCGGGCCGCGAGATGCTCGTCTTCTGTAACGCCCGCGAGTTGGCAGACCAGGTCGGCGGACTGCTTCAGGACGAGCCCCGCCGCCGCGCGATTGCCGACAGGGCCCGTTGCCGCTGCCAAGCCGACCACACCCCCGCCGCCCGACTCCAGCAGCTCCGAGCTGTCGCAAGTTCATTTTCCCCAGGTTTCTGAGCCTGGCCTAACCTCCGCACGCATAAGTAGTTCGGATAACCACCGGGTCCGGTAAAGTTTTGCCCAACGAGCGACCGATAAAAGCGCAGAAACCGCGCAATCCGGTGTGGTCTCGGGCGCGATGGAGGCCCGGGGGATCTCGGTGCCCATTGACTGGAAGGCTGCGACAACCATGAGAACCATTGCCATCGCCAATCGAAAAGGCGGGTGTGGCAAGACAACCGTCAGCATCAATCTGGCTGCGTGCCTGGCTCGAGAGGGGCGGAGGACCCTTCTCGTGGATATGGATCCGCAGGGTCACTGTGCGCTCGGGCTGGCGGTCCCTGAGGATCAAATCGAGGTCAGCATCCACGACGTGCTTGCCCATCGGGCCAACGGTGATCGGGCGGACATCACGCGGAGCATCTGGCAGATCACCGCGAACTTCGATCTGGCTCCGGCGACCACGGCGCTGGCCGAGTTCGAGGCCACGGCGCAAGGCTTGTCGGATAGCGAAGAACGGCTCGCCGATTCCCTCTCGTTCGTGAGCGACAAGTACGAGTTCGCAGTGGTTGACTGTCCTCCGCACATCGGGCTGCTGACGATGAACGCCCTCCAGGCTGCCGGCGAAGTGTTGATCCCCGTGGACACCGGCTACTTCTCTCTCCACGGGCTCACCAAGCAGCTCGAATCGATCGACGCCTTGCGGGCTCGGCGCGAGCATCCGCTCGAGATACGCGTGCTTGCGAATCTGTACGATGTGCGGACGAAGCTGGGACGGGAAATCCTGAACGAGCTGAAGCGCAAGTTCGGGCCCCTGATGTGCCATACGTTCATAAACTTCAACACGAAGCTCCGTGAGGGAGCGAGCTTCGGCCAGCCGATCACCGAATACGATCCGGCCAGTATGGGCTACCGTGACTTCATTCGGCTGGCCCGGGAGTTGATCTCGTCGGGGGGGCCGGAGATGATCCCGACCACCCTGCTCAGGCAGGCGGACGACCTGGCCGCCCGGGCGGAGAAGCTCCTGGCCACCTCCCGGCCGCTGTTCGGCAGGAACGGACTCGAGAAAGCGCCCGTAATCCCCGCAACGCCCCGACAGGTCCAACGGAAGATCGACGAGATCTATGGTGCTAAAGCGACCGCCGGCGGTGTGCTTTTCGTCGCCCACGCCCCGGGGGCGTCCTGCGTGCAACTCGCCGGCGACTTCAACGACTGGGCACCCGAAACGACGCCCATGACCCCCAACGACACCCGCGAATGCTTCCACACCCTGCTGCCTCTGGCCCCGGGCCGATACCGCTACCGGTACGTGATCGACGGCGACTGGCGAAGCGACCCCCACAACATGTACGTCGAGTCCAATCCCTTCGGTGAGCTCAATTCGGTCGTAGAGGTCGCCTGACCTGAGACGCTCCCCACCGGGCATTCCCTCCCCGCCGACCCGCGTTCCCTGTCCTGCTCGCCCCTGCCCCGATTTCCTGCGCTGGTGGCGCTTTAGGTTCTGCTGGCTCGCCGCACTCCCGATGGCGGCCCGACGCCTCAGCGCGACGGGGTCCCAGGGCAGGTGACCGTCCGGTCGCGTGCCGACGCACGAAACGCCGCGACCCGAAGCGGACCTCGGGTGCGTGACAGTTCCGGCGGGGACCTTCGGGTGGAGAAGGGGACGGCACCTCGCTTTTCCGAACCCCGACCGTCAGGGAGGGGAGTATCTGCGGATGCGCCAGGGCCGCTTCCTTACGGGCGCGGTTCGGAAACACCTGGGGGCGGCGCCTTCCAATAAGCCGCCCAAAGTATCATGCACCCGCGGACCTTGCTTGGCCGCGGGGTGGCCTTGACCTGGAAACGCGGATGAGCGAAACTAACGGGTTCTGTTGCGCCTAGGCCACCACGAGAGGTAATCACTGCAAGGAGACACCGATGTTCAACGGTATTTTCCAGATCCCCCAGCCGGTCAACGAGCCCGCTTTGAGCTACGCCCCGGGCAACCCGGAGCGTGCAGCGCTGAAGGCCAAGCTTGCCGATTTCCTCGGTCAGCAGACAGAGGTGCCGATGATCATTGGCGGCAAGGAGGTCCGCAGCGGGAAGCTTGGCAGAATGGTCTGCCCGCACGACCACGAGCGTGCCCTCGGCCAGTACCATGAGGGCAGCGGTTCTTACGTTCACCAGGCGATTGACGCTGCCAACAAGGCCAAGAAGGAATGGTCGGAGATGCCCTGGGATTCCCGGGCCATCGTCCTGCTCACGGCGGCCGATTTGCTGGCCGGCAAGTACCGCCAGACGCTCAACGCCGCCACCATGCTCAACCAGAGCAAGACCCCGCATCAGGCCGAGATCGACTCGGCCTGCGAGCTGATCGACTTCTGGCGGTTCAACCCTCATTTCATGGAGAAGGTGTACGGGGATCAGCCGCTCTCGAGCCCCGGCGTGCTGAACTACATGGAGCATCGGCCTCTGGAGGGGTTTGTCTTCGCGCTGACCCCCTTCAACTTCACGTCGATCGCGGGGAACCTGCCCACCGCGCCCGCGCTGATGGGTAACACGGTAGTGTGGAAGCCGGCCTCGAGCGCGGTTCTGCCCGCCTATTTCATCATGAAGATTTTGGAGGAGGCGGGTATGCCGCCGGGCGTGATCAACATGGTCCCGGGGCCCGGGCCGATCGTCGCTCCGCCGGCCCTGAATCATCTCGACCTGGGTGGCATTCACTTCACCGGCAGCACCTACGTGTTCTCGACGATCTGGCTGGCCGTCGGGTCCGATATCCGCAAGTACTTCTCGTACCCGCGAATTGTCGGGGAAACGGGCGGAAAGAACTTCATCTTCGCCCACGCCAGCGCGGACGCTGACGCACTGGTAGCGGCCCTGTTGCGCGGCGCGTTCGAGTACCAGGGTCAGAAGTGCTCAGCCGCCTCGCGGGCGTACATCCCCGATTCCCTCTGGCCGCGGATCAAGGACCGCATGCTCACCGAGATCACCGACATCAGAATGGGAGACGTGACCGACTTCACCAACTTCATGGGAGCCGTCATCGACGCCAAGGCGTTCGAGACGATCACCGGCTACATCGAGCACGCCAGGAGCAGCCCCGACATGGACATCCTTGCCGGCGGGGGCTGCGACGACTCGACGGGTTACTTCATCGAGCCGACCATCGTCCTGACCAGGGACCCCAAGGCGAAGCTCATGGAAGAGGAGATCTTCGGGCCGGTGCTGACCATCTACGTCTACCCGGAAGGACAGTACCGGGAGACGCTGGAACTGTGCGACCAGACCTCGCCCTACGCGCTGACGGGGTCGATCTTCTCACTGGATCGGGCTGCGGTCGTCAAGGCGATGGACACGTTGCGTCACGCAGCGGGGAATTTCTACGTCAACGACAAGCCGACCGGTGCGGTCGTGGGCCAGCAGCCGTTCGGCGGTGCCAGAGCGTCCGGCACCAACGACAAGGCCGGCAGTTGGCTGAACCTCGAGCGCTGGGTCTCACCCCGCACGATCAAGCGGACTTTCCTGCCCCCAACGAATTTCCGCTATCCGTACATGGCGAAGGAGTAGGAGGAAGGAAAGAAGGAGGGCAAGAGAGGCCGAGACGACGAGAAGAAAAGCCGAGAGAGTACCCGCAGCGTCCGTCTTGGCTGCGATCCAAAGGGGAGCGTGGGCCGCGGATGCGCCCTGCCAAGCGCCAGGTGGCCCCGGACAAGGTCAGAAAGTGCGAAAGTGAGAAGGTGCGAAGGCCGGAACATGAGAAAGTGACGCCGGCCCGTGTCCATTATCACCTTCGCGCATTCAGACCTTCTCCCCCCCGAGCACCTCAAGGCCGGGGACCGAGCCCGCCGTCCTTGCGAAGGAGGATACGAGTCCATGTGTGTACGAGCATGCACGGGTATGGCGCTGTCGTCGTGCCTGGTCTGCGTCGGGGCGGCGGCGGGTGTGAGGGCAGCCGAGGTCAACCTGCCGGCTGACCCGTCCTCTGAGGGGGTTTCCGTGAGCCATCTCAAACCCGCCGTGACCATCGACGCGGCCAGGACAGGCGAGCCGATATCGAAGTACATCTACGGTCAATTCATCGAGCATCTCGGTCGCTGTATCTACGGCGGCATCTGGGCGGAGATGCTTGAGGACCGCAAGTTCTTCCATTCGGTCGCGTCGCCGAAATCGCCGTGGAAGACGATCGGTGGAGCGGATGCGGTGACGATGGCAAAGGAGGGTGCGTTCGTCGGCGAACATGCCCCGCGGGTGAAGCTGGCTGAGGATGGATCGGCCCGGGGGATCGTGCAACGCGGGCTGGGCCTGCGGAAGGGGCGGGAGTATGTGGGCCGAATCGTGCTCGCCGGAAGCCCCGGGGCAGGGACGATCCAGGTCAGCCTGGTCTGGAGCC